>Ga0209086_10000108_pt1 | contig 74210 bp, 72 predicted proteins | sample M_130207_XF_Meta_FD_187312 | JGI IMG/M metagenome (GOLD analysis project Ga0209086, IMG submission 187312) | Freshwater microbial communities from Lake Montjoie, Canada to study carbon cycling - M_130207_XF_MetaG (SPAdes) (version 2) | ecosystem: Environmental > Aquatic > Freshwater > Lake... | reverse complement strand
GTTCAATCCCGAACAGGAACACCGCACACTCCGAGCTCCCTAGATTCCAGCCGGCACCGCAACTCAAACCGTCGAACACTGCCGCTCCGCTCTATCCGGCCTTACCCACACCAAACAGCGAGGAGGCGAATGCTTTCGTGACGGGGCGAGTCAAAGAAGAGAATGACCGTCGCGGTGGGGCCTCTGATCGAATCAGAGCCCGCGTGGAAAGTCATGCAGGGCCCTTAAAAACTAACCCGAAAATGTCACCACGTCCCAAGCGTGGTGGTCGAAGCGCATTCCTTTACATTGCCCTTTAGAATTCATAAGGAAAAAGGTAAGATGCGTTCGCTTTAGGCCGAACGACAAAGTTACAGTTCGGCTGCGATGGCTTGGGGCGAGAAGGAGTGCTGAGGGGCGAACCGCTGGGGCTTACCGCGCTGCAGCGCGTTGCTTACCGTAGAAGAAGTAAATCGCCAAGCCGATGGCAAGCCAGACGAAGAATCGAACCCAGGTTTCGAGGGGCAGGCTGAGCATGAGGATGAAGCAGAAGACGATGGAGAGTATGGGAAGAAAGGGAACCCAGGGGACGCGGAAGCCGCGGGGCCGTTCTGGTTGGGTCCGTCGGAGGACGAGGACCCCGGCGCTGGCCAACATGAATGCGAAGAGGGTTCCGATGTTCGAGAGATCGGCGAAGGTGCCGATGTCAAAGATGCCAGCGGGTATGCCGACTAGGAAACCGGCGATCCAGGTGGCGGTGTGCGGCGTTTTGTACCTGGGGTGAACGTCGGCGAACAGGTCGGGCAGAAAACGGTCGCGTGCCATGGCGAACCAGATGCGGGCTTGTCCGTATTGGAAGACGAGAAGAGAACTCAACATGCCGATGACGGCGCCGGTAGAGACGACGACCTGAAAGTTATCCTTGCCGATCGCCGTGAGGGCCTTGGCGACGGGGGCGGCGGAGTCGAGATCTTTCCAATTGACCACGCCGGTAAGGACCGTCGCGACGGAGGCGTAGATGACGGCGCAGACGCCGAGCGTGAGAAAGATGCCGATGGGCAGATCTCGCTTGGGGTTACGGCACTCTTCGGCTGCGGTGGAGACCGAGTCGAATCCGATATAAGTGAAGAAGACGATGGCCGCTCCGGTAAGGACTCCCGAGAAGCCGTTGGGCATGAAGGGGGTGTAGTTGGCAGCGTTGATGTCGCCCGAGGCGGCGAAGAGGAAGATGAGAATGGCGGCGACCTTAATGGCCACCATTACGATGTTGGCGTTGGCGCTTTCCTTCACACCTTTGACGAGGACATAGGTGACGGCCATCAGAATGATAAATGTGGGGAGATTGAACCAAGCTCCGGACCATTGACCACCGACGATGGTGGGTTGGGAGAGGTAGGCCGGGAGTTCGGAGCCAGTGAGAGATTTAAGGATGGCGTTGACGTAGGCGGAAAAACCGACGGCGACGGCCATATTGGAGACCGCGTATTCGAGAATAAGATCCCAGCCGATGATCCAGGCGACGATTTCTCCCATAGTGGCGTAAGCATACGTGTAGGCGCTGCCGGCGACGGGAATCATAGAGGCAAGCTCGGCGTAGCAGAGGCCGGCTAGACCGCAGATGATGGCGAGGATGACGAAGGAGAGGGCCACGGCGGGTCCGGCACCGGGGCGGCCGATGGTAGAAACGGCATTTTGCCCGTTCAGGAGGAGATCAAGAACAGGCGCGTGAAAAATAGAATGTGTCGTGAGAGTTACGCCGGAGGCTGCGGTACCGGTGAGGGTAAAAATACCGGAGCCGATAACGGCTCCGATACCTAGCGCGGTGAGGCTCCAGGGGCCAAGAGTTCTTTCGAGTTTTCGCCCCGTTTGTTCCGAATCTGCGATGAGAGCGTCGATGCTCTTGGTGCGAAACAACTGGCTCAACTCGAGTGCCCCCCGCGATGGATTTTGCCGTACTTAGCGTTTACGGACGGTCTGACCCTTGGTAATTTGCTTTACCTTCTTTTTCATGGAACCGCGGGCGACGGTTTCGGCGCGCTTGGGCTTGGCCGGGGCTTCGGCCCGGGCTTTGCGCTTAAGCTCTTTGCGTTCTTTTCTGTCGGAGACGTGCTTCGTATTCATTCGGAAATTTTCAATCCTGCAAATTTAGCCACGAGCTTCTTCAAGCCGTGGCCGACAAAACTAACTGTCAGTTTAGCATCATCTCCGTCGCCTTCTTGGCGTAAGACGTTCCCACGGCCATATTTTGCGTGATTTACTACCGCGCCGACGTAATTTCCGGCCTTTCGGAGGGTTTGTTTGGGCGGAGCGGGGGTGTAGGGGACGCTGCTGGGGGCGAGTATGGGTTTTCCGCCGGAGGTGGGCGGGGCAGACCGCGTGGGGCGCGGAGTCGGGTTTTCTGCTTCGAGAGCCTTCAACCAGGGCGGAGTGTTGCTGCAGGAGGCGGTCGACTTGAGCGGAGCAGGGGGAGACGAGTTGGCTTCTTTTTCGAGATTTTGGAGCCAGGGGGGCGTGTCGTCTTTGGCGTTTGGGGAGGCGTTGGACCCGGCGGCCTTGGCGGCGATGTTGGAGGGGACTTTGACGCCCCGTTCCTCGAAATAGCGGGCTATATTGTCGACCGAGTTGTAGGTTTTGCCGGTGAAGAGGTTTTTCTTGACGGAGTGGCGGACCTCTTCGCGTTCAACGAATAGATCGACGTCCTCTTCTTCATCGTTGGAGGAGCCGGAGTTGGCTCCAGCGCGGAGAACGAGTGGTTTGGGCACTTCCGAAAGGAAACGGGAGGGCATGGTCGGTTCGGCGGGGCCGCCGCCGAACTTGCGGCGGAAACGGGCCCAGGAGAGGGTGAGTTTTTGTTCCGCACGGGTCATGCCGACGTAACAGAGACGGCGTTCTTCTTCCATGCCGGCGTCGTCGTTGAGGCTGCGGCTGTGGGGGAAAAGGCCGTCTTCCATACCGGCGAGGAAGACAATGGGGAACTCGAGGCCTTTGGCGTTATGCATCGTCAGCAGGCTGATGCGGGCGGTTTCATCGAGATTGTCGGAGTCTGCGACGAGGGCGGTGTGGTCTAGGAAGTCGGTGATGGAGTCACCGCGTTCGGTGGCTTCGGCGGCGGCGTTGAGGAGTTCGGCGATGTTTTCGATCCGGCCTTCGGCTTCGGGACTTTGGTCCGTTTCGAGCATGCGTTGATAGCCGGACTCGACGTACACGGTGCGGAGGACGACGCCGATGTCGTTGGTCGAGACGGCTTGTTGGCAGACCTGGATGAGTTCGCGGAAGGCTTTGAGGGCGCTTTCGGCGCGGGCGCCGAGGGCGTGCTTCTGGATCATGTCGCCGATGGCCTCCCACATGGTGATCTTGAATTGGGCGGCGTGTTGATCGATTTGATCGAGAGTGGTTTTGCCGATGCCGCGGGCGGGGGTGTTGACGCAGCGGAGAAGGCCGATGGAGTCGTCGAGGTTCATCAGAAGTCGGAGGTAGGCGAGGAGATCCTTGACTTCGGCGCGCTGATAGAAGCTGAAGCCGCCGACGACAATGTAGGGGCGGTTGTAGCGCCGGAGAGCTTCTTCGATTTGGCGGGATTGAGAATTGGTGCGATACAGGACGGCGGCGCGCGAGTCGGGATTGCGGTCCAGGTGCTTATTGATTTCGCTGGCGATGTAGAGGGCTTCGTTTTCGCCGTCAAGGGCTTCGTAGATGGTGACTTTTTCGCCGCTGCCGGAGTCGGTCCAGAGGGTTTTGCCTTTGCGTTGGATGTTGTTGGCAACGACGGCACCGGCGGCGTCAAGGATGTTTTTGGTGGATCGGTAGTTTTGTTCGAGACGGATAATTTGGGCGCCGGGGTAGTCCTGCTCGAAATCTAGGATATTTTTAATGTCGGCACCACGCCAACTGTAAATCGACTGATCTTCGTCGCCGACGACGCAGACGTTCTGACGGATTTGGGAGAGGAGGCGCATGAGATCGTACTGGGAGCGGTTTGTGTCCTGGTACTCGTCGATCATGAGGTATTCGATCCACTCGTTGTATTTTCGTCGGAGTTCGGTGTCGTAGGTGAGGACGCGAACGGTCTCGAGCAAAAGGTCGTCGAAATCGAGGGCGTTGGCTTGGCGGAGTTTGGCTTCGTAGTGTTCAAAAATGACGGCGAGGCGGGACATTTTAGGGTCCTGCGTTTGTTTGTAGAAATCGGCTGGGGTTTCGTGAGCGGATTTGGCACGGGAGATGGTGCCGAGGGCAGCGCGGTACTGCATAAATTTCTCATCCAGGCCCAGATTCTTGTAAATTCCCTTAATCAGGGCTGTTTGGTCGTCGGCGTCGTAGATGAGGTATTGGGTTGTGAAGTTGGGTCGGATGTCGGCGAGGCGGGCGCCGTCGCGGCGGAGTAGTCGGACGCAGAAGCCGTGGAAGGTGGAGACGCGGGGGAGGCGCATCGGGTTGGATTCGCCGAGGATTTTGGCGGTGCGGTCGCGCATCTCGCCGGCGGCTTTATTGGTAAAAGTAACGGCCATAATGGCTTGCGGATGGACGCCGAGGGACTGCATGATGTGCCCCATGCGGTGGGTGATGACGCGGGTTTTTCCGGAGCCGGCACCGGCGAGAATGAGGAGTGGGCCGCTGGTGGCGGCGACTGCTTGTTGTTGTTGAGGGTTAAGGCCGGCGAGAAAATCCATGGGGTAAGAGAGATTTGAGGGTAGCACGGAGCCCCCGAGCGCGGGTACCGGTACTAAATAGGCATTGACTTATGGCTTGCGGTACTATAAACGTATGCAGATGCAGGCTCAGTATCTATTTCCTCCAGAACTGAAAAATGCGAGTCCCGCCGAGAAGTTGGAATATTTGCGGACGCAACGGACTGGGGTGGAACGAGTGATTCAGATTTTGGAAACGCTGGCCGCTGCGCGCAGCAAATCCGGGCGGGTTCGCGAGTCTGCTGCATAGCAGGAATCGTGTAACCTACGATAGAGAACGTTCGCCTCAAAGCTTTGAGGGGACTATTTGGCCACTCTTGGCGTATCCATTGATCAGATCGGCATTGCGACGGCGAGCCCTACGCGGGTGAAGGCCGCTATGCTCGTTGATTTTTCGCTGATAGAGAAGGCGAGGGAGGGCGACGACGCGGCTTTTGGCCAGATTGTGCAGGCGTACCGTCGTCGGATTTTGGGAACGATATCGCGGTTGATCAGTCGACGCGAGGATGTGGAGGATGTGGGGCAGGAGGTGTTCCTCCGGCTGTATCACTCTTTGGATCAGTTGCGGGAGCCGGATGTATTTGAGCCGTGGTTGTACCGGTTGACAGTGAACGCCGCGTATGATTATTTACGTCGGCAGAAGCGTCGTCCGGAAGCGCGGATGTCTGATTTGAGTGAGCAGCAGGTTGTGATGGCGGATGCGACGGCGAGTACTTTGGCGCAGGTGGAAGAGAACCGGCGGGGTCGGGTGAAAGAGTTTGTGCATTCGCTGCTGGGCGGGGTGAGTGAAGAGGATCGGATCTTGCTGACGTTGAAAGAAGTGGAAGGGATGTCGTTGAAGCAATTAGAGGGCATCTACAAGGTAAATGAGAACGCGCTGAAGGTGCGTTTATTCCGGGCCCGCCAGCGGGTCTTAAAAGCGTTCGAGCGAAACGAGTTAAACTCATAGGTGACCGTTATGCCGTCCAAACAAGATCGGGAAGAGAGACTGAACGCGCTGTTTACAGCTTATCGCCAGGAACTGCCGGACTTTGAAGCCGGGCCGGCGTTTATGCCTGGGCTTTGGAAGAAGATTGAAGTGGGCCGTTCGCGTGCTTCGGTTTGGTCGTTATGGAGCCAGCGGGTGGTGGCGGGGGCGTGTTGCGCCGGGGTTGTTTTGGTGGGGTTGTCGATGTGGGGTCCGGTTCGACAGTCGGCTTACTATGAAGCCAGCTACGTCGAGTCGTTGGATGATAACGAGGATGTGGTGGTGATGGCCGCGTTGCATCCCGCGTCGCCGCTTGAGAGTCCGAACGAATAGTATGCAGCGCAGCCAATGGAGTATTGGAATGTACCTCGCTCTGGTATTTGTGAGCGGGATAGCGGTGGGCGGGGGCGGCTTGCATTTGTACAATGCGAGGAGTGTTGGGGCGGTATCGAATACGCGGAAAACGCCGGAGCAGTATCGCAAGGAATATAGTAGCGAGATGCAAGTTCGTTTGCGGCTGGACGAAGCGCAGGTGGCGAAGTTGCAGGCGATTCTGGAGCGTACGCACCAAGATTACAAGAAGTTCCGCGAGCAGACCAAACCGGAGATGCATCGGATTCAGATCGAGCAGGTGGATGCGGTGAATGCGATGTTGAGCGATCCGCAGAAGTTAGAGTACGAGAAGATGCGGGCTGAGCGGGAAGCGAGGCGTAAGGCGCGGGGCGACCGGGGAGATGGATTCTAGCTTCTGGGGTTGGAAATGAAAAAAGCCGGACTTCTAGTCCGGCTTTTTTCTGTTTCGGCGGTTGTGACTTACGCGGTAGGGGCGGGCGCTACTTCGCGGGCCTTTTTCATCGAGTCGGACTTGGCCATCCGCTTGTTGAAGCGGTCAACGCGGCCTTCGGTGTCGATTAGCTTCTGGCGACCGGTAAAGAACGGGTGGCAGGCGGAGCAGATTTCGACGCGGAGGTCAGTTTTATTGGTCGACCGAGTCTGAAAGGTGCTGCCACAGGCACACGAGACCTTTACGATGTCATAGGCGGGGTGGATTCCAGCTTTCATAATCTAAACAGGATAGCACAGGCGGAGCGGCGCTTGGGGGGAAAGCCAAAGCCCCTGCCGGGACGAACCGGTCAGGGGCTTTGGCTTTGCTGAGGATGGGCTTCGTGCAGAGAGGGCGATTATTCCTAAGAACAACTCGCTCGACACTGATCGAGGCTAACGTAAATTAGGGGAGCCGAGCTTAGGAGCTCGCACCCTCCCTGCGCCCAAATATACTGCCGTCTAAAACCATGTAGTTGGACCACCTCCTTTTTCAGTGATAGCAGCAGATTATCCTGACTTTCGAGCTCTGTCAAGAAAAAAGTAGCAACTGGACCACTAGGGTTTGTGGGGTAGAAGGGATGGGCCGCTATTGATAAGCTTTTGGACGTAGAAAAGGCCTCACCGTGAAGTGAGGCCCCTGAAGAGGGCGGGGAGGCATCTCCCGCCAAAGCTATATTCCACAGCTGATGCACACGAGTGGCCAAAGGATAACTTCTTTTTTTTCAGTGAGGCGAAGGAGCTGTCTCCAGAAAATGGGATACGGGGTACACTATTTTGGATGGGACGTCGCAAGAACCGCAGGGCGAAACAGGAGAGCGCCAGACCCTTCGTTGCCGAGACCGAGGTCGAGTTGGCTCCGCTGGCGGTGGCGGTTGCTGAGCTGGCGGTAGCGGAAGAGCGGGTGGTTGCGTCTTTGGAACCTGTACCAGTGGTGGTGGTGGCGCGGCGGGAGGCGGATCGACCGCTGGCGGAAGGGGTGTTGAACGCCGCTTCGGGTCGGCGGGCGTTGGGTGGCTTCTTTTTGTCGGGCCTGTTGTTTTCGTTTCTGGGTTCGTTTTTGCCGGCGTGGGGCTATCATCTGCGTTCGGATTATCTGACGGTGGGGCTGTACTTCCTGTTTTTGAATTTTGGGGTTTACGTGGCGTTCCACTTGACCCAGTTGTTGCTGCCGCGGCGGGGAATCCGGTTTGTGTTGGCGCTGGGGAGCGCGATGGCGATGGGGGCGTTGATTTATCTGGCGACGTTATCGGGGCCGGTGCCGCCGTCGTTGCGTATGGCGGGGCTGTTTGTGGTGGGGATGAGCGCTGCGATGGTGAATACGGCCATCTTCCACGCGATCACGCCGATGTATGAGCATGACCCGGCGGCGACGATTAACTTGGCGGGGGTGTTTTTCGGGTTGGGTTGTTTCGCGACTTCGGGGGTGATTGCGGCGGCGTTTACGAGGTACACGGCGTCGGCGATTTTGGTGATTATCGCGTGCGTTCCGCTGTTTTATTTGCTGTCGTGGTTGCGAGCGGCTCCGATGGCGTTAGCGCGGACGGAGTTGCCAAGTTTGCGGGTGGCGATGAAGGATTTCCGGTCGCCGGGGGCGGTGTTGTTTACGCTGTTGCTGTTTTTCCAGTTTGGGAATGAATGGGCGATCGCGGGCTGGTTGCCGTTGTTTTTGGTGCAGCGCCTGGGGGCAAGTCCTACGACCGGGATTGGGCTGTTGTGCTGGTATTTCCTGGCGCTGCTGGTGGGTCGAATTGTGGCTCAGGCGTTACTGCGACGGATGAAGCATTCGCGGCTGTTGCTGTTCAGTGTATTGGCCGCGTTTTTTGGGTCTTTGCTGTTGTCGTTAACGGCGACGATAGATGGGGCGTTTGTGGCGGTGTTGTTACTAGGGGCGGGTTTTGCGGCGATTTATCCGTTGACGGCGGAGAGCATTGAGCATCGATTCCAGAGCTACCATCCTGGGTTTTACAATGGTATTTTCTCGTTGGGGCTGACTGGAGCGTTGCTGGCTCCGACGGTGTTGGGCGTGGCGGCGCAGTATTGGGGGATTGGGAGCGTGATGTGGTTACCGCTGGTGGGTTCGATTGCGGTGTTTGTGTTGGTTTTGGCGATATGGTTAGAGGCGCGGCTGACGGGTCGGTAGGGGGCTTCGGGCAGTTCGTGCAAAGCGATTGGCCTGGCCCTGTGCTTTGATTCATTTACGAGCCTCTGTTGCCTGCGAATGGGACCAGCAGCATCGTATTGATTCAACGAGGCTTGCTTTAGCTATGCCTGGCCGGCGGTACGGAACGTGCAGAAGAGCCGAGAGCTGACGCGCTCCGGTTCACCAGAAGTCCTCGAAGCGTGGGGCGCGTCATGAGAGCTCGAAATTACTTGCGGTGGTGCCCGTCCCCAAGCACGCCGCGCAACGCGTTCTCGCCCACGTTCGACCGGTAAAATCCGCAGTTTGCGGACTATTTTCTCGAGAGTTGACCGAGAACCGGCCGCCGGCTGCGTGGCATGCGTATCGGTTCCGGGCTGGTGGCGGACGGGCATACCGCGCGGATGAAAAGGCCGCCCTCCAGCCTTCGGCACTCGCGAAGAATTGACGAGCCCGGCTCGCCGAAACTTTACCACCAACCGGCTCCGACTGCGCTGCCTCTCCGACGAGCATGGGCTTGTGGCACGCGATCTGGCCGCGCGGGCAAAACGTCGGTGCCTAAATACATTCGACGATATACGCGCCTGTGGCACGGATGATGACGGTCCCGCCCGTCGGCATGCCACGCGGCATGATCAGTTTGTGACTTGGTCAGGTCTATTCAAGCAGAGGTGGTCAATTTCTAGCGGGCGCCGAGGTCCTCCATCTGACTCAGCGGCTGACACGCTTCGGGCGAGGATGAGGACTGCACTGGCTTCGCCTTTGTGTTCGCTACTCCGACGTGGCAAGATCGATCGTTCGTGTGGTTGATTCTAACGGAGCACGCGTGGTCATCTAGTGGTGAGTGCCGAAGACGCCGATGTGCCGCTTACGGAGCTTACCTGGGCAGAACAGCCGTCACTAATCCCAAATCCCAGACGGAGTCATCGATCAGGATGTCGATACGGACGCGGCCGGATCGTTGGATCAGGCCAAGCGGGAACGAGTGTCGACCCGACTAAAAACGGCCCAGGCAGCCCAACCACCGAAAATCACAGCCGCAGCCGCTGCGCGAAGGGCCGGGCTGCTTCTTACCGCCGCCCCGGGCGCATATTCCGCGCTTTGGCGTATTTCAATAATTGATAGATCGCCCCGAGCCATGCGATCGCCAGACCTTCGGCCCCGTCAAGGAAACCCCGCTTTAGGAAATAGGTCCTGAAAAACTCCCACCACGGTCGGAAGAACAGGTGCCAGAACGTAATCGACCTCCTCTGCTCAATCAACTGCTCGGCGGCCAGAGTCGTGTAGCGATCCAGCGTTCTCAGATGCTCGCTGAGGGAGTCGCAGGTGAAGTGGAGCAGCTTCGCCTCAAGTCCGGCGGTCCGGCCACTTACCGACAAAGTCTCGTGCACGAAGTCCCCTGTCCAGGTCGCTTTACGACGGTGATACAACCTCACCTTGCGGTCCGGGTACCATCCGCTGTGCAGAATCCAACGGCCCAGATATTGTGCGAGCCGAGGCATCGCGTATGCGTCATGGGTTGGCCCATTCTTCTTGAGTCGCCAAATTTCGGCTTCGAGAAGCTCACTCAGCGCTTCATCGGCATCAATGGAAAGGATCCAATCGTGGTTCGCCTGGTCGGCCGCAAAGTTCTTCTGGCTGGAGTATCCTTCCCAGGCGCGATCAATCACCCGGGCGCCGAGTTTCGCGGCGATTTCCACCGTACGGTCGCTGGACCCGCTGTCGACGACCACAATTTCGTCAACGCAACGCAAGCTCTCAATGGCGCGGGAGATGTTTCGTTCTTCGTTATAAGTGATGATCGTGGCTGATATCTTCATCCTCCCGGTCCTCTCTCTAGATTGACATGGCGGCTTGGATCGGATTCGGGGTGAAGGAAAGCAGAAAAACCAGCCCGGCGATCAGGGCGAGTCGCAATCGCCCGGCCCCCACCGGCGATTCGTCGATAATCGCCGGACGACGCAACCCGGTCAGCAGGAAGAACGCCGCCCAGACGATCCATCCGGTCCAGAAAAAATAGCCAAGGGGTATCAGAGCGACAGCAAACCCCTGGGAGAGTCGACGGTGGAGTGGTCCGACGAAGGTGTAGAGGATGTGGCCGCCGTCCAACTGCCCGATGGGGAGCAGATTGAGGGCCGTCGCAAAGAGTCCGATCCACGCCGCTCGCGCCACTGGATGGAGATAGATATCGGAAGTCGGTACACCCGGGAACACTGCTTGCATCGCCAACCAGAGTAAAGGTGGCGTTCCGAAGGTGAGATCCCCCTGGGTGGCGATCCCAGGCAGAACCTTGCTATAGGCGAGCCCGGCACCGAGGGCAGGAATCAAGACGATGAAACCAGCCAACGGCCCGGCGACGCCGACGTCAAAAAGATCCTGCCGGGAGAAAATGGGAGCGCGGATACGAATGAAGGCCCCAAAGGTTCCAATCAGCGTTGGGGCGGGGAGGAAGTAGGGCAGGGAAACATCAATCGAATGGAAGACACACGTAAAGTAGTGGCCGAACTCGTGTGCGAGTAGGATGCTGAGCAAGGTGACCGAGAACGGAAGGCCGGTCAGTAACGCCTCCGGATTCTTCCACAGGGCGAAAAGAAAATCGAAATCATCATCGAGCTGAAACGCCGGCAAGTTCTGGTCGAAGTTCGTAGCGAGGCTAGCTCCAACAATCGTAGTGGTAGAGAGCGTGAGAAGTAAGAGGAGGGCGTGCAACCACCAACGATCCTTGCGGGCGGGTCGGCGATTCATCGTAACGCTCCCGAAGCCGGTTGGCATAGCAAGAATTTGCCTTAGTGAAGTTGTTGCAGCTCTTTGCCGGGTTTGAAACGGACGGCTTTTCCAGGGGGAATGGCGACTTCGGCACCTGTCCGGGGGTTACGGCCGATTCCGGTCTTGCGCGGGCGAACGTTGAAAATGCCAAAACCTCTGAGTTCGATGCGCTGCCCTTCGGCTAAGGCCGACTTCATCGTCTCGAAAACGGTCTCCACTGCCATTTCCGCCTTCGTCTTGGTGATGCCCGTGCGGTTCACTACTTCGTTGATAATATCTAACTTGATCATGCGAATCGTCTCCCGAGCTTATCGCCAACTCAAACTCCATGATAAGATTAGGTTTAGGGTAGTGTCAAGCATGGTTGATCCGCTCTCTTTCCGCCGCGCCTGCTCGCGATTCGCGACCGGCATCACAATTGCCACCGTTTGGGGGAGCGATGGGATGCCGCAGGGCTTTACGGCCAACTCGTTTACGAGTGTGTCGATGGAACCACCCCTAGTTTTGCTGTGTATTGATCGCAAGGCGAACATTCTTCCCCACTTTCAAGCGGCCTCGGAATTCGGGATCAATGTTCTTGGTGTAGAGCAGAAAGAGTTATCGATGCGGTTCGCCACTCGAGGGCGGGACCGTTTTGACGGCGTTGCGTGGCGACCCGGGGTTGGCCCGTCGCCGATGATCGAAGGAGCTCTGGCGCAGTTCGAGTGCCTTACGCGGCAGGTGTGGGAGGCGGGCGACCACTTGGTCTTCCTTGGCGAGGTCGTCGCGGCCCAATATGGGGATGGTACGCCATTGCTATACTATGCAAGCGCCTACCGTGAACTGGTTGGTGAGTAGTGTTTACGCCCAGGAGCCTTGACGCCCTGAAATGATGTCCTTAGAATCTAGGTAGCTGTATGAAACTCCATCGGAATCTCGTTCTTGCGTTTGCCGTCTGCGGGGCCTTGCTGCTCCTGATGCCCAGCTATGCAGCCGATAAAAAAGGCAAGCCGGCAGAAGGGGCGCGGGAAACCGTCGCAAAGCCGTTGTCGGATAAAGAGAAGAAGCGGCGCGAAGAAAAATTAAGAAAGGAACTACTGGGCCCTTATCGGAAGTGGCTGTCGGAAGACGTTCTCTACATTATTACGGACGAAGAGCGCACCGCCTTCAAGCGGTTGGCTACCGACGAAGAGAGGGAGCAGTTCATTGAACAGTTCTGGCTGCGGCGGGACCCCTCGCCGGATTCCCAGGAAAACGAGTTTAAAGAAGAGCATTACCGAAGGATCGCGTACACCAACGAGCGGTACGCCTCGGGCATACCGGGATGGAAGACGGACCGCGGTCGGATCTACATTACCTTTGGCCCTCCGGACGAGATTGAATCTCATCCCTCGGGCGGTACCTACGAGCGGCCTTTCGAAGAAGGCGGCGGTACCACCTCGACCTTTCCTTTCGAGAAGTGGCGGTATAGATGGATTCAGGACATCGGCTCCGACATCATGATCGAATTTGTCGATCCCACGATGACCGGTGAATATCGGATGACGATGGATCCCTCGGAAAAGGACGCTCTTCTCTATGTGCCGAACGCCGGTTTGACGATGATGGAGCAGATGGGAATGTCTTCGAAGGCAGACCGCTTCAATCGGACAGACGGCACGCGCCTGGGTACTGGAACCCAGCCCCTGCCCCAACGGATGAACCAATTCGAGCGTTTACGCCAGTTCTCCCAGCTTCAAAAGGCTCCGGCGGTGAAGTTTAAGGATCTCGAGGCGGCCGTAAATTCGACGGTCAAGTTCAACCTCCTGCCGATGCGGGTGCGCGCGGACTTCATGCGCATGACCGCCAGTACGGTCCAAACGAACATTACCCTGCAATTGGAAAAGCGGGACTTACAGTTCCAAAACAAAGATGGAATCGCCAAATCAGCCGTAAATATCTACGCTCGCATCACTTCGATGTCTAGGCGTGTCATCAACGTGTTTGAAGATGTCGTTACGATGGAAGTCCCCTCGGACATGCTGGAAGCGGCGTCCAAGGGCTCCTCCGTATATGGAAAGTCCATCCCGTTGCCGCCCGGCACCTACCGGATCAACATCGTCGTTAAGGATGTGTTCGGCGGAAATATGAACAATTACGAGATGGCGCTCAATGTACCGAGGCTCGAAGACGATGTGTTTGGGATGTCGAGCGTGGTTTTGGCCGATTTGATCGAGAAGGTTCCGACCCGGTCGATCGGCAATGGACAGTTCGTCATCGGAACGACGAAGGTTCGCCCACGAGTCACCGAGAGCTTCACCCGGGACGAGAAAATGGGGATTTATGTGAAGTTTTACAACTTCGAACCCGATGAAAAGACCCGGAAACCGAACGCTACAGTTCATTATGAGGTTGTCAAGTCTGGTAGCAATGCGAAGATCTTCGAGTTCTCTGAGGATTTGATCAATTCGTCCAGCGCGACTGAAGTCACCATTGAAAAGGTTCTTCCGCTCAAGGCTTTGGAGCCTGGCGCGTACGAACTCCGACTCAAGGTGACGGATAAAGTCCGCAACCAATCCCTGTCCCCTGTCACAAAGTTTACGGTGACCTAAACGATTCGAGCTCGGGCGTTCTCATGAACTTTGGCGGTCGCCATTTCGCGGCAATTTGTATACTCTCCGGGGTACTGGTCGGGCTGTGTGTCTGCGAAGCCCAGCCGCAGTCCGCCCGGCTGCAAGGCGCAATTCTTGGGATCGTTTCTGACCGCTTGGGCCAGGGTCAATTGGGCGCGACCGTCTACCTCTACAACCGCTTCGACAAACTGGTGCAACGGGTGACGACGAATGAGAAGGGGGCCTTTGGGTTCGACTTCCTCTCGCCTGATTCCTACAGCGTCCGCGTCAGCTTGCCGGCGTTCATGCCAGCCTTCCGCCAGAATATTCTCATCCAACCGGGCATGCGAAGCTTTTTGGCAATCAATCTCGCCGGGGTAATCAGTTCGGTCGAATTAGTTTATTCTTCGCCGACGCCAACCAATCCCATGACGGACGATTGGAAGTGGGTGCTGCGCAGTTCGATGTCCTCACGCCCAGTTCTCCGGTTGCTCGCCGACCCCAGTCGGCGCCAAAGTAGTATCTTTTCCGATATGCGCGGCGTGGTTCGGGTGCAGGCTGGAGACGGCGGGAGTACGGGCTTCGGAAGTCAACCGGATTTGGGGACCGCCTTTGCCGTGGCGACCTCGGTTTTGGGTCAACATGAACTCCAGGTTACGGGCAATCTGGGATACGCATCTAGAGGGGGTTCTCCCACGGCGTCTTTCCGCACCCGCTTAAGTAAGGTTCCCGAGAGTTCGCCGCTCGCCATCAGCTTTTCGCCGCAGGTTTTGTTGACGGTCCGTCAACTGTTTGTCGTCGGAAGCGGATCGCAGGCACCTCCCCTGAGCACCCTGTCGACGGCTTTTCTTGATCGAACGGCCTTCGGGGGCCGGGTCGACGTCCTCTACGGCGCTCAGCTAGAGTCGGTTACTTTCTACGATCGGTTGAGCGTCATTAGCCCCTTCGCCCGGCTAACGTATAAGGTAAGCAAGAACCACGACGTCCAGGTTGCATATTCGAGTGGAGCGCCCCCCGAGGAGATTTATCGTTCCCTCGAAGGCGTGTCGGAGCCCCAATTGGGCCAGGATGTCGGCACGGTGAGTGCGTTCCCCCGCGTCTCGTTGCGGGATGGTCGCGCTCATGTGCAGCGGACTGGAAACCTGGAGGTCGCGGTGCGGCGAAAACTTGGTACGAAGTCCGAGCTGACGGCGGTCGCTTTCGAGGAACGGGTCGCCAATGGGGCTTTGACGGTAATGGGGGACATCGGAGCGATTGAGCGGTCGGAGGTTTTGCCGGACCCATTCTCACGGAGTTCGATTTTGAACGTAGGCAGCTACCAACGACGGGGTTTTATGGTCTCGGCCGACCGGAATTGGGGACGGGGATGGAGCACTTGGCTGGGTGCGGGAAACACCGGTACTTTATCGCCGGATGCCGATCTGGTCGCCAACGCTAGAGACGTTCGAAGACTCTTGCACAGCGTTCGCCGAAACTGGCTGGCCATGAGAGTGGCTGGTGTTCTGCCAAGGACCGGGACTCGGGTCGTAACGAGTTATCTTCAGACCGATCATACGTCGGCGCTGCCGATGCATCGCTATTTAACGCAGAGTTTTTCGCCAGAGGTAGGGCTGAATGTCCAGCTTCGCCAACCGTTACCTGGTTTGGGATTGTGGTCCGGACGTTTGGAAGCGATCGTCGAACTGCGGAACGCTCTTTCCCAAGGCGTAGCTGGTCTAGAGACAGGGGAGGGGCGTCGCCTTATTTTGATGCCATCCCCCCGCACCCTGCGTGGCGGGCTGGCGTTCATCTTTTAGCGAGTTGCCCGCAGAAACAGCGGTTTATCGGTAGTATCGCCCGAGCTCGGGTGGAGTGCCCTGGTTCGGCAACCACCGTCGGGTTTGGGCTGGTGGTCCCGGATATTGGGCAGCGATCGTCGAACAGCGGAACGCTCTTTCCCTAGGCGTGGCTGGTCTAGAGACAGGGTAGGGCGTCGCCTTCTCTTGATGCCATCCCCGTACCCTACGTGGCGGGTTCGCGTTCAGCTTTTAGCGAGTTACCGGCGCCTAGGAACGTTTCTCGCGCTAAGTCGTAGCTTTCTTGTCCGCGAATAAGGAACGCCTCCCCGGCAGGATCGAAAGGAGTCCACTCAACGCACTCTGCTTCTGCTTTGGTTTTTCCGCCGCCTGGGTCGCTTCTCGCTCCACAAGGCAAAAGGCGAGCTTTCTGAACTCCCGACCGAGATCGGAGTTCGGATTAACCGGTTTGCCTTCCGTCAGCGCTAGGCTTACCCCTTGGTAGTCGTTCGGGAGAGCGATTTTGACGGGGAGGCCAAGCAAGTCTTCAATCTGCCTAGTATCGATCTTAGACTGTTTATGACTGCGATTAATGACCAGTTCGATACGGTCGCCGAGGTCAAGTATTTTGAGATAATTGAGCCGCTCGCGCGCCAAGTGGAGAGAGGACAGTTCCGCCGTCGTGACCAGGAAGATCCGTCGTGACTGCTCCATGATCTCAATCGAGTATCTTTCCATATTCCCCGACAGATCCACCGCCACCAATCGATAGTAGCGCCGCATAAACTCCACCAAATATCGTATCTTGGTTGGCTCGATTCGGTTACCGGGATTCAATCGACCAGAATGTATAACGTCCAGATCCCCGACCGAGCTGACGAGTTGAGGCCACAATGCTTCGTCCATTCGGAGAGCGTTCTCTGCGGCGTCCGTGATGCAGAACTCGTTGTCTAGCTTCATCATGAATCGCTGCATGCCAGAGTTCAGATCAAGATCAACGAGAAGCGTCTTGCAGCTCTCCATTTTCGCCGCTGCCGCCGACACGTTCATTGCAATCGTGGAAGCACCAACACCGGGTTTCGCTGGCAAAAAGGAATAGATATACTCGGATTCGAACGATGCTATCGGCTTACGCTGCAGGTTTTCATTCACCCGCTGCAGTGCGTCACTCAAATCTTGTGCACGAAACGGGGCACCGATGAACTCACGAATTCCCACTCGCATCAGATCGAGTAGAGCTTGCGGGTTCGTTTCGTCATTTATCGTAATGATCTGGATACCGGGGACTGCATCCTCCGCCACTCGGGCGGTAGCGATCGCCTGTTCCACCGAAGCCAAGCTCAAAAAAAGTACCTGAGGGCCGTGAGCTCGAATCGCCTTTTGTAGATCGTTCGCCGATGGGTATCGATCCAGGGTCCGGGTAACCGCAATCTTCCCAACTTGGGCAATTACATCGAGCAGGCGATCAGCTAGATTGCCATCTGGGCTGACGATGATTCCGCGGAGCATCAACTCGGCCCCCCGATCCCTCGCCTCGTGCGAATTGTGTGGACTACTGACACTCTTCCCATAATCTGGCTATCGACGCGCTCAGCAAATAGCTTTAGGCCAGCACCAAGAATTCTCCCCTCTGATTAGGAAAACACCTGAAGATTCGATAGACCAACCGTCATGAAGGAACAGTTCGAAATCACCTGCCCTTGCTGCCAAAGCATTCTCACGGTTGATCCGGTCTCTGCCAAAGTGGTTAAGCACGCCACGGCACCCTCTCGGGCGGCCACCTTCGACCTAGCCGAGGAGGTGGCCAAGCTTCGCCCACTGCCGGTCCCACAACTCATCCACCTTGCATACAATCCCATCACTTCCATCTCGGACTTCAGGTCGATCTCATAGTCGTGCCGCGCGCCCAGCCGGTCCCGCGACGATTGCCGATTCTGACTCATCATGATCACCGGCGCCTGAATCGCCGCCACGCAGCTTAAAACCAAATTCAACAGAATGAACGGATACACATCAAACGGCACCGCCTCGGTCACCCTGATGCCAATCTAAAGCCCCATCGAACCCCCAAAAATCTCCCAAACTTCCAACTTCCTCCGAACGAAGCAACGTGATCCGCCACCCGTTCCCCAAGCATAAGTTGTCCGGTATACCCCGATCCACGTCCCGCGCAATCGTGTTCTGACTCAGCAGCGCCGGCACCACCGCCCGCTCCCGGTTGTCCCGCTCTTGAATTTGCGCAATTAACTTGTTCGTTTCCGTACCCCATCTTCCTCCAGACCAGATAACCTAGGAGGGTGTCCGCTCATTCCCCCTCTAAAGTCGGCCTCGCCGCGCTCTCTCTCGGAACCCTCGGCGTAGTCTTCGGCGACATTGGCACCAGCCCCCTCTACACCCTCAAAGAGTGTCTCCACTCCGCCGGCGGAACCCATCCCACCCAGTCCGACCTCTACGGCGTCCTCTCCCTCATCTTCTGGGCCCTCGTCCTGGTCGTCAGCGTCAAATATCTCGCCTTCATCATGAAGGCTGATAACAAAGGCGAAGGCGGCATCTTTGCCCTTCTCGCCCTCGTTCCGGAAAACCTCCGCACCGCCAAGCCCGGCCGCGTCACCGTCGTCGCTCTCATCGCCATCATGGGTGCCGCATTGCTCTACGGCGACGGCGTCATCACTCCCGCCATCTCCGTCCTCAGTGCCACCGAAGGCCTCGCCATCGCCTTCCCGGAAGCCGCCTCCCTCGTCGTCCCCCTCAGCTGCGCCATCCTCGTCGCCCTCTTCGCCATTCAAAGCCAAGGCACCGGCGCCGTCGGCAAGCTTTTCGGACCCATCATGGTCCTCTGGTTCGTCACGATTGGCGCCCTCGGGACCTATCACCTCTCCTTCAATCCCGAAATTCTCTGGGCCCTCTCTCCTCATTACGCTTGGAACTACTTCGCCCATCATGGCTGGCCCGGCCTCCACATTCTCGCCTCCGTCGTCCTCGCCGTCACCGGAGGCGAGGCGCTCTACGCCGACATGGGCCACTTCGGAATAAAGCCCATCCGTCTCGCCTGGCTCGCTCTGGTCCTACCCGCTCTCGTACTCTGTTACTTCGGCCAGGGTGCCCATGTCCTCCGCGATCCGCGTGCCATGGCCAACCCCTTCTTCTCCCTCGTCCCCGCCGGCCCCGCCACGCTCGCCCTAGTCATCCTTTCCAGCCTCGCCGCCATCATCGCCTCCCAGGCCCTCATCTCCGGAGCCTTCTCCCTCACCCGCTCGGCCATGCAACTCGGCTTCTTCCCCCGCGTTCGCGTCCTCCACACCGCCCACGATGTCGAAGGCCAAATCTATATCCCCATCATCAACTTCTTCCTTGGACTCGGCTCCGTGCTGCTCGTCCTGTTCTTCCGCGAATCCCCCCGTCTCGCCGCCGCCTATGGCATCGCCGTCGCTGGCACCATGCTGCTTACCTCCATCCTCTTCTTCCTCGTCGTCCGCCGCACCTGGGCTTGGCCCACCGGCCGAGCCGTCGCTGTCCTCGGCCTCTTCCTTTCCTTCGATATCCCCTTCCTCGCCGCTAACCTCGGTAAGTTCATGGACGGTGGCTATATTCCCGTTCTCCTCGGTGCCGCCGTCCTCACCATCATGGTCATCTGGAACCGCGGGCGCACGCTTCTCTGGTTTCGCAATACCCGCCGCTTTCGCTCCGCCCAAGCCGCCCAAGCCTGTGTCGATTCCAACCTCGCCGCCCGCGTCCCTGGCACCGCTGTCTTCCTCTCCTCCAGCCAGGACGTCCTCCCCCTCCCCCTCATTCGCCACGTCGAACGCAGCCACTCCCTACACGAAACCGTGATCCTCCTCACCATCCGCACCGCCGGCCAACCCACCGTCGCCCCAGCCGACCGCTACTCTACCCTCAAATTGGACCGCGGCTTCTACCGCGTCATCATCTCGTTCGGCTTCATGGAAGATCCCAACGTCATGCCCATTCTTCGCGCCGCCGTCGCCGAAGCTGACATCCCGTTCCCGGACGCCAATGTCACCTACTACCTCGGCCGCGACAACCTCATCGCCTCTTCCAAAGGCCACATGGGTGCCGTCGCCGAATCCATCTTCTCCTTCCTCCAGAAAAACGCCGTCGCCGCCGACCGCTTCTTCGGCCTTCCCCCCCGCCAAGTCGTCGAACTCGGCACCCAACTCGATCTCTAACCGTTCAACCCGGCCAGGTTATCCCCGAAGATCGCCGCCGCATCAGCCTTCGAGATCCCGATCCGATCCAACACTGCGCTCTGCTCCGCAAATACGCTCTGCACCCAGCCCCGCGGAAAAAAAGACGAGTCCGTTCCGAACAGCAACCGCTTCGTCCCCGCCACTTCCAGCGACCGTCGAAATACCTTTTCCAGGTCCAGATCCCGCTCGTCGTACTTCGTCCAGTTATTCGAACTCGATGTGTCCAGGTATACATTCGGGCAATGGTCCACCACCATCAACGCTTCCCGGAAAAAGCCCGCGCCAAAGTGCGGAATCACAAATCGAAGGCCCAAATAACGGGACGCAATCCCGTGCACATCGATCGGATTCGAAAATCGCATGTCGAACAAAGAAGGCAGTCCCAGCTTCTTGCGAACCCCGACGCTAAGCACCCCGCAATGAACAAACACGTTCGTCCCCGGCCGAGCCGCCAGCAGCTCCCAAAACGCCGCCAACCGCTCATCCGCCACCGAATACCGATGCATCGCCGGAAACAAACACACCGTCCGCAACCCTAAGTCCAGTGCTTTCGCCGTCCGCTCCAACGTGTCCGCCGCCAGCGGATTCACTAGGAAATACCCATAGAATTTCCCGGGCCGATGCCGCAGCGCCCGCGCCACCGATTCCTCGTCACCCGGCATGCTGGCGATCAAAGCGGCCGTATCCACCCCGTGCCGATCCATCTCCCCCACCCAACGCTCTGCCAGTTCCTCCGGTTCTTCCGGTGGCGCTTCCCAACCTAATTTCGCAGTCGCCGCCGTCGGCTCCGCTCCCGTCAACAGCGCGAAAAATCGATGCGAAAAAAAGTGAACATGCGCGTCGCGCACCGCTAATTTGCCCCACGAAGTCTCAATCATGATTTTGATTCCCCTCCGATCCGCTGAACTGCGTGATCCCCGCCGATAGCGCCAACTGCGTCAAACTCGCGACGTTACTCACGTTCAATTTCTTCATCATCGTCTTTCGATAGCTGCGGACAGTCTGCACTCCAAGGTTCAGCATCACCGCAATGTCTTTGCTCGTCTTTCCCTCGGCCACCATCCGAAGAACCTGCAACTCGCGCGGCGACAAACCCTCCAGCAAGGCCGGCAATGGCTTCGATTCCGAATCGCCCCGCTGAATTCGGCTCAACAGCCGATCCGAAACCTGCGGGCTCAAATACGAACCACCCTTGCCCACCGTCCGCAACGCGTCCACCAAGTCGCTATCCGATGCCTTCTTCAATACAAACGCCCGTGCCCCGCTACGGATCGCGCTGACCACCGAATGCTCATCGTCGTACATCGACAATATAACTACCCGAATATCCGGGCAGTATCGCAAAATTTCGGTCGTCGCTTCAATCCCGTTCAAGCCCTGCAGACCAATGTCCATCAGCACAATATCCGGCCGCAACTGCTTGGCCATCTGCACCGCGTCCGTTCCATTGTCGGTCTCTCCCGCCACCGTAAAATCAGAAGTTTGGCGCAAAATCGCCTTGATTCCGTCGCGCATGATTTTATGGTCATCGACCAGGAGTAGGCTAAACGCCATGGAGAGTTAGTTTCACGATTGTACCTTGCCCTGCTGTACTCAGGATCGACATTCCCATCTTAGCGCTCTTGGCCAAATACCGACACTGCAACAGACCCAGCCCATTCAGCTTCTCCTCCAGATCAAAGCCCCGGCCGTCGTCTCGAACCTCGACGACTCCCGCCTGCATACGGACCTCAATTCGCTGCGCCATCGCATGCTTCAGCGCGTTCTCCAGCAACGCTTCCACGATCCGGTACGCCGCATGCGCCGGTTCATTCGGCCATCGCTCCCCCGGTGTAACCAATAACCGGATCGTCACCCCCACTGCCTTGTCCCGTGCCCGACCCACTAGCTGCTCCAGCGCAAAACCTAATCCCGCCCTTTCCACAACATTCGCATTCAGAGCCTGACTCGCCGCCCGAATTCCACTAATCACATACTCCAGCAGCTTCTGAATTTCGACGACCTGACCACTCTGTTCCGCCGTCAGGTCGCCTCGCAAAACATCCAGGTGCAAACCAATCGCGCTCAACACCTGCCCCGCATCATCATGAAGCATCCGAGCCACTTTCGCTTGTTCGGCCTCGCGCTCGGCGAGCAACCCTAACATCCGTTCTAGGACTGGACGCTCCAACGTTACTTCTTCCGCCCAAACGCCCGACGTGCCGTCACGGCCACATCGGCACCCGTCATCTTGTACTTCACAAGCACCTCCTCCGGCAATCCGCTCTCGGCGTACGTGTCGTTCACTCCATGGAACTCCATTACGCACGGCGACGTCTCCGTCACCACTTGCGCCACCCGAACGCCCAGCCCCGAATCCACCAAGTGCTCCTCCGCCACGACAATGCAACCCGTCTCGGCCGCCGCTTTGGCGATCAGTTCGCGGTCCAATGGCTTCACCGTATGCAGGTCGATCACCCGCACCGAAAACCCTTCCGCCTCCAGAATCTCAGCCGCCCTTAAACACTCGGCCACCATCAGCCCCGTGCTGATTAGCGTTAAGTCGGTGCCGTCGGTCAACTGAATGCCCTTGCCAATCACGAACTTCTGCTCCGGCCCGTAAATCACCGGGACCTTCACGCGCCCCGCCCGAATGAACACCGCCCCCGGGTGATAAGCCGCCTGCTTCACCAGCGCAAACATCGACGGCTCATCCGCCGGGCTGATCACCGTAAAGCCTGCCAACGAACACGCCAGCGAAAGGTCTTCCACCGACATCTGCGACGGACCATCTTCGCCAATCGAAATACCCGAATGCGTCCCCACAACCTTCAGCGGAATCCCGCTGTAGGCCACGTTCACCCGTAGTTGCTCAAAACCCTTATTCAATACAAAAGCCGAAAATGAAGCCACAAACGCAATCTTGCCGGACGAAGCCAGCCCCGCGCCTATCGACACCATATTCGCTTCCGCAATCCCGCAGGAAAAAAACCGTTCCGGAAACTCCTTCCCAAACAAATGCGTGAAAGTCGACTTTGAAAGATCCGCGTCGCAGACTACGACGTTGTCGTTTTCTTTGCCGAGTTCCACCAGCGCCTTGCCAAACGCCTCGCGCGTCGCCGCGCCCAATTTCAATTCGTACTTGGCAGCCATTAGCCGATCTCCTGCAGGGCCAGTTCAACTTCTTCTTTCGTCGGGGCCACACCGTGATACTTGGGATTGTTCTCCATGAAGCTTACGCCCTTGCCCTTCACCGTATGCGCAATTAAAATCGACGGCTTGCCCTTCGTCGCTTCCGCCTCGGCAAAAGCCGCCTGCAGCGCCACAAAGTCATGTCCATCCACTTCGATCACATGCCAACCAAACGCCGCCCACTTATCGGCCAGCGGCTCAATGCCCATAATGTCTTTCACAAAGCCGTCAAGCTGAATCCGGTTGTTATCCAGAATTGCGACAATATTATCAACCTTATGGAACCCGCCGTACATCGCGGCTTCCCAAATCTGCCCTTCCTGGATCTCGCCATCGCCCAGCACCACGTAAGTCCGCGACGGGCTCTTATCCAGCTTCGCCGCTTCGGCCATGCCCAAGCCGAGCGACAGACCCACTCCCAAAGAACCGGTCGAAGCCTCCAGCGCCGGAATAAACCGGCGGTCGGGATGGCCTTGATAAATCGAGCCGATCCGCCGCAGCGTATTGAGCTGATCCTTCGGCGTATACCCGGTCTCCGCCAATACGCTATACAGCACCGGCGCGGCATGGCCTTTCGACAAAATAAACCGGTCCCGCAACGGCCACGTCGGGTTCGTTGGGTCGTGTTTCATGACGTCGAAGTACAACGTCACCAATATCTCTACGGCGGAAAGCGATCCACCTGGATGGCCGCTCTTGGCCGCTCCGATCATCTCGATAATGTCCCGACGCACTGTCCGGGCAATCGATTGCAACTCGCTGAGGTCACTCGTTCTTGTCATGCGATTTCTACCATTATAGGCGCAAATACCAACCCCTCCATTCCAACAGGCGCAGAACTCCCCAAGTCAGCGTAAAGAACACCCAAAAGCTCGCCCACCAGGGCCCCGGAAGGATTAATTTCACCCAATCTTCGGTCCAACCCGCCAGGATGTAGCCTGCCAGCGCGTTCGTCCCGAATGTACGAAACATCGGCACCTGTGGGCTCCACCATACAAACAGCCGATACACGAGCAAGCTGAACCCGGCCGAAAAATACAGGTAACTGGCGCTCGCCGACTGTTGCGACATCGTCCATAGATCCCGCGGATGCCACGCCGGCACAAACGGCGGGGCCGCCCAAGCCCCCCCGTTCGTCAAACAGGACAATGCATATCCCACCAGCATCAAAAGTCCACCCCACTTCACCATCGGCCCATACGTCCCGCCCTTCACCCACCGACACGCCATCGCCCCCACCAGCGTCGGAATCGTCCACGTCAAAAAGCCCAGCGGACCCCCGTCGATCACCTTATGAGCCCGCAGCCAATCCTGCCAAAACCACGCCGACAGGCCCAAGTGGAGCAGGGAAGAGCAAACCAGAAAAATCGCCTGCGTCCGCATGGACCGCCGCAGCACCGGCAACACCCAAAGCGTCGTGAGGGCAATGTGCGTCAGCGTCTGAAACCAGATTCGCCATCCACTTACCGGCCAATAGACGAGAGCCGCCACCAACATCAACAAAAACGCCCGCCGCACGATCCGCCCCACTGGCTTCTCCGCCCCCAACTGCAGCGCAAAACCCACCGCAAAAAAGAACTGCGGCATGATCGTATCGGCGTAGCTGTTGTAAGTGTTGTGGTGCTTGAGCAGCGGATGGATCTCTCGAAAAGAACTCAGAAAGTTCACGAGAAACATCCCCGCCACCGTGTAGCCCCGAAACTGATCTAGTGAGGTAATCCGCAGAATCTCAATATCTTAACCCAAGGGCTCGCTGAGTAAACCGCTCTGAGTTGTTGGTCCAGCACTAGAATCAACGCCAGTCGCTCCTCCGCTGTCCGCTGATACTGTTCGGCCTCCTGTTGGGCCTTCTGACAAAGCACGTTCAGCGTCTCCACATCCAGCGCCCGCTGCTCGGCGGCCTCCCTGGAAACGCCCAACTGGATCTCCTGTTCTTCCAACGCCTGCAGAAGTCGCTCAATCCCAACGTCGGACGGGACCTCCGCCACAGGCTCTTCCGTCGGCAGCGACTCCCACCACCGGTCGCTGTCAGCGTATCCGCCGGCCCGCAGCAGTCCCGGACACGCCTCCTCCAGCACTGCCCCCGTCTCGCGCGTGAAGTGGTTTCGCCAATCCCCATCAACCCCTTTCCGGCGGTGGCTGAACTCATTCTCCTCCCCCGGTCGCCGCCCCCCGCTGGTAGCCACAAATGAATGCCGCCCCACCACCTCGGTCACCAGCTCGTCCGGAATCCGCCAATTCAAAAAACCAAATATCCGCCGAAACTGCCCCTGTTCATCCCCGATGAGCTCGGCGTAGTCCGTCCGCAGCACTCCCGCTCCGGCCGTATAGCCTAGCCACGATCGAAACTGACCCGCCCAATGCGTGAATAAGTGGATCCCAATTCGAATTCGGTCGCCCCGATCGGCATGGCGCAACGGCAGACGCAAAAGCGAAGTCACTTCGTTTGGCGTATGACTATGCGCCAACGACATCACCAAAGAGACAATGATGTCCCGAGGGTCGCGGACAACCACTAGGCAACGGTTCTGCGACCGCGGATCTGGCCGGGTCAGCCAGTCACCGATCCCCGCCGTGTACATCGGGCTAAGCAAGCCGGGCGATTCGAGAACCGGCCATCCGGCGCTAGGAATGTCTCTCCCGGATTAAACCAGGCTCGTTCGACTGAAGGCGGCGATGGCCGGGTCGCTTCATACGTCCCGAACCCACTGGCTCCCGCATTTGTGAAAGGTGCAATGAAATATGCAACGTGGCATTAAGAGACCTTAACACGGCCCGAAATGAAACGTTTTAAAAGCTTTGCAATTGAGGTAGAGTAACCCCATGACCCCCCATGATGCAAAAGCAATCGCCGATTTTCTAATCGGTAATGTGATGATGGAATCGGCGGCCACCAAACGCGTTTTCGCTGCGGTGCCGACGGACAAACACGACTATTCCCCCGACGATAAGTCGATGAATGCGTTGGACTTAGTCAAACACACGGCCGGAGCAGAGATCATGATTCTAGAAATGGCCAACGTGGGCGGCGATGCCGCCTTCCCCGAAGCGGTCAACGCCCTCGGTTCGGCTGCCGAAGTCGTCGAATGGTTCGATAAAGAATTGACCGCCGTCATCGGACGCTTGCAGGCCAAGAGTCCCGAAGATCTCGCCGCCGTCATCTCCGTTTGGGGCGGAGCGTTCACCATGCCGGCTGTAAACTTTATCGGCTTTGCGATGGGGCACTCCGTCCACCATCGCGGCCAACTATCGGCCTATCTCCGCCCGATGGGAGCCAAAGTGCCCTCCATCTACGGCCCCAGCGGCGACTCGGCCAGCTAACTGATCCGGGCTTTGCGGAACCGGTAGTCTTCGATTTGCGGCATCCGAATCACCCGGCACATCTCGAACAACCGGCTCCGCGCCCGCAGCCCAATCTGATCCCCCAACGTGCGACCGTACTCACGGCCGTTCCCCGTCGTCGTCGCCCTCCCCGCCCCGCCGATGTCCGGGTCCGATAGATTCGTCGTCGCGATAATCGGCTTCCGATTGTTACAACGGTGGGTGATCAGGCTCGTCACCGTATCTTCCACCCAGTCCGTAATTCGATGCGCCCCTAAATCATCCAGTAACAGTAACTCCGAATCCAGCGCTGAGGAGTACGCTTCCCGATTCCCCCCGCCGCTCGCCGGGTCGTAGCTCGAACGAATGCTCTGCAGTAAGTGCTGGTAGTCATAGAAAAGGCCCGAAAAGCCCCGGCCCATCAGCGTCCGCAGCGCCGCCACCGCCAGATGCGTCTTCCCCGTCCCCGGCTCACCGATCAGTAGCAGTCCCGGCTTTTCCACCGCCGGAAACTCCTTCGCATAGCCCCTTACAATCAGCATCACGTTCTGCAAGTTCCGAAACGCAATCTGGTTGTCCGCCGGCAGTACGAAATTGTCGAGCGACGCGTTCTCATACAACGGCGGGATCCCCGCGTTGTCCCAGTTCTCCTGCTGCTGGTCGGCCAGCACGCAGTCGCAGCGCTTGGCGCCGCTGATGCCGTTCCGTTCGGCGATGATCCAGCCGGATCCTTGGCAGTGCGGGCAGGCGGGGTTAGGCATCGATCACTCCAGTGTAACGAGTACCTGACCCGACGTCACCGTACTGCCTTCCTCCACCCGCACCGCCGCTACCACCCCTGCCCGCGGGCTCTTCAGTTCGTTCTGCATTTTCATCGCCTCTAAAATCAGCAAACCCTGCCCCGCCTCCACCGCCTCCCCCGCCTGCGCCAACACCCGCACCACCTTTCCCGGCATCGCCGCCTTCACCTCCCGCGCCGCCGACCCCGCCGACCCCCCGGACTTCGATCGAGCCCGCGGATCCGCCAACACCCGCAGCCACTCCATCGAGTTCACCGCGATCCACTCCGAACTCAAGCTCTCATGAATCACAAAGCTCTGCCCATTCAAGAGCACCGAGTAAACCCCCGGTCGAATTTCCACGATATCCGGTTCCATCACGAGTTTCTCCAAGCCGACCGCCGCGCCACCGGCAACGCCTCCGCCGCCTTCGGCCGGTACGCCGCCAGCGCCGCCACCAACGCATCGCCCACCGGCGGCGCTGGATCCGAATAGTTGAACGTGTTCAGAAATGTCGTATGCAGCTCTCCCGCCACAAACGCCGGATCCGCAATCAACTGCCGGAAGAAGTGCACATTGTTCCGAATACCCAGAATCACCGTCTCCCGCAACGCCCGCTCCATCCGCGCAATCGCCGTCAACCGATCCGGAGCCCAAACCGCCAACTTCGCGAGCAACGGGTCGTAATCCAGCGGCACCGTCCAGCCCTCATACACCCCACTATCCAGACGAACCCCCGGCCCCGATGGCAGCTCCAGCCGCTCAATCACCCCCGGCGAAGGGAAGAAATTGTTCGCCGGATCCTCGGCATACAGCCGGCATTCAATCGCCGAACCAGACCACCGGATATCCTCCTGTCGATGCGGAAGAACAGCCCCGGAAGCGACGTCAAGCTGCAAATGCACCAGGTCAAGTTGCGTCACCAGCTCCGTCACGGGATGCTCCACCTGCAGCCGCGTATTCATCTCCAAAAAGTAGAAGTTGTGCTCGGCGTCCACTAGAAACTCGGCCGTCCCGGCGTTCGTATACCCAGCCGCCCGGGCAATCTCAATCGCCGCCTCGCCCATCCGATGCCGCAGCGTCGGGTCGATCGCTGACAAAGGCGACGGCGACTCTTCAATCACCTTCTGATGCCGCCGCTGCAACGAGCATTCGCGTTCTCCCAAGTGAATCAGATTGCCATGATGATCGCCAAAAAGCTGAATCTCAATATGCCGCGGCCGAATCAACGCCTTTTCCAGATACACCTCCGCCGACGTGAAACTCCGCTCGGCCTCACTCGATGCGTCCCGCAGCGCGGCTGCCAAGTTCGCCTCTCGGTCCACCACCCGCATCCCCTTGCCGCCGCCGCCCGCCGCCGCTTTGATCATCACCGGATAGCCGATCTGACTCGCGATGCGCTTGGCTTCGCCCAGGTCCGTCACCGCCGCCGCCGTCCCCGGCACCACCGGCGCCCCCACCCGCAGCGCCAACTGCCGAGCCGCCGTCTTCGAACCCAACGACCGGATCGCCGCCGCCGTTGGGCCAATAAACACGATCCCCGCCTCGGCGCACGCCGCCGCAAAATCGGCGTTCTCGCTCAGAAACCCATATCCCGGGTGAATCGCGTCCGCCCCGTGCAACCGCGCCGCCGCGATCAGCTTATCAATCCGCAGGTAGCTCTCCGACGACGGCGACGGCCCCAGATACGCCGCTTCATCGGCCAACTGCACCGCTAGCGATTTCCGATCGGCGTCCGAATAGACCGCCACGCTCCGGATCCGGCGCTCCCGCAGGGCCCGCAGAACCCGCACCGCGATCTCGCCTCGATTCGCTACCAGAACCTTACCAAACATGAACAGCGATTGTAGCAGTGGTTTGGTACTCTTCTGTAATGGCGGTCGAAACAACTAAAAGTTCGTTGAAGCTTCAAGGCGTACGCTTGACGCGTCAGCGGAAGATTTTACTCGATCTAATCGATAAATCCGGGAAGCATCTGGACGCCGAAAGCCTTTACCAACTCGCACGCCTGCAGGACCCCAAACTCAACCGCGTCACCGTCTACCGAACTCTGAAAATGTTGAAGGTCGGCGGCCTCGTCGACGAACTCGATCTCATGCATCACTCGGGCGACCAGCATTACTACGAAACCCGTATGAAGCGCGAGCATGCCCACATCATCTGCCTCCGCTGCGGCAAGGTCGAAGAGTTTTTCGGCGAGCCCCTTCTCCAGATTCGTAAGCAGGTCGAAGAGATGTTCGGCTTTCAAATCCTGCTCACGCGCACCGAAATTGGCGGCTACTGCGCCACCTGTCAGGTCCAGCGCGCCCAAGAATTGGACGAAGCGGCCGTAGGAGCATAACCCCATGACGCTAGCCGGCGTGCCCGTTCTAGAGGTGGTTTCGCCGTCCGGAAACCGATCGCCCGTGCTGCTGGAGCCCGTTCCATTCCTCATCGGTCGCCAAGCCGATAACAACCTCGTCCTGCGCGACAATCGCGCCTCCCGCTCTCACGCGCGCATCGTTTGGGAGTCCGGCGAATACGTCGTCGAAGACCTGCACAGCCGCAACGGTATCACCATCAACGGCGAAAAGCTCGACCGCGCCGCGTTGAAAGAAGGCGACGTCATCGGCTTCGGCGTCGAAGATTCCTACGAGCTCGTCTTTCGATCGGCCGGCCATGAGAATACGATCGCCCCGGCCACCGGCTTGCGACGCCTACGGTCGATTCTGGAAGTCGCCCGCACCCTCACCGGAGCCCTCTCCACGGACCACGTCCTCGCCAGTCTGCTCGAAGCGGCCCTCAGCGTTACCCAGTGCGAACGGGGCTTCGTCCTCCTCCGCGAAGGCGACGGCCTCGCGATGCGCATCGGCCGCGACGCCGCCGGCCTGGTGCTCACCGAGGACGAGTTGGCCGTGCCCCGCGACGTGCTCTGCCGCGGCCTCGAACGGCGCAGCGAATTGCTCTCCATGACCCTCGACGGCCACGGCCACATCGTCTGCGTTCCCCTCCTCCGGGTCTCCATGGCCGGCGGCGAAGAGACGGCCATGCTCGGAACAGTCAAGGACACCGTCGGGCTTCTCTACCTCGATTCCCGCGGCATGCAGGCCGATCTCTCGGGCACCAGCCGAGAGCTCTTGCAGTCCTTGGCCGTCGAAGCGTCGATGATCCTCGAAAACGCCCGCCTCATCGAACAGGAACGCCTGAAGCTGCGGATGGAACAGGAACTCGACCTCGCCCGCACGATTCAACGGGACCTCCTCCCCGATCAGTTCCCCGAATCGGGCTGGTTTCGCGCCTGGGGCGTCGGCATCTCCTCGGCCCAGGTCGGTGGCGACTACTTTGACCTGCTCCCCGTCGGCGATGAACGTTGGGCCGCCGTCATGGCGGACGTCTCCGGCAAAGGCGTCAGCTCGGCTTTGCTCGCCTCGTTCCTCCAGGGCGTCTTTCTCGTCGCCACCGGCGAAACCACCTCCGCCGCCCGTGTCATGGAGCGGGTCAACCGTTTCCTGTTGACCCGCACCAACGGCGACAAGTACGCGACCCTGGTACTCGTCACGATGGACCGAGCGGGTCGGCTCGTCTGGGTCAACGCCGGCCATTGCCGACCGCTCCTCTGGCGCAGGACCGGCGAGGTGTTTGAACTGAAATCGGCCGGCATGCCCGTCGGCATGCTCGAAGAAGCAACTTGGGAAACCTATCGGCAACAGTTGGAGCCGGGTGACGTGCTCGTCATGTATACCGATGGCTGCAGCGAAGCGCGAAATGGCCAGGGCGAGATGTTCGGTGTCCGACGCGTAAGCGAGTCCCTCCTCCGCTACGGACCAGAAGGCGCAAAAGCGGTCGCCGAAGGACTCTGCCGCGACGTGGACGCCTTCGCCCGTGGCGAAGAACAGGCCGACGATTTAACCGTCCTGGTCGTCGAATATCGGGGTGATCTCTAAACGGACGCCCCGTCCCAGGAGTGCTCGGCGTCCGGCAAAAACGTCAAGCCGCCATTGGTCACCGAAACCATCCAACCGCCCGGAACCTTGCAACGCGATGCCGGAATCGACGAGTGCATCGCCTCCCACTTCAGCCTGTATTCCGGCCGTGTCACCGGGCTCGGGGGCGACGAAGGCGACGCTCCGCCCGACGCCACCGGCGCGTCGCCGATCAGCCGCACCGCCGCATTGAGCTCTTCCGATTTGGTCCGATATAACTCGCCCAGATAAGTGAACCGCTCCATATCGCGGTCATCCACCCGATCCTGAATAACCGCCCCAAACGGCAGCGTCCGCTTCTTGCCCGTCGGCAGCCCGCTGCGCTTGTTGATCTCGTCGACGTCGATCGATTTCGTGATTTCGTATTTCGCCATGTCTGAACCAAGATACACCCACTACGGCCGGCTCAGCGAGTCAATATAGCGGCGATCGAAGAAGTACACGTGCCCGTCCTCGGCCCCCACCAGAATGTCTAGCCGACCATCTCCGTTCCAGTCCGCCGCGTTCGGCGTCGGGTTGTGGCCATTCAGTTTCGCCTTGATCAGCGTACCCCGCAAACGCATCACGGGCTTCGTTTGCGTCCCTTCGTTCTCGTACCATATCGGCCCTTCGTCAGAGTCGCTGATCAGGTCCAGATCGCCGTCGGCGTCCCAGTCCACCAGCTCCACTTTCCGCCGACCACTCGATCCGAAATTACCCTTCGACATCTGCAGAAACCGCCCGTTCGGTTCGACGAAAATCCGCTCCGGAGGCCGCAGAACCAGCTTGCCGCCCACGCGCTGACGCCGGTACAGCGCCAGGTACCCCCGATGGTCTACCATCACGAGGTCCGGCAACCCATCGCCGTCCCAGTCGACCACCTTCGGCGTCGTCCGCCACTGCGTCACCAACTGCTTCGGCTTCGGCTGCCACCAAACCCACGAAGGCTTCGGCGCCGCGCCAGCCCACTCCACTTCCACCGATTGCGCCGGCCCCAGTTTGCCGTCTCCCATCCCGCGGTACCAAACCACGTCGCCCCAAATATCGTTGACGAGAAGGTCCGGCCGTCCATCCAAATCCCAGTCCGCCGCCGATGGGTTCGCATAGCCCCACTTCGCCTCCGCCGGCCCTTGAATCGAACCGTTCGGCCCCGCCACGCGCTTCGGGATCAGCGACCCCCGTGCCGTAAATGCCGGCACCGCCTTCGTCCCCGTGTTCTCGAAATACTGCACTTCCCCCGCTGAGTTGCCCACCAGCAGGTCCAGCTTCCCGTCACCATTCCAATCGAACGCCACCGGCCGCGCCAACGACCCGGCCTTCACGAAAGGATCAATTTGCTCCAAATACTTAGGATTCTCGCCTCCGTGCGCCAACGCCACGTAGCCGCCCTCTTCGCCCACCAGCAGCGACGGCGGCCCGGAAGGAAGCCAGCGCACCACCCGTGGCTGCACCATCTGCAGCTCCATCCGAAACGGAAACGCGACCGGCTTGGTCTCGCCGTTTTTCAGCAGAAACACTTGGTCGAGGAAGTGAGCAAGCACTAGGTCCAGCTTCCCGTCGCCGTCCCAATCGATCGCGTTCGGCGCCGGCGTCCCGAACTGGTCAATCGGCAACTGCACCGGCGTCTTAAACACCGGCTCGGCATTCGAACCCTCGTTCCGCCAGAAATATACGTACCCATGCAGCGGACCTCGCGTCCACTCGCCCTTTTCGTTGAACGCATCGTCCCAGCCATACTCCCGCCAATCCGAAACGCCGTTCAACACATCGATCTTCCCGTCGCCGTCCCAGTCCACCGGGAACCAAAGGTCGTCCCGTCCTACGTGGTACTTCCGCGGCAGTGTGATCGCCATCGGCCGCGAAAGCCGATTCTTCACGAGGTCAGAGAAATAGCCCCCCGAGTAGACAAGGTCGAGCTTGCCGTCGCCATTGAAGTCCGCCACCACCGGGTCCTTCACGGAAGGCCCCAGCCACAACGGTCGAGCAAACAACGGCACCGCGTTGGACCCGATATTCTGAGCCAGGAAGATCCCGTTGTACGGTCGATCCGGGCAGTTCAGAATCAGGTCGAAGTCGCCGTCCCCATCCATGTCGATCGCCCCCGGATGGGCGTACAGCCCCACTCCCAGTCGCGCCCGCACGTTGGGCCGCCCATACGTCAGCCGGTCGCCGGTCCCCACCATCGCCGGTTCGTTTTCCAGCGACTGCGTGGGGTTGATCGTATACTCGCCCGGTCCCTGGGAGACGAACGAGATCCGAGCCCGCGGGGCACGGTACTCCACCTTCACCGGCACCGCGCGACCGCTATAGAGCACTTCGGCAAAGGGGGAAGGGAAGTCGAGATCGACCGCCACCGGCTGCCCGGCGGGCGCAGCGATAAGCTGAATGACGGCAAGTAGAAGAAGGCCCATGCGGGCTTAGAATAGCGCGGTTTGCCGATGATCGACGGCCACTGGCCGGGGCTGCGGGCGCGCGTCGTTCTTCGCGTTCCGAATCAATGCCGTCAAACGGGCGTGCGCTTCGAAGATTTCGAACAGCGCTTGGCACCGGGGGCAACCGCCGCGAATCGCTCCGGCCCCTTGGTCTTCGGGGTCGAAGCGTGGGTGGCGCGGACACTTGCCAGCGAAACTGATGGCACCGAGTTTCAACATAAGAGTTTTAAGCTAGACGGGATGAATACGATTATTGTAGCTGGGCACGCGATTTGCAAGCGGCCGGAGGCCGCCGAACTGGAAGAAAGCTGGATTCTGCTCGAATTTCAAAAGGGAGAGGTCGCTTGCTACATCGAGCACATCCGTACCGGCGTCGAGCGGGCCGCGGCGGACGAAGCCTCACTGCTCGTCTTCGCCGGCGGATATTCAAGAGCCGACGCCGGCCCCCGAAGCGAAGGCGCCGGCTATTACTGGATCGCCGATCACTACGGCTGGTGGGGCCACCCGGAAGTAGCCCAGCGCGCCGTCACCGAGGAGTTCTCGCGCGACTCCTACGAGAACCTCCTCTTCAGCATTTGCCGGACCCGCGAGTTCACCGGCCATTGGCCCGAGCACGTTTCCCTTGTAAGTTGGGCCTTCAAGCAGGATCGGTTCGACTTACATCGCGAAGCTATCCGATGGCCCGCCGCTCGCTATGAATTCGTCGGGCCGAATAACCCGTCGGAGATCGGCCAGGCGCTCACGGCCGAAGCCCGAACGGCCGACGGCTATCGAGTTGATCCTTATTCAGCCGGTCCGGAGTATCGCGCCAAACGGGATTCGAGAAATCCATTTCGCCGCCACCACGGCTACTCCGCCACCTGTCCCGAAGTGGCCGGACTTTTCGATTGGGCCGAGCGGCACCAACACGCGGGAGACCTGCCCTGGGCTAGTATACTGGGGCAGTCATGAAAATCCTTCGTCGGACATTGCTGCAGTTGCCCCTAGCGGGCATGGTTCTGGGGGCGACGGCCCCGCGCCATCGGGACGTTTTTTCGAAGCCTGGTAGATTCGGCGGATGGCCCGCCAACCACGGCATGTGGGCCTGGGGCGACGAGTTGCTCGTCGGCTTCGAAGCCGGGTGGTTCAAAGCCAATTCGAAAGAGGGCCGCGAACACTCGATCGACTACTCCAAGCCCGCCGAACACGTGCTGGCCCGCAGCTTGGACGGGGGCGAAACCTGGAGCCTCGAAAAGCCCGCCGCGCTCATCGCGCCGGAAGGCATGCTGGTCGCCGGAGTGCCGGTCGAACCCGGCGGCAAAAAACCGATTCCGTGCCCCGGCGGCATCGATTTCACAACTCCCGGCTTTGCGCTCACCGCCCGCATGACGAGCATCCACGTCGGCCCCTCGCGCTTCCTCGTCACCGGCGACAAGGGCAAAAACTGGCAGGGACCCTTCATCATCCCGGACTTCGGAACACCCGGCATCGCCGCCCGCACCGACTACATCGTCGACGGGCCGCAGTCCCTCACCATGTTCCTCACCGCCGCCAAGGCAAACAAAAAGGAGGGCCGGGTCATTTGCGTCCGCACCGTCGACGGCGGCAAAAACTTCAGCTTGGTCGGCAACGTCGGCCCGGAACCCGCTGCCGAAGATTTCGCCATCATGCCCAGCTCCCTGCGCCTGGGACCCAAGACCCTGCTCTCCACCATTCGCCACCGTAAATTCATCGCCGCTTGGCGCAGCGAAGACAACGGGGCCAACTGGAGCCAGCTCTCCCAGCCCGTCGACGACACCGGAGGCGGCAACCCTCCCGCGTTGGTTCGACTCAAAGATGGGCGTATGGTCCTGACCTATGGCTTCCGTAATAAACCTTATAGTATCCGGGCACGTGTGAGCAAGGACGAAGGCCGAACTTGGGGGCCGGATATCATGCTTCGCGACGACGGCGGCGCCTGGGACCTAGGTTATACCAGGACCGTCCAGCGCAAAGACGGAAAGTTAGTAACTGTCTATTACTACAATACGAACGCCGGCGCGGAACGCTTCATCGGCGCGACGATCTGGGAGGCCTAAATGAGACCACTTTCCTTCCTCCTGGCCGTGAGTCTGTGGGGCGCCGAACCGTTCCACAAATCCGAACTGCTCTTTGCGCCGGAGAAGTGGCACAACCACTCCTCATCCATCGTCGAATTGCCGGATGGCAACCTTTGGGTCGTCTGGTTTCATGGCTCCGGCGAACGCACCGCGGACGACGTCCTGATCCAAGGGGCTCGCCGAGTCAATGGCAAGTGGACCGCTCCCTTCGTCGTCGCCGACACCCCCGGCTTCCCCGATACCAACTGCGTCACCTGGATCGATAACGATCAACGTCTCTGGCTGTTATGGCCCGTCATTATGGCCAACCAGTGGGAGACCGCCCTGATGAAATATCGCATTTCGCGGGACTACATGCAGGCCGATGGACCCCCCAAATGGGAGTTTGCCGACAACATCCTTCTGATCCCCCAACGGATGAACGAGCGGACCAAAGAGGTACTCGGCAAGGACTTGAACGGCCCCCCCGCGGTCGCCAAATGGGCCGAGAAAATGATCGCCCTGAGCGCCAATAAGTACGCATCTCGCATGGGATGGTTCTCGCGGACCCACCCGCTCCAACTGCCCAGCGGACGCATTCTCGTCCCCCTATACTCGGACGGCTATTCGTTCGGGTTAATGGCAATCTCTGACGACAAAGGCGTGACCTGGAAGGCGAGCGAACCCATCGTCGGTTATGGAAATATCCAGCCCACGGTCGTCCGCAAGAACAGCGGTGAGTTAGTCGCCTACATGCGCGATAACGGCCCCCCGCCCAAGCGGGTGCACGTTTCGACTTCTAAAGACGACGGCGTCACCTGGACTTCTGCCGCCGATTCGGAGATCCCGAACCCCGGCACGAGCCTGGAGGTCGTTCGCCTGAAAGATGGTCGCTGGGTGATGGTCTACAACGATTTGGAGAAAGGGCGAAACTCCCTCGCTGTCGCGCTGTCGGACGACGAAGGAGCCACGTGGAAATGGAAACGTAACCTCGATAAGGGGGAGGGCCAGTATCACTATCCGTCGGTGATTCAGGCCAAGGATGGCTCGATCCACGTTACTTATAGTATCTTCGAGAAGGCTGGGAAATCCATCAAGCACGCCCAGTTCAACACCGAATGGGTGAAACAATGAAGTTGCTCGTTGGCTTGCTGGCCATCGGTTTGTTTGGGGCCGAAGTCAAACACGGCTTCGCCGATTCGAACGGTGTGAAGATCCATTACGCAACCATGGGCCAGGGTCCGCTGGTCGTCATGAGCCACGGCTTTCCCGACTACTGGTACACGTGGCGGCACCAGATGGAGGCGCTTGCGCCCTCCTTCCAGGTTGTCGCGATGGACAACCGCGGCTATAACCTCTCCGACAAACCAAAGGGCGCCGAGAACTATGATATGCGCCTGCTCGTCGGCGACGTCACAGCCGTCATCCAGCACTTTGGAAAGGACAAAGCCATCGTCGTCGGCCACGATTGGGGCGGGGCGATTGCCTGGCAGCTTGCTCTAGACCTCCCGCAGATGGTGGAGAAGTTGGTGGTCTTGAACCTGCCCCACCCGAACGGCATGAGCCGGGAGATGGCCACCAACCCGGAGCAGCAAAAGAACGCGGCCTACGCGCGACGCTTTCAGGCCGAAGGTTCCGAGAAGGCGCTGACGGCCGAAGGGCTAGCCCGATGGGTGAAGGATCCCGAGGCCCGAAAGCTTTACGTCGAAGCCTTCCAGAAAAGCGACTTCGCCGCGATGATGGCTTACTACCAGCGGAACTATCCGCGGGAACCCTACGTGGCCCGCACCGACCCACGCAAGGTCGCCATGCCGGTGTTACAGTTTCATGGGCTCGAAGATTCGGCCCTCAACGCCGCGGGGCTGAACGGAACCTGGGAGTGGCTGTCGAAAGATTGGACACTCGTCACCATCCCCGGTGCCGGACATTTCGTCCAGCAGGATGCGGCCGAGTTGGTTTCGAAATCGATGAAGATGTGGCTCTTGAGGGACTAAATGGCGAACCCAATTTATGATGTGGTGGTAGTCGGCTCCGGTGCTTCGGGAGGCACTCTCGCGGCCCATTTAGCGCGGGCCGGTGCCCATGTCGCGATGGTGGAAGGCGGTCCGAAAATCAACACCCGCACCGACTTCCCCACCCACGCGATGCCCTGGGAGTTCTCGAATCGCCAGATCCCAAAGATGCGCCCCGGCAAGCCGGGTATGGAAAGCGAACGGGCCCGCGGCCTAGGCGGCAAAACCCTAACCTGGAACGCCGTTGCCTGGCGGTACTCCCAGCGCGATTTCAAGGGCAAAACGTTTGACGGCGGCGGTGAAGACTGGCCGATCGACTACGCCGAGTTAGCCCCTTACTACGAAAAAATTGAACGGGAAGTCGGTGTCTGTGGTAACTACGACGGGCTGACAGACCTTCCCGACGGGGTGTTCCTGCCCCCAGCTCCCTATAAGTGCTCCGATAAGTTAATCGATAAGGGCGCCCGGAAGCTGGGTCTCAAAACGATCCATGTCCGGAAGGCGACCTTGACCCAGGCGAAGTTCGGCCGACCCAGCTGCCACTACTGCGGCAACTGCATGGCCGGGTGTGACGTGGTCGCCAAGTACAACAGCTACGACGTCCATCTGCTTCCGGCGATGAAGACCGGCAAGCTCGAATTGATCCCCAACGCGATCGTCCGCGAAGTGATGATCGGTGCCAATGGTCGCGCCAAGGGCGTGAGGTTTCTTCATCGGGAGACGAAGGCCGAAGGCGAGGTGCTTGGCCGATCCGTGGTCGTCAGTTGCGCCTGTGTGCAGAGCGTGGCTCTGCTGCAGATGTCCGCGAAGGACGGCCTCGGTAACTCCAGCGGCCAGTTAGGTAAGCATTTCATCCCTCATTTCACCGGCGGCGTCGAGGCCTTCCTCGACGGATTAGTGGGGACGAAGCTGAAGGATGATGAAGGCTTTCTCGACCACGCCTACATGCCGAGCTTCATGCATGAACGCAAGCGCGATTACGTCCGCAGCTTCGGCGCGCAGTTCGGCTACCAGAACCGTCGCGGCGTCGGCTGGGCCCGGGAGATGGGAGGGATGGGAGCGAAGTACAAGCAGTCCGTGAAGGATCACTACCCGTCGTTCGTCGTCTTCAGTCCCTATGGCGAGATGGTGCCGAACGCCAAGTCCTACGTCGATTTAGATTATGCGAAGTTAGATCCCTACGGCCTCCCGTCGGCCCGTCGGCAGGTTACTTGGATGGAGAACGACTGGAAGATATTCAAGGACATGCAGCAGTGGTCGAAGGGGATCCTGGAGGCCGCCGGCGCGAAAATCCAGAAGGTGTGGGACGAGCCGCGTACCAACCACGAGTTAGGCGGGGCCCGCATGGGTGATGATCCGAAGACCTCGGTCGTGAATAAGTGGTGCCAGTCGCACGACGTGAAGAACCTGTTCGTGCTGGACGGTAGCGTGTTTCCGTCGGCCTCGGAGAAGAACCCGACGCTGACCATGATGGCGTTAGCGGCCCGGACGGCCGAACATATTGCGGACCGGGCGAAGAAGGGAGAACTCTAATGGCTGAGCGTCGGGATGCATTGAAGATCATTGGGTCGATATCGGCGACCTGCGCCTTTCCTTTTGCCGCGGACGAGCTATACGCCCAGCATGAAGGGTCGCATACGATGCCTGCCGGACAGGCGGCGCTGCCGGAGCCGAAGTATTTTTCGAAGGAAGACTTCGCGACCATCGCGACGATCGCCGAGCGGATCATCCCGGCGACGGATACCCCCGGGGCGAGTGCCGCCGGGGTGCCGGCGTACATCGACTTCGTCGTCGGAAGAAACCCTGGGCAGCAGAAAGTGATGACGGCGGGTTTGGCCTGGCTGAAGAAGCAGACGAAGGGCAAGAGGTTTGTCGACTTAACCGACAGGCAGCAGTTGGCAATCCTCGAGCCCCTCTGCGCCCGTTGCGACGCAGGCGAGGCGAAGGGAGCGGGCGAGCGTTTCTTCAAGGCCGTAAAGGCGTTGACCGCTGACGGATATTGGACCTCAAAGGCAGGGATGGGCGATACGCTCGGCTTCAAGGGAAACGCGATCTTGGGCGAGTACCCGGAGTGCCTGCATGAACACTAATACCAAGCGCGAGCCAGGCCGATCGGGTACCGAAACGCCTCGGTAGATGATCTTGGCCCAGGTATTGCCCGTCTCTCTCCGGTTTGGGGATTCCCCCAGATGGCGTGGCCCCCACATTCTCTCATCAGTGCGCAACCATGACGGCGCAGGTGGCGTGAAAATAGGTCCAGCTTCATCCGGCTGTGACGAGCTCCTTAGTCGCATCCGGCGGAATGGAGCGGACGGTGCTTTCCCCGACGAAACTTAAGTATGAGCGCGATGGCATAGGGCCGGTCTCTAGGAGTGTGCCGGAGATAAAAAAAGATTCTACGTAGAATCAGAAAGTTGCGGGGCTTTTACATCTGCGGAGTGTCTGTAAGTTGGTGATTGTAGCTGCGCCGAAGCCTATCTCCGACAGACTCCTGAACCGGCTTTCCTCGTTTCGCCTTGTCCGTTCGCTCCGGCAACCGCAGCGCAGTAAGCGATGACGCCTGAGCCGTCCTGCGCAACGATCGCGGTGAACTGATTCTGCATGGTAAGTGGAATGCGCGTGAGCGTAGTGGTCGGGGATCGGGGGTTGGACTGCAAGGCGATCGGTGAGGAGTTGGTGAGGAAGGGGTTAACGAACGGGATTGCACGAAGCACCCGAAGCGGTTTGCGGAGAGTTGGAAGGGGGAGACGTTTCGGCGGTGGCACCATCGGAGGGCCCAGACGGAGGCGCGGGTAGAGGTTTGCAATAACAAGTTTTTGGGTGGAACCCTGTTGAGCAAGGGGATTGCGGGTCAGGATCGGCAGGTGGGATGGGCGGCGCTGACGCACAATCTTTGCCTGTTGGCGGACCTGAGAGAAGTTCGGGGGCGAAAATGGGGTAATTCTAGACGGCCTTTACTGAGGCTCTGAAAGTGTTTGCGTTACCCAGTCGTACTCTTCTTCCCTCCGATTGGCCTCAAATCTGAATTCTTCGCTGGCCGTTTAAAATGTTCTTATCCGTTAAAGGCTCAGCTTTTCCTTGTTTTTCATGCAGATGTTCAATACCCAGCATGCGGGGCTTCAGTTCCTCCAGACTCATACTGCGGTATACAACAAGAGGATCGCTTTACCCGGCGGGTCGAAACGTGGCATCCTAAGATGCACAGGAGCTAATGCATGAAGTTTGTTCACGGTTTGATGATCGCGCTCATGCTCTCGATGGTGGCCTACGTGGTCAATCGGGAAATGGTCCGTCCAGACTTCCAGTCCGCCATTCGGGCCAAGTCTGGCTTGTCGGCCGGTTTTGTTCAGGCCGCCTACGCCGAAGAGGCCGCGACCAAAATGGATTGGCGGATGCTGCGCGAATTGAACTACCGCACCGGCAAGATCACCCCGGCGCTGAAAGCGCTCGATGGCAAACTGGTCCGCATCCCCGGATACATGGTTCCCCTCGAAGACGAAGCCGAGATCGTCAACGAATTCCTGCTCGTCCCCTACGTCGGAGCCTGTATTCACACCCCCCCGCCCCCGCCGAACCAGATCGTTCAGGTTAAAATGACCAGTGCGAAAAAGGTCAAAATGAGCTTCTGGGACCCCATCTGGATTGAAGGTAAGCTGCAGATTCAGACGATTAAGAGTCCCTACGGCGACGTCGGCTTCCAGCTCTCTGGCGTTTCGATCGAACCCTACAAGGACTAGTTCCCCATGCTCCGTTTCGCTCTGCTGTCTCTCGCCGCACTCGCCCTTTATGGCCAACAGCGCAGTCACAAAGCGCACGAACACGGCCACGCCAAGCTAAACATCGCCTTCGAAACGACCACCGGCGCTCCGGTTGGTTCGGTCGAACTCGAATCCCCAGCCGACAGCATCATCGGCTTCGAATACGCGGCTAAAACCCCGGTCGACAAGGCGAAACAGGAAAAAGCCCTGGCCACCCTGAAGTCCCGGTTTGGCGAAATGGTCATCCTCCCGACGGGCTGTAACATGACCCCCGCCAAAGTGGAAGTCCATCTCGACGGCCAACACGCCGAGGTTCATGCCGAGTTCAACGTCAAGTGCGCCGTAGCCATCGCTGGAAAGTCGATTTCCTTCGGTTTCTCGAAGGTCTTCCCTAAAATAGACGAGGTCGAAGTGCAACTCCTGGCCGGCTCCCAACAAGCCAAGCTGGAAGTTCAGAAAGATAAGGGATCCCTTCAGATCGCCAAATGACAGATCCCGCAATCGCCCTTCGGGACGTGCATTTCTCCTACCGGACGGGTCCCGAAATCCTCGATATCCCAGATTTGACGATTGCTCGCGGCGAACGCGTATTTCTTTTCGGCCCCAGTGGTAGCGGCAAAACAACCCTCTTGGGGGTCCTCGCCGGAATTCTTACGGGTTTCACGGGCTCGGTCGAGGTTCTGGGCCGCGATATGGCCAAGCTGAGCGGCAGTCAGCGCGACGCCTTCCGTGGCACCCACCTCGGCTATATCTTCCAGCTCTTTAACCTGATCCCCTACCTGACGGTCGAAGAGAATATCACCCTGCCCGGACGTCTCCATTCGGCCCGGGCGAAAAGCCTCGCCGAAGCCCACGCCGTCGCCAAACGGCTCGGTATCGAACACCTGCTCAGCCGCGCCGTCACCCAACTCAGCGTCGGCCAACAACAGCGGGTCGCCGCCGCCCGCGCCCTGCTCGGAGCGCCCGAACTCTTGATCGCCGACGAACCCACCTCCTCCCTCGACTTCGATCACCGCGAACGCTTCCTCGATCTGTTGTTCGAAAACTGCGCCCTGTCGAACTCGACGCTTTTGTTCGTCAGTCACGACCGTAGCCTCGCCGGCAAGTTCGACCGCCAACTCTCCCTTCTCGATTTCAATCGCGCCCATCGTACGGAGGCCGCCGTTTAGCCATGGTTCTCCTCTCCCTCGCTTGGAAATCGCTGCGGAATCGCCTGCTCACCACCTCGCTCACCGTCCTCTCCATCGGCCTCAGCATGGCTCTCCTGCTTGGTGTCGAAAACGTCCGTGTCGGTGCCCGCGAGAGTTTCGCCAATACGATCTCGCAAACCGACCTCATCGTCGGTGCCCGCGGCGGCTCCCTCCAGCTACTACTCTATAGCGTCTTCCGCATCGGCCAAGCCACCAACAACGTCTCCTACGAGTCCTATCTTCACTGGAAAAATCACCCCGCCGTTTCTTGGACCATCCCCTACTCCCTCGGCGACTCCCACCGCGGCTTTCGCGTCGTCGGTACCACCGAAGACTTCTATCAGCACCTCCGTTTCCGTCGCGATCGCAAAATCGAATTCGCCTCCGGCCGTTCTCCCAAGGACGTTTTTGACCTCGTCCTCGGCTCCGATGTCGCCCAATCCCTCGGCTATAAACTCGGCGACAAAGTCGTCATCTCCCACGGCATCGCCGCCGGTCGCGGCATCGCAGATAACGACCACAAAGATAAACCCTTTACCGTCACCGGCATCCTCGCCAAAACCTCGACTCCCGTCGATCGGTCTCTCTACATCCAGCTCGAAGGTATCACCGCTGTTCACATCGACTGGGCTGATGGAGCCCCGCCCATGCCCGGCGAAGAGACTCCCGCTGCCAAAATCACCAAGGAAAATATGAAGGTGGAGCAAATCACTTCATTCCTTCTTCGCTGCAAAACTCGCATGGCCACCTTGCAGCTCCAACGCGAAATCAATACCTATCCCGAGGAACCGATGCAGGCCATCATCCCCGGGGTCACCTTGCAGGAGCTTTGGCGAACCATCGGCTACGCTGAGGACGCCCTCCAAGTCGTCACTATCTTTGTCATCCTGGTCGGTCTACTGGGTATGCTCGTCTCGCTCTATACCTCCTTGAACGAGCGCCGTCGCGAAATGGCGATCCTCCGCGCCATTGGTGCCGGCCCCGGTAAAATCATCGCCTTGCTAGTTCTCGAAAGTGGTCTGCTTTCCCTCGCCGGCTGCGCTCTCGGCGTCGTCATGATTTACGGTCTCAGCATAATCTTCCAGCCTATTGTCGAGCAGCAGTTCGGGCTTTACGTCCCCGTCCAGCCCCCCACCGTCACTGGCTGGATCTACCTCGGCAGCGTCCTCATCGCCGGGCTCTTGATTGGCTTCGTTCCAGCCTGGAAAGCCTATCGCAATACCCTCGCCGACGGCCTCAGCGTCCGCGTCTGATCCCAAACTCCGCTTGCGTCGAAACTGAGAACTGGTTATCATAGTTCAAGACCTCATGGCAAATGCTTCTCCCCGTCTGAGCTTGGATCGTTACGGAATGGCCCTGTCGATTGGCTGTGCCATCCATTGCGCCGTCCTGCCGATGGCCCTCTCTGCGATGACCACCATTGGACTGGCCTGGGTGGCCTCGCCCGAACTCGAATGGAGCATTCTTATCTGCACCTTTCTGATCGGTTCCACCCGTCTGGTCCAGAGTTACCGCCAGCACCATCAGCCGGAATGCCTAGCGCTCTTCTTGGCCGGACTCGTTTCCTTCATCTGTGCCAAAAGTGGCTACTTTACGTTCCAATACTTCGAAGCCGTCTTCATGACCGTCGGCGGACTTCTCGTCGCCACCGCTCATTTCCGCAATCTCCGCCTCTCCAAATCCGCCTGCTGCGTCACCGCCTAGCCCAAAACAAGTTTTATTTGTTTTGTTTCATCGAGAATTGATCTTTCTCTTGCGGTATTGCAACGCAACCTCGCCACACTGAGACTAATGGAAACCCAAGGTTTGCACTTCCTCTGGCGGAACCCTCGCGCTGCTGAACCCTTCCGCACCGGTGTATCCCTTCATAGCCATACCCTCCACTCGGAAGAGAACATGGCCTTCCTCCCCCGCTACGCCCATCGCATCCCGGGCGTAAGCCGGTCCATCCGGAAGCACGAGGCGACCTATCGCCGCTACTACGGCTCCGAAATCGATTATTCCCGCTCGTGGTGGACTCCCCCCCTCCCGGCCGTTGATGCTGAAATCCTCGAAATTCGCCAAATTAACGATACCGTCCAGCTTCCCGCCTTGGTTTCGATCACTGATCACGATTCCATTGCAGCAGGGTTAAATCTCCGTGTCATGGATGCCCAATCCGTCGCGCCCATCTCCGTCGAATGGACCGTTCCCTTCGGCACCTCGTTCTTCCACATCGGCGTCCACAACCTACCCTTCGAAACGGCCACCACCTGGATGGAAACCCTCTCCGCCTGGACCGCCGCTCCCTCCCCGGACCGTCTCGCCGAACTCATGGCGGCCCTCCACTCAATCGACCAAGTCCTGATCGTCTTCAATCACCCCCTCTGGGATGAAGACCTCAAAGGCCAGGAAGTCCATCGCGCCGGCGTCCGATCGTTTCTCGACCTTTACGGCCTCTATGTCCATGCCCTCGAACTCAATGGATTGCGCCCTTGGTCCGAAAACCGCGACGTCGTCGCCCTCGGTCGCGCCCGGCAAATCCCCGTTATCTCTGGCGGCGACCGCCACGGCCGCGAGCCCAACGCCAACATCAACCTCTCTCACGCCGCCACCTTCAGCGAGTTTGTCGCCGAAGTCCGGCAGGATCATTTTTCGCAGATCCTCTTTCTTCCTCAATACAACGCTAGTCTCAAGCTCCGGTGCTTGGAAACTATGGGCGATATCCTCCGCGACTATCCGGAATACCCCGGCCGCGTGTTGTGGAGCGACCGCATCTATTTCCGCCAGGACGATGGCCAGGTGGCCACCCTTACCTCGCTGTGGAAAGGAGCCGGCCCCGGACTTGTTCGCAACTTTGTCGCCCTCCTTCGCGTCCTGGAGTCCAAGCGAGTGCGCAACACTCTCCGCCACGCCCTCAGCATCCGAAGGGAATACGCGCTCTAGACCAGGACTACCATGCGGGTCGCTTTTTTTACCGATTCCTTCCACGAGGTCAACGGCGTCGCGCACACGAGCCGCATGTTGACCGCCACCGCTGAACGCCTAGGAGTCCCCTTCCAAGTCGTCTGCGCTGGTCCTCACGACTCTGCCACCGGTCGTCGTCTACAATTGGAGCGCGGTCCGGCCTCTTTCTCCGTCGAGCGCGACTTGTCCTACGATCCCCTCTACTACCGCCATTACTCGGCCGCCGAAGCACACGTCCGCGCTTTCGCCGCCGACGTCATTCACATCACCGGTCCCAGTGACGTAGGCACCATCGGTGCTGTGATGGCCAAAAAACTCAGGCTCCCCTTAGTGGCAAGCTGGCATACGAACCTCCACGAGTACGCCGGGGAGCGTCTCCCGGCCCTCGTGCCGGACCGGATTCGTCGCGGGGTCACCGTTGCCGCTCTGCATGCCCTCGGTGCCTTCTACCGCCTTGCCAACGTCGTCATGGCTCCCAACCCCGAGCTTCTCTCACTCGTCGAGCGCGCGTCCGGTCGCCCCGGCTTCCTCATGCGGCGCGGTGTCGATACCGTGCTGTTCGATCCCGCAAAACGAACCCATCCCGGCCCCACTTTGCGGATCGGCTGTGTCGGGCGACTTTCGGTCGAAAAGAATATCCATTTTCTGACGAACATCGAACGCTATCTGGTCGCTCACGGCGTGACGGATTTCAAAATCTGTATCATCGGTGACGGTGGGGAGCGCGATAAACTGGCTCGGGATCTGCGGCACGCTGAGTTTACTGGCGTGCTCCGCGGCGAGGCCCTCTCCTGCGCCTACGCTAATCTTGACATCTTCGTTTTTCCTTCTCGAACCGATACCTTCGGCAACGTCGTCCTCGAAGCTCTCGCCTCCGGCGTTCCCGCGGTCGTCACTGCCTCCGGCGGACCGAAATTCATCGTCCGCGACGGCGAAACCGGGTTCGTTACCGACAATGATGACGCCTTTCTCGCTCAGACCCTGGCCCTCGCCACGGACCCTGGCCTGCGCCGCAAGATGTCCACGCAAGCCCGCCTCGCCGCCATCGGTACCACCTGGGATAATGTCTTCGCCGAAATTGAAGTGGCGTACCGCGCGGCTACTCTCCGCTAGGAAATAAAGCCCCTGCCGGAGTTCCCATCCCTCAAGTTCAGGATTAGCCGGGCAACCACCCATTACTCGCTCCCATACCCCTCTCCATTACTGCCCGGTTACTCTTCGCCCGGCAGCACAGCCACGAACTCGCCCCGCACTAAAAACTCGTCCGGCTGCAGTTCCCACGCCTCGAATTCAGGATTAAGCGGAGTCATCCGTACCAGCTTGTGCTCCCAACCTTCCTCACTCGTCTCCCGCTTCTCGCTCGAATATATCTTCACCGTCAACTCGCTTACCCCGCTCGCGATCCGCTCCACCAATAGCACTTTCCCTTGCCGACTGCCCCCCTTCGGCTCGCGAAAAATACAACGGCTGCCGTCCGGGATCAAGGGCTCCATCGACCGGCCCCGAACCGTCACAATGAACATGCCCTCGGCCACCGGCACCCCTTCCGGCACCTCCTCCCACCCCGCCAGTTCCGGCGACTGTTCCGCGCTCAGCCCCCCAGCCGCCGCCCACGCGGCATACACCGGCAGATGCGTCCGATACTGTAACACCGTCGGCTCAATTGCCTCTCGGTAAAGCCGCCCCAGCCGGGCAGGGAAGTCGGCTACCCGCGTCGTCTCCCGCTCCGTAATTCGCACGGTATGGGACAAGTGGTCTTCGAGAAACTCGAGCACCCGCTTCCCGCCCCACTCCCGTCCCTTCGCCGTAATATCCTCTTCCAGCAAGCACAGCACATCGGCCTCCCCGGCCGCAAACGATTCCCAATCCCGGCGTAGACGCACATGCAGCACGTCCTCTTCGACGTCCAGCAACAACACCCCCGCCATCTCTTTGGCCCGCCCCGGCAACGCTACTTCGAGGAAGGCAAATTCAGCCCCCCGAGGGGCAATCATCTCCATCGTCCCTCTTCCGCCATACCAACCTTATCGTCCTTACCCTACTTTTTTTTAGTCGTCACATCCGGACCGTAAGGATAGTAGCCTTTTCGTGACCGAACCTTCACATTCGGCAGCGAAACTTCCACCCGCAAGTTCCGAAATACCCGCCCAGCGTCCTGCGCCTGCGGCGTAAAGCGAAGCAGATACTGCGTCGTCACCTCGCCGGTCGTGTTCGCCACTGCACGGAACATACCCCGCGCGATCTCGGAGGCATAGCCACCGGTACCGACTTTCAAGGCGTAGTTCCCCTCGTCCGAAGGCGTCGAAAGGTAGCCCGAAACGTCCTTGTAAAGCCCCTGCAAAGGATACTCCACCCGGCCGCCCGTCTCTTCGGTCAATTGCGTCAAAACCTTCTCGCCTTCGTTGTTAAAGCCAAACGCAACCGTCGAAACCCCATAAATTGTGACAAGATTACGCTGCGCAATCTCCAGCACTTCGTTCAACGTCTTCTTGCTCGCGTTGTCGTGTCCGTCGCCGATCACGACGATGACACGCCGCGGTTCCAGCGGCTCCCCCTTCACCAAACTCCGCGACGTACATGCCATATAGATCGCGTCGTATAACGCCGCGCCACCACCCGGCTTCAACTTCCGTAACTTCTCGACGATCTTTTGCGAATCCGAAGTCGTATTTACCGCCAACTCGGCTTCGTTTGAATACGTGATCAGGTAGCCGCTGTAGCGCGGGTCGTCCGGCAGCAGTGCCAGCGCCAGCTCAATGGCCGACTCCTGATAATTTTTCCAATGCAAACGGCTGGTATTCGACAAATCGAGCAAAAAGCCAACCACCACCGGTTGGTTGCGCTCGCGGCTGAAATACGTCAGATCCTGGAGCTTGCCTTCGTCATAAATCTTGAAGTCCTTCTTCTCGAGATTCGAAACGAACTTGCCATTGGCGTCCGTCACCGTCACCGGGACAATCACCTCGGTCGTTGAAACGGAAAGCACCGGTTCTTGCGCGAGTGCAACCGCGGCAAACAAGCTTGTCAAAAGCAAACTACGCATAGTCTTCAATGATATCGCGATATGACTAGTTGCCCGCAGTCGGACGACGTTTCAACTTCGGCCGCTCGTCTTCATCCGTCTTCGGCGTCTTTCCATCCTCGTCCGGGTCCACTGGACCCGTCGTCGAACCGGGTGCCCGGCGAAGCTGGGGACGATTCAGATCCTGCGTGTCCACCTTCCGCCGATTGTTCATCGCCAGCAGGCGGCTCTTCACGTCGTTGAACTCTGACGTTGTCACCACATACTCAGGTTTGGCTTCGAGCAATTCCTGAATATTCTTTTGGGACGCCACGATCCGGTCATCGGTCGGCGGATGCGACGCAAACACCTTGGACAAGGTTCCCGGCTTCTTCTTTTCCATCGATTGGAGCTTCTCAAAGAAATCCACGAACGACGACGGATCGTAGCCGGCCTTGTACATATACTGCAAACCCAACATGTCCGCTTCCCGCTCAAAACCTCGCGAAAACTGCATAAACCCCATCGGAATCGCAATGCTTGCCGCCTGGCGAATGCCATACCCGGCCCAGCCACCCATGAAGATCAGCGGAATCGTGGCCATATTCGCGATTTGCCCCCGCGTTGCCTGCCGTGTGCCGTGCCGACCGGCGATATGCGCAATCTCATGCGCCATCACTCCCGCCAACTCCGACTCGCTCTCAGCCTTCATGATCAACCCGGAATTCACAAAGAAGAACCCGCCCGGCAGCGCAAAGGCATTTACCTCTTCGGAATCGATCACCTTGATCGTCACCGGCACTTTCGTGTCCGAGTTGCGGACCAGATTCTGCCCCACCCGATTCACATACTCAGAAACAACCGGGTCGTCAATGATCTTGGCCTGTCGCTCAATCTCCTGCGCGTAGCCCTTCCCCATCGCGATCTCTTTTTCGATCGAGTAAAAATTTACGCCCTTACCGGCGTCGCGTTCCCCGATCGCCTCAACGTCTTTCTTACTCCCCTTCTTGATCTTGGAGCCCGCCTTGTCCTTGCCGGGTTCGGCCACCGGCGCTTTTGCTCTTGTCTCCGGCGGTTTTGCATCCTGCCCGAAAGCAGTCCCGATTAATAGAGCAGCGCTGGTGATCGAATAAATTCCTAGACGTCGCATGAAAGCCCTCCCCGAAAATTCAAACGTGAACAGACTTCTCAGAACAAGCATTAAGTGATCTGTCCTCAGTATACTCTCTGCTGACGCATACTAATTGGGATGGGTTTCGAAATTTGGCAGCAGTACCGCGACGAATTCCCGGTCGCTCAAAAGCTGGTCTACCTCAATCACGCCGCCGTCAGCCCGCTCTGCCGCCGCTCGGCCGACGCCATGCGCTGGCTCGCCAACGACGCCGAACAATGGGGCTCCCACCACTACGGCCAATGGATGGCCTGCTATGACGGCCTCCGCGCCGCCACCGCCCAGATGATCAACGCCGCCCCCGGCGAAATCGCCATCGTCAAAAACACCTCCGAAGGCATCGCCACCATCGCCCTCGGTCTCGACTGGCACCCCGGAGACCGCATCGTCGCCTTCCGCGGCGAATTCCCCGCCAACCAGTACCCTTGGCAAAAACTCGCCGCCAAAGGCGTCTTGATCGACTGGCTCGAACCCACCGACCCCCTCGAAAAAATCGAAGCCGCCGCTCGCGGCGCCCGCCTCCTCGCCATCAGCTTCGTCCAATTCCTCTCCGGCTACCGCGCCGCCCTCGCCGCCCTCGGCGCCATCTGCGCCCGCCACGGCGTCTTCTTCTTCGTCGATGCCATCCAAGGCCTCGGAGTCTTCCCCCTCGACGTCCGCGCCATGCAAATCCACGCCCTCGCCGCCGACGGCCACAAATGGCTCACCGGCCCCGAAGGCTGCGGCATCCTCTACATCCAACAGGATCGCCAGGACGAAATCGAACCCGTCGAGTTCGGCTGGACCAACGTCGCCAGTCATGCCGATTACGGCAAACGCGATATGACTCTCCGCTCCGACGCCGGACGCTACGAACCCGGCACCCTCAACACCATCGGCTGTTACGGCCTTCGCGCCTCCTTCGAGTTCCTCAACGAGGTCGGCGTCGCCCGCATCGGCGCAGCGGTCCTCGCCCGTACCCACGAAGTCGCCGCCGGGGCCGCCGCCAAAGGCTACGAACTCATGGCCCCCCGTACCCCCGAAACCGGTTCCGGCATCGTCTGCCTGCGCCGCGGCGAGGAGGACATGCGCATGACCCACGCCCGCCTCCGCGACGCCGGCTTCGTCACCGCCCCCCGCGCCGGATGGCTCCGGGTCGCCCCTCACTTCTACATCTCCCCCGCCGATATCGAAGCCTTCGTCGACCTACTTTAAACCCGCGCTCGCGCTCCGTTCGGCAAAACCCGCACAGCCTCAAACGCAATCGCCCAATTCAACCTCGATTCCCCGTGAGCCAGCCCCCGATACACGTTCGGTAGCTCCAAAAACGTCGCGCCCGACCGCCGAGCCTGCGCCAAGCTCTCATACAAAAACGCGAATCCGCCCGCCTGGATCGAATCCAGCTCCATATGCCGCTACAACTCGCGCGACCAACAACGGTAGCCAATGGTCGTGTCCCGCACCGGGGCCCCTGGGCAGATCTCCACCAGCGTGCCCGCCATCCGGCTGATCAGCAGCCGGTGCCTCGGCCAGTTCTCCACCAAAGAGCTTCCCTGACAGTTTCGGGAACCAATCACCAAATCGGCCCGCTCCAACCCCGCCAGCAGCTTCGGTAGTATCGCCGCATCGTGCGAAAGATCCCCGTCCATCGTAATCACCGCGTCCGCGCCAATACCGTCACCCCTGGAATCGCTCGCGCCACCTCTGCCGTTCCATCCGGACTGCCATCGTCCACAATCAGAATCTGTGTCACCGCCGGAAAGTCCGGGCGGATTACCTCCGTCAGAGGTTACATTTTGCCTCGTTCGCAACAGGTCGGGACGACACTCCAAATGTTTCGATCAATAGCCACGACCGAATCTATCCGGCCAATCCACTTCGTTCAACCTCCTGCGGAGTCACCGAGTTCCAGAACGTAGCCGCTAAAATAATCGCTCCTCCCGCCAAAGAGTGCCCGCTCGGCACCTCCCCGTGGAACACTCCCGTCCAAACCGGGTTCAACGCCGGCTCCAACAAAAGCACCGCCGATGCCGTAAAAGCCGGCACTCGGGCTAATCCCCGCGTCAAACACCAATACGCCAAACCGATCTGCACACTCCCTAAATAAAGTACGGTCAACCAGTCCGCCGCCGATAGTACCCCCACCGGCCACGCCATCGGCAGCGCCGCCCCGAATGCCAATAAATTCCCCACCGCTACCGCCCCCAGCGAGCCTCCACCCTCCCGCGCCGCCCCTCGCAAACACGCTACCGTGATCCCCCAACCCAACCCCGAAAGCGCCCCGTACCAGTTCCCCTTCGCCGGGTCCGGGGCCGTCCCACTCGCTATCGTCGGGTCCAAGCAGAAAAACACCATCCCCACCGTCACCGCCGCCCCCAACCCCCAATCCCCCCGCCGCAGCCGCTCCTTCAAAAACACCGGCCCCAATAGCAACAAATACAACGGACCCGTCGCCTGCAAATAGATCGCGTTCGCCCCCGTCGTCAACTTCGTCGCCAGCACAAAACTAACCAGCGTCACCGCGTACGCCACCCCCGCCATCCCCGTTCGCCACGTCCATCCTTGCCGGCTCTCCGGCAATATCGCCAGCAAAACCACCCCCGCCACCAGCGACCGCAAACTCGCCACCTGCCAACTCGTCAGTGTCGTCGCCTTAATCACCACCCCACCCGTCGAAAAAAGCAGCGCCGCCGCCAACAAATAAACTCTTCCAGACATTGTCCAACCAGGATATGACACCATAATCCTGCTACCCCATTTTATGGTCGACACCGCCCCCATCCGCCCCGGCGAAGAACTCCCCCTGGTCGCTCTCGCCGCCTGGCTCGACGTTCCCTCCGTCACCGTCGCCCAGTTCCCCGGCGGCCACTCCAACCTGACCTACCTCCTCTCCGTCGGTCCCGACGAATACGTCCTCCGCCGTGCCCCCCTCGGCCCCATCCCCCCCAAAGCCCACGACATGGCCCGCGAGTTCCGCCTCCTCGCCGCCATCCATCCCCACTTTCCTCCCGCCCCCCAACCCATCCGCCTCTGCGAAGACCCCGCTCTCCTCGGCAGCCCCTTCTACCTCATGGAACGCCGCCGCGGCATCATCATCCGCTCCGCCCTCCCCCCCGCCTGGGCCCATCAAGGCCCTGCCATCAGCCAATCCTTCCTCGATTGCCTCGTCCAACTCCACTCCGTCCCTCTCGCCGACCCCGCCCTCCTCGCCCTCGGCAAGCCTGCCGGCTTCGTCGAACGCCAAGTCCGCGGCTGGTCCGACCGCTGGTACCGCGCCCGCACCTCCGTCCTCCCCGCCATGGACGCCGTCATCGCTTTCCTCCAAAACAACCTCCCTCCCGAAGCCCCTCCCGCCCTCGTCCACAACGATTTCAAACTCGATAACCTCATGTTCCGTCCCGACGATCCCTCCCGCGTCGAAGCCGTCCTCGACTGGGAAATGACTACCCTCGGCGACCCCCTCACCGACCTCGGCCTCGCCCTCTGCTACTGGGACCTACCTAATTCCGAAAATGCCGCCCACCTCGCCGCCGGCCCCGTCCCCTGCGTCACCCGCGGCCCCGGTTGGCTCTCCCGCGCCGAACTCGCAGCGCAATGGTCCGCCCGCACCGGCCGCGGCCTCGCCGCCCTTCCCTATCACGAAATACTCGGCATCTTTAAACTCGCCGTCATCGTCCAACAGATCTACGCCCGCTGGTGCCACGGCCAAACGCAGGACCCCCGCTTCGCCAACTTCGACCAATGCGTCGCCTCCCTCGTCCACGCCGCCCACGCCCGCTTATGAGCAACCTCACCTTCATCCGCCACGGCCAGGCCGGCTCCCGCCACGTCTATGACGTCCTCTCCCCCCTCGGCCAACAGCAAGCCACCCGCCTAGGCGAATATCTCGCCGCCCAAAACTTCTCCTGCGATCTCTTCGTCACCGGCGCTCTCAACCGCCAACAGCAAACTGCCGCCCGCCTCCATGCCGCCTCCCCCACCCTCCCGACCCCAACCGTTCTCCCCCTCTGGAATGAGTTCGATCTAACCAGCGTCTACAACGGCATCGCCCCCCAACTCGCCGCCGACGATCCCGCTTTCGCCATACACTTCACCGCCCTCGAACTCGCCGCCGCCGACCCCACTTCCCCCGTCCATCGCCGCTGGACCCCCGCCGATGTCGCCGTCATCCGCGCCTGGGTCGAAGGCCGCTATCGCTTCCCCGGCGAAAGCTGGGCCGTCTTCACCGCTCGCATCCGCCAAGCCCTCGCCGAACTCCCCAACGGCAACATCGCCATCTCCACCTCCGCCACCCCCATTGGCCTCTGCGTCGCCTTCGCCCTCGATGCGCCCCACCCCTTGCGCCTCGCCGGAGCCCTCCACAACGCCTCTCTAACCACCCTCCGCTACCACTCCGGAGACCTCCATCTCCAAACCTTCAACGCAACCCCCCATCTCCCCGACCCCACTTGGCGGACCCATCGATGAACTTCTCCTACTCCCCCACCTCCCTCGCCTGGCAGTCTCGCCTCCAGCAGTTCATGGACGAATTCGTCTACCCCATCGAGGCCCACTACACCCCCGACCTCCTCGACGAACTCAAGGCCAAAGCCCGCGCCGCCGGCCTCTGGAACCTCTTTCTCCCCCACAGCCCACACGGCGCCGGCTTGTCGAACCTCGAATACGCCCCCTTGTGCGAAATCATGGGCCGCGTCCCCTTCGCCCCCGACATCTTCAACTGCAACGCCCCCGATACCGGCAACATGGAAGTCCTCCATCGCTACGGAACCCCCGCCCAGCAAACCCAGTGGCTCACCCCCCTCCTCAATGGCGAAATCCGCTCCGTCTTCTGCATGACCGAACCCGACGTCGCCTCCTCCGACGCCACCAACATCGCCGCCACCATCGAGCGGGACGCCGACCACTACATCCTCAACGGTCGCAAATGGTGGACCACCGGCGCCGGCGATCCCCACTGCAAAATCATCATTTTCATGGGCAAATCCAACCCCACCGCCCCCCGCCACCAACAGCAGTCCATGATCCTCGTCCCTTTCGATGCCCCCGGCGTCAAGCTCGAACGCCTCCTCTCCGTCTACGGCTACGACCACCGTCCCCACGGCCACGGCGAACTCACTTTCACGAACGTCCGCGTCCCCGCCGAAAACCTCCTCCTCGGCGAAGGCCGCGGCTTCGAAATCGCCCAAGGCCGCCTCGGCCCCGGCCGTATCCACCACTGCATGCGCCTCATCGGCGTCGCCGAACGAGCCCTGGAACTCCTTTGTCGCAGGGTTACATCCCGCGTCGCCTTCGGTAAAAAACTCTCGGAAATGGGCTCCATTCGCGTCGATATCGCCCAATCCCGCATCGAGATTGAACAAGCTCGCCTGCTCACCCTCAAAGCCGCCTACATGATGGACACCGTCGGCAACAAAGCCGCCCGCACCGAAATCGCCGCCATCAAAGTGGTGGCCCCCAACCTCGCCCTCCGCGTTCTGGAACGCGCCATCCAAGCCCACGGAGCCGCCGGCGTCGGCCCCGACTTTCCCCTCGCCGCCTGGTGGGCCAACGCCCGGACGCTCCGACTCGCCGATGGCCCCGACGAAGTCCACCTCGAAAGCATCGCCAAATGGGAGCTATCGCGCGCGTCCACCGCCCCGTAAACGTCATCGGCGTCTCGGACGGAATCACGACCCAGTCATCAGCGCCGAATCCTTCCCTTTCCCCCGCTCCGCGCTCGTCATCGTGCTGTGTTCTGTCGTCACCCGCAACAGCTTGCCGTTGCTCCGCGTCGATCGATCCAGCGTCACTGCGAAACCCGCTTTGCCCTTCAGCTTGCCGGCGTTCTTCATCTCCAACACCCGCAACTCAGCATTCGCCCCGCGCGCCGCAATCGTCCGTCCGCCCACCACCACCACGTCATCTACCAATGACGCCTCGGAAGTCTGCCCCACCCCATTGTCTTGCGAGTCAACCCGGTCGATCGTCCAGACGAAAATCACGGTCCTTGCCGGAATCTGCTGCTCCATCGCCCCGCTGGCCATCACCAGACCAGAAATAAATCGCGGTCACCGCCAAGTTGTCCGTAATCGAAAAATCCAAACCCTCCCGCCATTTTTACCCGCAATTGTTACGCACCATTCACACAAAGATGTCGTCCCGCAGCGGCGTCCCCGGCTTCACCGCATAACCCTCGAAGTCCGTCACCCCCGCCTCCCGCAGCACCGTTTCATCGATCAGAAACTCCCCCGTCCGCCCCCGGCTATCCCCCGTCAGCACCTCCCAAGCCGCCTCGCTCACAATCTCCGGCTTCCGCGCCTGGTCCACCGGCGCGTTCGGAATCACCTGCAGCGCCGCCGTCGCAATAATCGTCTGCGGCCACAACGCGTTCACCGCAATCCCCCACGGCCGAAACTCCTCCGCCATCCCCAACACGCAAAGGCTCATCCCATACTTGGCAATCGCATAAGCCACGTTCGGGGCAAACCACTTCGGCTCTAAAGTCAACGGCGGCGACAGCACCAGCACATGCGGATTCTCCGCCTTCCGCAGATGCGGCAAGCAAGCCTGCGTACACAAAAACGTCCCCCGCGTATTCACCCCCATCATCAGGTCGAACCGCTTCATCGTCGTCTCCGCCGTCGGCGTCAAGCTGATCGCACTCGCGTTATTGACGAGAATATCAATCCCCCCAAACCTCTCCACCGCCGCCGCCACCGCCGCCCGCACCTGCTCCTCATCGCGGATGTCCACCGCCACCGCCAGCGCCTGTCCCCCGGCAGCCTCGATCTCCTCGACCGCCGTATAAATCGTCCCCGGCAACTTCGGATGCGGCGTCGTTGTCTTCGCCGCCACGACGATATTCGCCCCGTCCCGCGCCGCCCGCAGCGCAATCGCCAACCCAATCCCCCGGCTGGCACCGGTGATGAACAACGTCTTTCCCGCAAGGCTCCGCATCGCCCTATCCTACGTCAACGCGGCGCTTGGCTCAACGCATACACTGCAAACGAAGCCAGCCAATGTTCCCCGCCGTAATTCCCCCCCGTCACATTCGGCAACGCCGCGTCGATCAGCCCCTTCGCCGCCGTCATCATGCTCCTCCGCTGCGCCGAACCCGCCGGCAGCGCCTGCGCAATCCCGTACAAACACCATCCCCGGCTCAGATACAACCCATCCAAGTGCACAATCTGAAAATCGCTCCGATCAGAAACCACCGGAGCCTGAGTCAAATTCAGTAACCCCGCCGCCGGCATAAACCGCTTAAACCAACCCGAAAACTCCCCCGCCGGCAACACCCGCCGCATCAAGTCCGCCACCTCCAAATTCGGAGATAGAAAGTCCGTCCCATCCGGCTCCTGAAACGCCGTCACCGCCGTATTCGTAAGGTAATAATCCTTCGCCCGTTGCACGATCAGCGCCTCAAACGCGCTATCCTTCACCGCCCGAGCCCAATCCAACGCAAATACCAATCCAAACGCCGTATTCGGATGAACCCCCGTTCGATTTGGATATGTCTGCTTGGGCAGATACCCCGACCAAAGCCCCACCACCAGCTTCGTCAACGGCCGCAGATTCTCCGCCCAAGCCCGCCCCTGCGCATCGTCCCACCCCCGCAACTCCTCGTCCAGTTTCAGCAGCCAAGCCCAGCCGTAGGTCCGCTCAAACGTCTTCGCCAGCTTATAGCCTTCGAAGTACCGGACCTCCCCCGCCATCGCTTCCGGCGTAAAGCTCTCCGCCAACACCTTCCGAATCTCCGCCGCTTTCCCAAGCCCCGGAGTCGTCTTCAGCAACCGCACCAGCATCCAGTGCCCGTGGACACTCGAATGCCAGTCCAAGCAACCATAAAAGGCGGGATGCAGCTGCCGCGGCGTCAGCCTTGCATCCCCATCACTCTCGGTGGTATGCCCCGTCTTATTCGGGTACTCCTGCTGAATGCAATGCAGCGGCAATGCAGCGAGTCGAGTGGCAATCTCCGGAGTCAACATTTGCGCGAGTAGAACAACAGCGAACATGCTTCAGTCTACGACGCCCCCGCAAACTCCACGAAATAGGCTCGAATCTCATCGCGAACCTTCCGAAACGAGGCGACCCGCTCCGGTTCGGATCCAGTCACCGCCGCCGGATCCTCAAAGCTATGATGGATTCGGGTCCCGTGACCCGGAAAGATCGGACAACTCTCCTGGGCGTTATCGCAAACCGTAAGAACCAAATCGAAACTCTGCTCGGCAAACTCATCCACCATCTTCGAACGATGCCCGGAAATATCAATGCCGATCTCCGCCATTACCGCGATCGCCTCCGGTCGCACGATCGTCGCCCGGCTGCCCGCGCTCTCCACGGTAAACTTGGCCCCGTGGTCCCAGCGGAGCAGACCCTCAGCCATCTGGCTCCGCGCCGAGTTGGCCGTGCAGAGAATCAAAACTCGCCGCTTCCTTTCATCTGTCATCATTCCTGAAGCCTCCTCCTCAACGTTCCGCCCTGATACCCCTCGCTTCAGGCTCGGGAAACCAGTGGCGAGTCCGGTTGCAGACACTACAGACCGATAACATCACCGGTACTTCAACGAGCACCCCCACTACGGTCGCCAAGGCAGCGCCTGACTCCGGCCCGAACAGCGCGATCGCTGTCGCAACCGCGAGCTCGAAAAAATTCGACGCTCCGATCAGTGCGCCCGGCGCCGCGACAGAATGCTCCACCCGAAACAGTCTCATCAAACCGTAAGTGAGCGACGCATTGAAATATACCTGCAGCGTAATGGGTACGGCAATCAGCAGCACGTGCGGGAACCGGCTCGTAATATTGTCCGCTTGGAAAGCAAAGATTAGAACGAGAGTGGCAAGCAGCGCCGCAATGGTCGCTGGCGCAAACCGCGGCAGCAGCGTAAACTCCAACCAGTCTCTTCCCCGGCTACGAATAAACCACAACCGAAGAACTGTTCCCGCAACGAGCGGAATCACAATGAACACGACCACCGAGTAAAGCAGCACCTGAAACGGCACTGCGAGTGTAGAGGCTCCGCTGACGAGAAACTGGACGATCGGCACGAACAATACCAGCATGATCAGGTCGTTCACCGAAACCTGCACCAGCGTGTAGGCCGGGTCACCGTCGGTCAATTGGCTCCAGACAAACACCATTGCCGTACAGGGAGCCGCCGCGAGAAGGATGCATCCGGCAATGTATTGATCCGCGTCCGCCGCACTCAAGAACCCAGAGAACACCCACCGAAAAAAGATCCACGCCAAGGCCGCCATCGAAAACGGCTTGACTACCCAATTCACGAGGATCGTCACAAGCAGTCCCGCCGGTCGGCGGCCCACATTGCGCACCGCCGAGAAATCCACTTTTATCATCATTGGCGTAATCATCAGCCAAATTAGGATGGCGATCGGGGCGTTAATCTGGCTCCCGGTCCCGAACTCAAAACTACGGATCGCCGCCGTCACATTCGGAATCGATTTGCCAAGTACAATGCCCACCGCCATGCACAGCGCTACCCACAAAGACAGATAGCGCTCAAAAAAAGCAAGCCGCTTTGGCTCGGCCTTCGCCATCTTGATTCCGGTTTCCGTCATGAATCCTCCCCGGGTTAGGTTACGGGCAGCAACTCGGTCCACAGCACGCCGCACCCGGCTTCACTGCGCGAATGAACGCCCCCATGAACTTCCCCTCCACGAGCGGTGCCATCGCATCCACGTCGATCCCCTCCGCGCTCAAAAACGCCCGCGCGTCCTCAATGTTGTAAACCCGCGTGGGCTCAATCGCAATACTCTCAAAACCCGCTTTCGCCAACTTCGCGACATAGTCCGAATCCTGCAACGCACCCGCGATACACCCGACCCATAAGAGCATATGGTCCCGAATCTCTTGCGGAATCTCGCCCCTCACCACCACATCGGACACCGCGAACCGACCGCCCGGCTTCAACACCCGGAAGGCCTCTCGCAACACGCGATCCTTATCCGCCGAAAGGTTGATCACGCAGTTCGAAATGATCACATCAACCGTCGCGTCGGGCAGCGGAATACTCTCGATCTCCCCCTTGAGAAACGTCACATTCTCCACCCCCGCCTTCACCTGGTTCTGGCGAGCCAAAGCCAGCATGTCATCGGTCATGTCCAGTCCGTAGGCCTTCCCTGTCGGCCCCACTCGCCGCGCCGACAGCAGCACGTCAATGCCCCCACCGCTGCCCAGATCCAAAACCGTCTCCCCCGGACGCAGTGCCGCGAGCGCTGTCGGGTTCCCACAGCCCAGCGAAGCCAGTATTGCTTCCTCCGGGAGCCCGCTTTTTTGCGCTTCATCGTATAGCCCCGACGTGATCGGGTCCACATCCAGGCCCGAACTGCTCGACGCCCCGCAGCAACCATTCGATTGCCCCGACGAGACCCGTCGCGCGGCCTCGCCATACTTCTCTTGCACCAACTCTCGTACACTCATGGCAACTCCTATTGGCAGCAAACGATTCGCTGCGGCTCAATCGCTTTGTTTCGGGTGCAGCATTCGGCGTACAAAAAACCAAGCAACTCCTGCAGGGTGTCCGCGTTCGCTGAATACCAAAGAAAAGTCTTCTCCCGCCTCACCCTTACCAAACCCTCGCCTTTCAGCTTATCCAGGTGATGCGACAACGTCGATGAACTAATGGCCAGTTCACTCCCGATCTCTCCGACCACCATCCCCTCGGGATGAGCCGACAGCAGTAACCGCATGATCCGCAGTCGCGGTTCCGTCCCCATCGCTCCCAGCATGTCCGCAAACCGGACTACCTCTTCTTGTTTCGGCTTGGCCATCTCCATCCTTTGATATTTCTACTATCATCAAAATAGATTGTAAAGTCAACCCGTTTTTGCACCAGCAGCGTTCGCCGATCTCACTATTCCCTCTCGCGAATATGCCGCCGCCGTAATCGAAACTTCTCGTTCCACTCGCCCTCGACCGCCACGGTGATTACCCCCGCCGCGTCCATACCCCGAACGTGTGCTCTGTCCTTATTGCCGTCCGAGCTCACTTTCATCCGCACCAAATCGACCACCGGAATTACCAAGAAATCCTACCCATGCAAACGTGACCGTACCGGTCGAATCACGTGATCGGCTTCCAGTTGGGTCGCCTTCACCTTCTCGCCGGAAAACAGCAGATGTACCGCATCACGGATAATGTTCGACTCCCCATAACGCAGCGTATCCAAGCCCGCCGAGTGCTCGAACCGAAAAACCTGTTGTTCCGACGTCCTTCACTACAAACTCCCGCGACTCCCATGGCACGTTGGCCAGCCCCCGAGTGAATTCCACACCACAAACTGCGCACTCCGCTATAGAGGCAGTTAGCGTCTTCGATGAACACGGACGCGGCCAGCAGTGCGTTGGCCTACTTGGAAGCAGGCGCAAATCCTACTTCCGCCACAAGCTCTATCGCAAACGGGCTTCCCCCCCAACGGCGACATACCGCGACAGAATCGGTTGGCGTGGAATCTGCACGCTGGTCGTCAACAAAACGATAAGTCGCAAAGGTAACCGACACCGGAACCACGCGGCTGCCGACCCCGTAGCCGGGTTCCGGAGTTCCTCACGGGAATACCGACGCCGAGACCGGGCCAATCTACTGCCACCTGCGCCGTTACTCGGAATCTTTCGGCGCACGCGCAGACTCGACAATCGCCTCAAGCACTGCCATGACGGTTTTTGGCTGCGCGAAACCAGTACGAAGGAGCATCGCCTCCGCTCTGGGAGCGGTCAGGCGCTCCTCATCGGGGAGTGTTTCCAGGACGAGCTCGCCCGCCTTCCGGATCTTGACAAGACTCTCCTCGTCCGTCGCTCCCTGAAAATGGCAACCCTTCAGTTCCGGGCACTACGCGTAGCAACCATGCTCCTCCCGTTCGATCACGACGCTCACTCTACGCAATCGACTCGCCCCTCCCCATTTTGGTGCCGAGCACGCCGCTGGGAATCATGGCGCGATTTTCACGCAGCCACCCCCATCCTCAGCCGAACACCGCCATCACCGGCAAATGATCGCTCAGCGCCACCGATTGCGGGTCCTCCAAATTCGTCCGGAAGTTTCCTTCAAACAGGCACCGCGCCTCCACCAACCGCGCCGCCAGCGGGCCACACACCCAGATGAAGTCGATCCGCCCTTTGGGGGTGATCGGGCTCGACGTAAACGCCTGCCCCACGCCCTTGGCCGCAAACGTATCCACCAGCCCCGCCTTCACCCACCGCTCATATTCCGGCGCTTCCGGCCGATGATTCAAGTCCCCTTGAAACAAAATCGACCGCCCGGACTTCTGGTCCTTCTCCATCACCCGCAGCATCCCGTCGATCTCCTTCATCCGGATCTCGCTCTTGTGCGGATTCAAATGCCCCGTATGCACCACAATCTCCTCGCTCTCAGTCAGAATTACCGCCCGGCCCCAGTGCCGCGTATACAGCTCGGCATCCGTATTTCCCGGCGCGTTCTGCGATTCAAGAATCTTATGCCGCGTCAGCACCGTCCCCGGAAATCCGATCGGATAGCCCTTGAACGACGGTACCCCCGGCGGAAACCAAGCTACGTTCATCCCCATCGCCGCCCCAATCCGCTCGGCCGTCCCCTGCGGCACGGATTCTGAAAACGTCACCAGATCCGGCCGGTATAGCAGCAACTCCTGCGCCATCCGCATCGGCTGCTGCGGTGCCATCGCGCGAAAGCGTTCCCGATTCTTCTCTGTTTCGGGATAGCCCAGGCACGCCAGAATGTTGTAACTCATCGTCCGCAGTCCGCTCTGCGTCTGCGCCAGGGCCGCCAGCGCGGCGGCCCCTCCTCCCAGTAACATCCGCCGCCGCATTAAAACAGTAACCTCGCGCCCATCTGAATCTCCCGCGGTCCGTTCGAAGTCCGCGTCACCCGCCCAAAGTCCGGCGAGGTGAACGTCCGCTCCGGTGCCGCAAACCGCGGCGTATTCAGAAAGTTCGTCAACACCGCCCGATACTCGAGCTTCACGCGCTCCGCCCAAATCGGAAACACCTTCAGCAGCGTAAAGTCCCAGTTCCGCGTCTTGTCCGTCCGGATGTCCGTCAAGCTCCGGCCCACGTTCCCCAGCGTGAACGGTGCCGGATTCGTAAACTGCGCCGTATTGAACCACTTATTCAGCCGCGACTGCGGCGACCCGTCCAGCTTGGCGCTCACCCCCGTGCTATTCGGCCGCTGCGACCCCGCGCCAAACGAGTGGTACGGCGTACCGCCCACAATCTGCATCGGGTTCCCCGAAGCAAACACCACAATGCTCGACACCTGCCACCCGCCCAGCACCGCGTTCGTCACGCCCCCTTGATTCAGGAACGCCTTCCCCTTGCCCACCGGCAACTCGTACATCACCGCCGCCGTCACCCGGTGCGAGAAGTCCTCTTCGTTCACTGCCCATTCCCGCTTGAAGTCGAATCGCGTCCGCTCTCGCGCCGGCGCCGCGCCCAGCCACGTCGGAATGCCCGAATAGTCATCCATCGTCTTCGATTTCGTCACGTTCCCCAGCAGCGTCAGACCCTGCGAGAACCGCTTTTCCACCCGCACATGCCCGCCATGGTAGCTCGCGTTCGCCCCGTTGTAGTCCCAAATCTCAAACCGCGTAAACTGCGGATACGGCCGTAGCAACTGCCCGCGCTGCACCGTCGCCCGCGCCAGCACCGAATTCCCCGCCACCTCCGGCAAGCCGAAGAACGGATTCGGAACCAGCTCGTTCAGGCTGTTCCCCAGCCCCACAAACTGCGGCTCCAGTTCGTTCAGGTCAATCGGCGGCCGGTTGAACTGCCGCGAAATGTTCCCCGAGTAGCCAATCTCAAGCAGCGTCGTCGCGTTCAACTGCCGCTGCACGTTCACATTCCACTGCATCACATACGGCACCTTATTGCTGTTCGTGCCCATGATTCCCGATGCGTTCAACCCGAGATTTGTCAGCAGACCCTGCGTCCCGCGTCGCGGTTCCACCAGCGATCCGCCCGGAAACGGATCTCGCAAGTAGTTCGTCGGTCGCGCCCCGTCCGCCGACGAGATCATCGTATTCGTCAGGGAGAACGATTCGCGCGGCGGCGGCACCGCCTCGCCAATCTGCGTCTTGTACAGCAGCCCCGCGCCCGCCCGGATCACCGTCTTCGCATTCACCTGGTACGCCATGCCCAACCGCGGCGCAATGTTGTTCCAATCCACCGGAATCGTGTTCTCCACATTCTTCAGGTTCCCCTGCCCCGGGAACTCGAGGCCGCCCAGAATCGTCGTCCGCATCCCCGGCTGCAGCTTCGTCCGGTCAATCCGCGCATTCAGCGGACTCTCCACCGTCGGATTCAAAAACGACATCTGCCCGAACTTGTCCCACATCGGCCGCGAAACGTCGTACCGCACGCCCAGATTCAGCGTCAGCTTCGACGAAACTTTGAAGTCGTCCTGCAGGAAGAACGCCACATAGTCGCTCTTCACGTTCGATACCGACAGCCGCGAGATCGATCCGGTCGTCGGCGTCCCCAGCAGGAAATCCGCGAACGGGTTGCCTTCCAGCAGCGGATTCGCCCGGTTATTGATCCGCCGCGTGAACTGGTCCGAGAAGTTGAACTGCCCCGCCCGGTCCGAACCGCCGCCCCGGATGTAGTGCTGCCGCCGCCCATCAAAACCAGCCTTCAACAGGTGCCGGCCCATCACCTTCGTCCATGTCGCCTGCAGCGCAATCGTGTCCGGCCCCCAATACTGTTGATTCCCTACGCCGATCCCCTGGTAGCCGCCCGTATAGGTGATCGCCGGAAACGCCACCGCGTCCGAATACTGCCGGATGTAGTCCGGCAGCCCCGCTTCGGTCGGGCTGAACGGCGTCGTGCACGAATTGAACTGCGTCTGGCAGCCAGACCGCCACGCCTGAATGTTCGTATACCGCGTGTACCCCGTCCGCAGGTCGAAAATGCTCGTCGGGCTCACCGTCCACGTATAGCCGGCGACATACTGATAGCTCCGCCGTGGCCCCCGCCACAGTCCCGTATCGGCCACGTTCGGCGCCGCCCACGTACTCCCCGGCAGCGTCGGCGGCAGGTCCCGATCAATCAGCCACCGCGAACTCCGCGCCATCAAATGGTGCTTCACGCTGAAATTGTGGTCCACCTTCACGTCCCATTGCGTCTCATCGTACGGCGTTGAAACCTGGTACGTATTGTTCCCCAGCGCCGTGAACGGATCCCCCACCGACCGCCGCTCTTTCGGCACAAAGCTCCAAATCTTCAGCGCCGCCGGATCCATCCGCGCCGCCGGAATCCGGTTACCCGGAAACGTCGTCCGCGTCTCGCCGGGCCCCGCCGTCAGCGGATCATAAATCGTAATCAACTCGTTCCGCGTGTTCCGCAAGTTCGAAAAATCGCCCAAACCCATCTCCGTCGTCGGCAGGCTCGAACGCGTCGGCTGCCCGGTCGAACGCTGCCGAAACGCCTGATAGTCCCAGAAGAAAAACGTCCGGTTCTTCACAATCGGCCCGCCCACCGCCCCGCCGTACGTGTTCTGCCGCAGCGCGCCCTTCTTGAAGCCCGCCGCGTTGCTGAAAAACGGCGTCGCGTCCAGCTTGTCATTCCGGAAAAACTCAAACACCGAACCCCGAAACTGGTTCGTCCCGCTCTTCATCGTCAGCGTCACCACCCCGCCGCCCGACTTCCCGTACTCGGCCGAAAACGTGTTGTTGAGCACCTTCACCTCTTCGGTCGCCTCCATCGACGGGTAGTACACAATCCCCGCCGTCCCGGAACCGCCGCTCCCGCCCTCCGGAATGTTCGCCGAAAGCCCGTCCACAATCATTTCATTCGTCACGCCCCGCGAACCGTTAATCGAAAAGTTTGAGGTCGAATTCGTTCCCGGCCGCGACCGGTTGTCCACGTTCCCCTGCGGGCTCACGCCCGGCGCCAGAGCCACAAGATACAACGGCGACAAATTCGGCAGCGGCAGCGACTGCACCTGCTTGTTCGAAATAAACTGCCCCGGCGTCGCGTTCGACGTCTCAAGCAGGGGCACCGTCTCCCGCACCTCCACCGTCTCGCTCACGCTGCCCACCGTCAGCCGCAGGTCCACCTGCGCCCGCTGGTCAATCACCAGATTGATCCCATCCCGCCGCAGCTTCTGAAATCCCGCCGCCTCGGCCTCCACGCTGTAGTCTCCGAACTGCAGCAACCGCGGGAAATCGTATCCGCCGTTCTCGTTCGTCACGAAAACATAAGCCGTGCCCGTCGCCAAGTGCGTCGCCCGCACCTTCGCGTTCGGCACCGGGGAACTCTGCGGATCCAGCACGCGGCCATACAAGGAGGCCCGAATCGTCTGGGCCGCCAGCGGTAACCCCGCCACCAAAAGCATCAGGAAAGTTACAGTGAGACGCATACCGCTCAGGCTACCCACTTTCAGTTACGCCATCGTGGCGGGAGAGTTACTTTTTCGCCAGTTCTCTGGCCAACTCCAGATTCCGCCGCGCCTCCGCATTCCCCGGCTGCAAACGCACCACCTCCCCAAACGCCCGCGCCGCGTCGCCAAATCGTTCGAGCTCCCCGTAAGCCACCCCCAGCGCCATCTGCGCCTCCGCCAAGCCCGGATTTAACCCCACCGCCGCCTCCAAGTGCGGCAGCGCCCGCCGCCCCTGCCCCGCCTCCTGCAACAGCCGCCCCAGGTTATACTGCGCCTCGGCATACCCCGGGTCCGCCCTCACCGCCCGCTCAAAATAGGGAATCGCCCGCGTATACCGCCCCTCCTGCGCCTCCAGCCGCCCGTAGCTGTTGTAGGCTGGCGCAAACTCCGGATCCGCCGCCAGCGCCCGCTCAAAGTAGCTCCGCGCCCCGGTCAGGTCCCCGCCCGCCTGCGCCAGTAGGCCAAGGTTATGCAACGGCTCCGGCAGGTACGGCTGCGCTGTGTGCGCCCGTTCCAGAAACGGTCCCGCCTCGGCTTTCGGCAGCAGCATCGCCCCCAAGCTGTTCAACGCCTCGGCGAACCCCGGCTCGGCTGCAATCACCTTCCGCAACTCCGCCGCGCTCCCTTTCGCCAACGCATAGTTGTACCGCACCTGCGTCATAGCCGGATTCAGCCCCAACGCCCGCTCAAACCACGGCCACGCCAGCCTCGGCTGCTGGGCCGCCACGTACGCCGACGCCAGCTCCACCATCCCCTCCACCACCGGCTTCTGCAGCAACGCCCCGCCCAGCATCCGGATCCCCCGCGCCCGGTCCGCCCCGTCCATTACCAGCGCTTGCCCCAAATAGAGGTTACGTTCCACCGCCGTCAAACCCTCTGCGCGATAAAAGGCCAAATCACCCCGATACGCTGACGAAGACTCCACCCGCGGTGCCACCAGCGCCGCCAAGTCTGCCGGTGGCCTCTGGATCTTATGATCGGTCAGCACCACCTGCACGGCGTCCTCCGTCCTGCGGCGTGGCATGTGGCAGGTCGCGCAATCCCCGCCCGGGTCATGCGCCGCGGCATGGCATCCCTGGCATGTGCGCCTAGCGCTCTCTGCTGCCGCCGGCGCGTGGGCGTTGTGACAAGTGGTGCAAGTCAGCGTCCCACTCTTAATGGAACAGGCCGACTGCAACATCCGGTATCCGGCGCTGTTGATCTCAAACTTGTTCTCGGCTCCCGCCCCGGGCGGATGATCGAATTGGACGAGGTAGTCGTCCAACCGCTGCCCCGGACGGAATGAGGCCACGGCCCGCCCGGCCCGCCGCACGGCATGGGGCAGCTTTGCGCTGGTCGTCTCTAAGTGGCACTGGAAGCATACGTCCCGCTTCTGTTCGAACGGCAACTTCCCCGGGTTAACGATGTTCTTCGCCGACGGCGCCGCGGCATGCGCGGTTCCGTCCCCATGGCACCGTTCGCACCCGATGCCCAGCGGGAGATCCTCCTCGTACCGGTTCACCTTGCCGAACGACGCCACGGTCTTCGGGAACGAATTGTGGCAGAACAGGCAACCGGGGTCGATCTGTCGGGAGAATCCCGCGTGCCGCTTTTGGTCGTAGCCCGGGCTCATCGCCCATTGCCGAATTTGCGTGTACCACGTCAAAGGCATCTGCGTCAGCGTGCCGTTCGGTTCGGCGTGCAGAAAGCTGCGCGCGTGATTGCCGCTGCCGATGGAGTAGGTGGCCGCCCGCTCGAACGTCCGTGCGGGAGCGTCGAGGGGCCAGCGCTTCTGCGCGATTCGTCCCTCTGAGGTCGTCACGGCGAACTCTTGCTCGGACGCCAGGTGCCGAAAGGGTCCGGCACTCTCATCCCGCAACTCCGCCCGTGAGAAGCTCCTGCTCATCCCGGAGGTCCGGTAAAGCCGCGCCACCTCTGGATGGCACTGCTCGCAATCAGGAGCCGCCATCAAGCCAGGAGCAAGAATCCAATACAGCCACCGCATTCCCCCAGAGCCTAGCACCCCTGTATTACAGGACTGAGACTTTTCGTCCAATGCGCAAGAATTACTGCAACTGCTCAGCACTGTCCGGGGTTCCTCATGCCACGACGATTACAGTCCTCCACTAAGCCGCGAGTCCCCCCATCCCCTCAAGCCCGGTACGCCGTCCCCATCCGTTTGCGCCCTCGCCTCCATCTCACCACTTGCCGTACAGCCCCGTCATCCTCGCACGCTGCTAGGCAACCGCGACGCCCACTCCCGTGTCGTCACCGTCCCGTAACTCTCAGCTAGCAGCTGCCGAATCTCTGTCTCTTTCGCGAGCCCCTTGGTCGCCTTCAAAAACCGCACGAGCATCCGTGTGGATCCCAGTTGGTTGCTTGAACACCGATACACGGACGAAGCAGAGGGGCGTCGGACGCTACGCGCGCCTCGCCTGAGGCGAAATTGGCAAGGTTAAAAACGCTGTGTGACTCCCAGTTCGTGACTTTGGCACGCAACGTTTTTTGACCGTGAATCGGAAGCCGTCCTCCTGCCCTTGTCGCTTTCCCCCTGTCGAAGCCGCTATGGATCATGCACGATTCGATTGTCCTCGAAGAGGAGTCAACGGAAGACGCGGACGGAGTCGGTAAGGCGGTGAAACCGCCTTATTCTTGGCAGCCCTTTTGTAGGTTGCGATCTGCCCGCCCGAGCAGCGCGTGGTTTTGACCGTGCTCCCTCGCATGGTGAGGATCCCGGGTGACCGCATCGATCCACCCATCGCTCCATTCGCTATTCGCGAATCGCGAATGTAGAATGGAGCTGTGGTATTGAAGCCTCAGGATGTCTTCGTCGTGCTCAAGATCGTGGCCGCCGGCTCGCAACGGCCCCCGTACGCCCAGTTGGCCAGCGATCTCCAAATGAGTGCGTCTGAAGTTCACGCATGCGTAAAGCGCGCGGCGGCTTGCCACTTGCTCCATGGAGCAGAATTGAGGAATCGTCCAAACCTCGCCGCAGTAGAAGAGTTTCTCGTGCACGGCTTACAGTATGTCTTTCCCGCCGAGCGTGGCGAACTCACACGTGGAACCCCGACCTCGTATGCCGCCGATCCGCTCCAGAGTATGATCGCGGCGGGAAACGAACCGATTCCGGTGTGGCCGAGTGCGGACGGCGCTGCGCGGGGTATTGCTTTCGCTCCCCTGTACAAAACGGCGCCGTTTGCCGCGACAAGGGATTCTCGGTTCTACGAACTACTGGCGCTGGCCGATGCCCTCAGGAGTGGCCGTCCACGCGAGCGAAAACTTGCGGAGCAGGCGCTCACCAAGCGGCTCAAGACCACCTGATGAACGATCGCAACCGCCAGTATCTGATACAAACAGCGAAGCTGCTCAGACCGTTGCTCGACGAACTCGTCTTTGTGGGCGGCGCGGTCACCGGCTTACTCATCACCGATTCCGCCGCCGGCGAGCCGCGCGTCACTATCGACATCGACGCCATTGCGGAGATTCTATCCTATGCGCAGGACGCTGCATTTGGAGAGCGGCTGCGGAGTCTTGGGTTTTCGGAAGATACGACCGAAGGTGCGCCGGTGTGCCGCTGGGTTCAGCATGCGGTAATCCTCGATGTGATGCCGCTCGATGAGCACATTCTCGGATTCTCCAATCGGTGGTACCGAGCTGCCGTGGATACGGCCGAAGTCCATCGAATTTCGCCGGATCTCACTATTCGCGTTGTGACTGCCCCTTACTTCCTCGCGACAAAACTGGAAGCATTCACTGGGCGGGGACAAGGAGACCTCTTCGCCAGCAAGGATCTGGAGGATGTGGTGACGGTGCTGGATGGGCGTCCGTCCTTGGTTGCTGAAGTAGGGCGGGAGCCTGTCGAGCTTGTTGCCTTCCTTCGCCAAGAGATCGGCCAACTCATAGCGAATCCGCGGTTCGAGGACGCGCTCTCGGGCTATCTACTGCCCGACGCGATGAGTCAGGCGCGAATTCGATTGGTCCTGCAACGCCTACAGCAACTTCTGGCACTTTGAATTCTCCTAAACAGAAATCGTCATTCTCTGTTCGGCGATGAACCGCAATGGAACGTCCGATTCGGCAGCAGGATCGTCAACGGCGACCTCGACAACCGCGATTGACGCGGCGACCATGACCGTTGTCATCGGAGGTTACAGCCTCGAGCTAACTCATTGATTTCACGTTGTAAGCCGAATGGCAGCGCACGTGCTCTTCTCTTGTTGTGCACAAGGAAGCACTTTCCCAATGATCTCCATCCGAGAAGAATTCGCCGGCCTGATCTTCGGCGCGCCCACCCGTTTTCAGAACCTAACCATATTCCCCGTCTTTCGTCAGAACACGGTGCGGCCGGAGCCTGGTTATGTCCTTCTCGAGCAAGCTATCCATAGTGGCTTCGCTCGCGTCTCCGAGGTCTGTGAAGGCGGTATAGTTCCGCAACTACGTTTTGAGAATAGTGGTCCACTTCCTGTGCTGCTTCTGGACGGAGAAGAATTGGTCGGCGCAAAACAGAATCGGGTCCTGAATCTCTCAATACTCGCCCCTGCGAACGCAGGCATCAACATACCAGTGTCTTGCGTGGAGGCCGGAAGATGGCAGCACCAATCCACGCACTTTGCACCAGCAGATGCAGTGCAATATTCAACGGGGAGAGCCGCCAGGGCCAAGCAGGTTTCCAAGTCCATGCAGGAGTCGGGCAGCCGGCAGTCAGATCAGGGCCGGGTTTGGGCAGACATTGCCGAGAAATCGATCCGCATGCAAGCGGACTCCGACACTGGCGCCATGCGAGCCATCTATGAAAAACATCGGGACACCGTCGAGCACTACGCCCGCGCCTTTTCGTTGCATACCAATCAGTGCGGCATGCTGTTCACGATTGGACATCGTTCTTGGGGTATCGATCTACTTGATCATCCAAGCGCAATGGGTCTCGTTTTTGCGAGGCTGCTGAGAGGTTACGCGCTAGACGCCCTGGATTCGAACGCTGCTGCTGGTCCGAAGTTCCGTACAACCGATTGGACACACTTTATTGAGGGCGTGGCGGCGGCGCCGGTTTTCGCCGCGCTAGCCGTTGGCTTGGGCAAAGATGTTCGGATTGTCGGGCCTGCCGCTTGCGGTGGCGCCTTGTGGGCCGAGGACCGCTATATTCATCTGAGCGCGTTCTCCAGCGCTGCGGATCAGGCAGAAGGCGGCCCGTATATCGGAATCGCCCGTCCTTCACGTCGACGCGGGTAGAGTTCAAGGGGCAAGGGGCGCCCGAATCGCTCGATAACGTTGACGACCCTACACGAATAGCCTATCCGGCCCAGCTAGAATACTCGCACGTCTTTCGTCGCCAGCCGGGGATGGATTTTCAGCGGCGTTCGTCGTCTCCCGCACGGTCCAGGAGTCGCCCGATCACCCTCCCAATCGTCAGGTTCTTGGGTTTCGGGCACCGTCGCCCCAACTCCTGGACTAGCGCCCGCTTCACCAACCCAGACCTTGCAGGGCCTCGTTCTCTTCCGGAATGTAAGCGACCTCATCTCCCCTGCGTCTCTGCTTGGCGGCCTCGATTTTCGCTTCGTCGTGGAACTGATGCAAAAACTTCCGCGCCACCGCTGGGGAGGGCACTCCGTGCCCATCATCTCGCTTAAGCCCGGATCTTCCCGGAGCCGCTCAGAGTCGTCGCCGCACTCTCCGCCCACTACGTTCCAGATCACGAAGTTTCTGCCATCGTCGCTTCGTCGTAACCCCGGTCCCTCTCGTTGATACGGACGTGTTCCCGTATCTGAGTAGGCAGTCCCAGCGAGCGAAATGTTTGCACCAACAACGGCACCCCGCCCAGCGCGGTCAGCGCCTCTGGTAAGGGCTCCGGATCAATTGCAAACAACAGCGGTGATTCGGTCGGGGGAGGGCTTGCGAACCTTTTTCACTCCTCCGTTTTCCCGTCCACACCCGCCGGGTGCAAGCAAATCATGCCTCTACTTTGGTGCCCGCCTCAACCCAAACCAATCCCAGCGGCCCTCCTACGCACTAACCTGCCCAAAATCGAAATCCGCCGAACCGCTTATCGAACGATCTGGGGGGTGGGGTCCTGGATTGACAGGCCTGCCATTTCTTCTTGAACAGTCAATATCGGGACATGGGCCTCCATTGCACTTGCCCATAGGAGTGCACCCTTTCTGTCAATCTCTGGGCTCAATGGAATCAACGAGGTGGCATCTTTCCGCAACCTTCGATGACAACGCGCGATGCCGTGGCATCAAGTTTCGTTGTCATCCTCGCCCTGTAAGATCTTGCTTACGGCCTGTTTGGTGATTCCTAGCAGTGCGGCAGCGGCTGTCTGGTTGCCATGGCAGCGCTCGACGGCGCGAGCCACGATCCTGCGCTTGGCATCGGAAAGGAAAACTTTCAGTTGAAAGCCCGGTTCAGGTTCCGGCAATTCCGTCCAAGCGTTTCCGGCAACCATTCGGATGGGAAGTTCGAGATCATTTCCGTCGACGATGCCATTTCCGGCGAAAACGGCTGCTCTCTGCAGTACGTTGTTCAACTCGCGGGTGTTCCCGGGCCAGTGGTGACAGACTAGTCGCTCAAGCGCCGTTGGGGTCAGTTGACGTTGCTTCTGGTAGCGCTGGTTGATCTGGCGAAGCAATGCGGCTGCAAGCTCCGGGATTTCGGCCCGTCTTTGGCGCAGCGGTGGCAACTTGATCTCAACCACGGAAAGACGATAGTAAAGGTCCTCCCGAAACCTGCCCGCGGCGATTTCTGCATGGAGATCGCGGTTCGTGGCGGCCATGATCCGTACGTCGACGTTTTTCACGGACCCGCCCACCACGTCGATCTGTCCCTCTTGCAAAGCGCGGAGAATCTTCGCCTGGATACTCAGGTCGAGCTCGCCGATTTCATCCAGGAAGAGAGTGCTGCCTTTCGCCGCCTCGAACTTTCCGGTATGGTGGTTCGCTGCTCCAGTGAAGGCACCCTTTCGGTGTCCGAACAGGTGGCTTTCTGCGAGGTCTTTCGGAATTGCGGCACAGTTCACCGGAATTATGGGCTGCCCGGAACGGTCGCTCATCCGGTGAATGAACTTGGCAAACATCTCCTTTCCAGTACCGGTTTCGCCCGTGAGGAGTATGGGTACGCTGCTGTCGGCGCCGGCGATGGCAGCGCGCTCAATGGCGTGCCGCATCATCGCTGAGCCGATGAACATATTCAATTCACGCAGAATAGTATCGATTTCAGGGCTTGCAGGCCTAGGGTCTTCAGCGAATGCCGGAACATCACTCAAGCAGTACATCACATCGAGGTGATCGCACTGCACAAAAAACTCTTGCGGCAGGACCAAGTCGGCTACGTTTCGCCAATCCTCATCGTCGAAGGATATCTCCTTGACGTTCGCGGCGCCGAAGAGCGGTTCGATCGGGGAGCCGATTTGCAACATGGTGCTGGGTAGGAAGCCAGATGCGGTCAGGACAAACCAAGCTGCGCGCATCTCTGCGGTACCGCTTGAAACGCAGACGTAGTTTTGCGATTTCCGGGAAAGTTGGAGCCGGATTTGGACGATGACCCGGGAGAGACTGCCCATCAGTGACGAGTAGTCTTTCGGGTCGGCCACCGGTAATTCGTGTAGCGCGGTGACGCAGTCAGGGAACCGCCGTACGATTTCGTCGTGCGTCGCCAAGGCATTCGTCCGTGTGTGGGGAGTGTGAAAGAGGAAGACTTGGTCGAAGGGCCTGTACGCCAGAATGGAGAGTATCGGACCGCTTTGGTCGCCACCGGCGATCTCATTGGGTGCGAACGGGTCCTTGAGGTCTACGAACGCGAACAGCGTCTTGTCAGCGGAGAGCATTTCCCCGTCATTCTACATGTGTATTGCAACGTACGCCGTCTGAGCCGCGCGATCCAACAAGTGAGTGTGAATATCGGCGGAGGCATTCAGCCCGTATGGCCCGAAAACTCGATCTATCTGAAACAGCGGGAGATAATCCCTGGCTTCGTCGATAATGAGATGATCCGATGTCAAAGTGCCTGGGCCCGTTCCTCTTCCTGCTGATCTCTCTGGCGGGCTGGATGAACCAGCAATGGCCGACCTCACCCGCCCGATCAAGCCGCGTAGTCATGACCGCAGCCACGCTGGCATCAGTCATGAACGGCTGGCGCGCCGGAGGTATGCGCCGTGTCCACGATTTTGGCGTCTCCTGTTTGATCCGTGGAGTTTCCGGGGCA
>Ga0209086_10000106_pt1 | contig 74631 bp, 67 predicted proteins | sample M_130207_XF_Meta_FD_187312 | JGI IMG/M metagenome (GOLD analysis project Ga0209086, IMG submission 187312) | Freshwater microbial communities from Lake Montjoie, Canada to study carbon cycling - M_130207_XF_MetaG (SPAdes) (version 2) | ecosystem: Environmental > Aquatic > Freshwater > Lake... | reverse complement strand
GAGCCACTTGCAAAACTCACCGCTCCCTGTGGAAATCCTCCAATCTAGCCTCGGAATGGGACCAGAAGGGCCGAAATCACCTGAGAATCTAGTCGCGCCGCCTGCCTAGCACGCCTGTCAATAGGTTCTGAACGGAGTTTTGCAAGTCCCTCACAAGCAATTGAAAATTATATTTGCAGTCTTATCAATAGTTTGGAAAAACGGCCCCCCGGGCACCCCTCTCCCGCGGCGTAAATTCCAAACAGATCTACCCGTCGCGCCTACCCCATCGGCCCGTCGGGTTTTTCATTTTCTACACCCAGGAGATACGACCATGATCCACACGCCCTATGACCAAATGACGCCCGAACAGAAGCTCGCCGTCGAAGCCGAAGCCCGCGCCCACATGCCGACCCCCATCGACCTCGCCCGCTATGGCCGCTATATCAGTAACCCGAAGGGCTCCACCGGATCCCGCGCCGCTGAAGGCAAAGTCCGCTCCAGCAAAAATCGCCTCGCCCACGGTCTCTGTTCCACCGCGTTCCTGCTCGATAGCGAATCACCCTCCGAGTTCGAGGAACTGAAGGCCAGCATCATCGCCGCCTACGCCCCGGCCAATCCCGTCGAAACCCTCCTCGCCGACCAACTCGTCGAAGCCGAATGGCGTCTCCTCCGCGCCCGCCGCGTCGAAGCCAAAACGCTCGATACCCTCGACCAGGAGAACGAAGACCTCGCCGCAGCCTTCTGGAACGGCGACCAGTCCCTCGTCTGGGAACGCCTCCAACACTACGTCACCACCGCCGAACGCAGCCATCAACGCGCCCTCAAAAACCTGCTCAACGCCCGGAAGAACCGTCCCGAGGTCGTACCCCCGCCCCCGGCCGTCGAAAAAGCGAAACCGGTTCTGGTCGTCGTCAAGCCGGAACCGGTTCCCCCGCCCACCGAGTTCGAATCGCAAAAACCACTCACCATGGCTGCGGGCGCGACGGCCTTCACTCCGCGCTACTGACCCACTTCGAATTGCAAAATCGCCCCGCCGACTCGAAACAGCCTCAGCCTACCGCAAAGGCTGCACAATAATCTCAGACATCCGGCAAGCCTGCCGAACCACGTCCGCCGAGCACGCCCGTGCTTTCAGGTCCTTGGTCAAACAAACCCGGACTTCGTTCAGGAATTTGCCGTTGCAGCCCACCGACACCGCATCTGCCGGCATCCCTGGATTCGCGGCCAAAAATTCGTTCTTGATCACCGCCGGAGCCACCGTCCGCGCTTTCTTCGGCCTCTGCATCGCAGTCGTAATTTTCAAGGCCCGAAAGGCGCGCCGCGCCCGGTCGAAATACTGGTCCGCACTCCCGCCGGCGCAGACCCCGTGCTTGCTCCATTCGTGCCGAATCAGACCTGGGCTCGGCATAATGTCCAAAGTCTTATCGATCACCGGTTTCGCCAGCGTCTCGTTCGTTTCGCAAAACTGCGGCCAACTCCGTTCGTACTGCGGCCAAAGTCCATGCACAATGAAGTCGTACTGTCGCGTTCCCCCGCACTGCATGCGGTCCCGCTCTCCCGCCGGAGTCGAGCAATGTTGCGGCGACCACGACAAGCTCAGCAGGTAAAAATCAAATTTACCAGCCTCCCCGCGCGGGTTGTCCCGCCGCTGCCCCCCCGCCGAAACCGTCAAAAGAAACACAACCAACGCCAATCGCATAGCCTTACCAACATACAATAGCGTTGTGGACGAAGCCCATCTCATTGCCAAAATCGAGAAGAGCCTCGCCCGTCGCGGACTCTCCACCGGCAACGGCATCGTGACCGGCATCGGTGACGATTGCGCCATTTTCCGTCCCAAATCCGGTGACGATCTCCTCTTCACCACCGACCAAATGCACCTCGATCGCCACTTCACGGCGACCACCAAAGCCAGCGATGTCGGCCACTCCGCCCTCGCCCGTTCCCTTTCGGACATCGCCGCCATGGGCGGCCGCCCCCTCTTCGCGCTGGTCGCGCTTGCCTCTGCGGACCCCGTCTGGATCGGCGACTTCTACGCTGGCTTCCTCCCCCTCGCCCAACGCCACAGCGTCATCCTCGCCGGCGGCGACCTCTCCGCCGCGCCCACGCCCTCTTGCGACGTCATGGTCTGCGGCAGCGTTCCCCGCGGCCAGGCCCTCCTTCGCTCGAAAGCCCGCGTCGGCGATACGGTGTTCGTCTCCGGCCCCCTCGGAGCCGCCGCCCTCGCCCTCGCACGCGGCAAGCCCCGCCTTCCCCTGCCCCAACTCGCCCTCGGCCGCACGCTCTATGCCAAAGGCATCCGCTGCGCCATGGACCTTTCTGACGGCCTTTCGACCGACCTTCGCCGTGTCTGCCTGGCCAGCGGCGTCTCCGCGCGTCTCACGGTCGTCCCTAGGGCCAAAGGAGCCCGCCTGGAACACGCGCTCCATGGCGGCGAGGACTACCAACTCCTCTTCACCTCCCGAAAACCCATCCCGGGCGCATTTCCCATCGGAACCATCGTCGAATCCCATCCCGAATGCGTCTTCTATCAAGATTCGCCCCTCCCGCCCCTCGGCTGGGACCACTACCATGAACCCCGTTCTTGATCTCATCGAATCCTTCCGCCGTTCGCAGGTGATGTTCACCGCCGTCCACCTCGGCGTCTTTGATTTGCTGTCGACCGGCCACACCGCCGCCGCCGTCGCCAACCGCATCGCCGCCGACCTGCGAGCCACCGAACTCCTCCTCGACGCCTGCGTCAATCTCGGCTTGCTCACGAAAGCCGATGGCCGCTATCGCAACACCCCCGACGCCCAGCGCTACTGCACTCGGTCTAGTGCGGAGACCCTCGCCGGCTATATCCTCTACTCCCGCGACGTCCTCTGGCACCTCTGGGCCAACCTCCCGGATGCCGTCCGCGAAGGCTCGCACCGTTGGTCCCAAACCTTCCAGGTCGATTCTTCCGCCGACATCTTCCGCCACTTCTTCCGCACCCCCGAAGCGCTCCAGACCTTTCAGCAAGGCATGCACGGCTTCGGCCTTCTCTCCTCGCCCCATGTCGTCGCCGCCTTTGATCTGGCCCCGTTCACCCACCTCTGTGACCTCGGCGGCGGCACCGGCCATCTGCCCGCCGCCGCTGTCGCCCGTTGGCCTCATCTCAAGGTCAGCAACTTTGACCTCCCCTCCGTCATTGACGCCTATCCCCAGTACGGCATCCCCGGCGACTTCTTCACCGATCCGCTGCCCCCCGCCGACCTCTACGCCCTCGGCCGCATCCTCCACGATTGGTCAACGCCGAAGGTCGAACTCCTCCTCGCCAAGATCCACGCCGCCCTGCCCCCGCACGGCGGACTCCTCATCGCCGAAGCCCTCCTCGACGACGATCACACCGGCCCCCGCCCAGTCCTGCTGCAGTCGCTCAACATGCTCACCTGCACCGAAGGCCGCGAGCGCTCATTCCCCGAGTATCAAGCGCTGCTCACTGCGGCGGGCTTCACTAAGATCACCGCCCATCGAACCGGAGCCCCCCTCGATGCGATTCTGGCTCGTAAGTAGCCTCCTCGCCCTGCCCCTGCGCCCGCAGTCCGCCCTGCTCGACCGAGCCGCCCCCCGGGTCAAGTTCGATGTCCATCCCGATCACAAAGAAGACCTCCGTACTTAGGGGCGGCTCACTCCCTGACGTCATCGCTGCCTCCAGTCTGTTCAACCTCGATCGTCTCTCGCTTCAGGTTAGCGTCGCCGTCGAGCTGAAATCCGCCAAGCTCTTTCGAGAGATCAACCCCATACCCCCGCCGCAAACGTGCGACGATCCCTCCTCCTATAAAGCCTCCCCCGCGCTCGCCGCGGATGCCTTCCGCCGCATCACCACCTCCTCGCAAGTCGGGTTAGCCCTCCGCGTGATCTCCCAGTTGCCTCACCCCGACGAACTCGCGATCTGTCTCGCCGGTGCCCTCCCCGAGGTCCGCGACAATTGGCGAGCCTTCTCCCCGATCCCCTTCAGTACCACCGACGGACTCCACGCTCACCGCAATCTCCTGCCCGCCTGGCGTGCCCGGTTCACGACCCATAGGAACGGCCGCCGCTGCTCCCCTCGCGAATACGCCTCGTACAAAAAGGCCATCGAAACCTTCCGCGAAATCTCGCATACCCCCGTCGACCGGAACGATTTGAAACCCTCCGGAATCGACAGGACGCCGCCCATACCGATCTTCCGGGTCTCCGAAAAGGGCAAGCGAATCATGGCCCAATATCGGGAACTCCGCTTCGGCGGCACGGCGCAGATCCTCCCCGAAGCCGATCGCCGCAAGCCCGCATGGGACACCCGGCTCCGCGCCTTCCTCACCGAACTCGCCGAGTGGAAGCACGACGATCACGAAACGCCCCGGTCCGTCTTCCACCAACGAGCCATCATCCACCAAGGCATCTTCGCCCTCATTCCCCCCAGCCCCCTCTATCGAAAGGTAACCACCGAATACGTCACCTTCCTCGCGCTCTCCCCCAGGCGCTCGGAGCACCCAGCCGAATGGCTCTCCTGCGTCGACCTCCTGCTGGACCAATCCACATTCGCCCCTGAAAAATCCGCCGCGCCGTCGACCACACCCTCCACGTCCTCCTCGATGTCGAACAACTCGGCCCCCGCAGGCGATAAACTAGCGGTTTACATGTCTATCGAGAAACTCAATTTCCGCGGTTGGCCCAACTCCTACCAGCTCTCCAACGGCATCGTCGACTTGATCATCACCGGCGACGTCGGCCCCCGCGTCATCCACTACGGCTTCACCGGCGGCCCCAACTTCTTCAAAGAATTCGACGAGATGATGGGCTCTTCCGGCGAAGCCCAATGGATGATCCGCGGCGGTCACCGCCTCTGGAAAGGCCCCGAAGATCGCCTCGCCACCTACGCCCTCGACAACGGCCCCGTCGAGATCGTAACCGACGAACTCTCTATCCTCGCCCTCCAACCCGTCGAACGGGAAACCGGCCTCCGTAAGTCCATCCGTCTCACCCTCTCGCCGGATTCGTCCGCCGTCGAAGTCCTCCACCGCATCGAGAATACGAACGCCCTCCCCGTCGAACTGGCCGCCTGGACCCCCACCGTCATGGCCCCCGGTGGCGTCGGCATCACGGGTTGGCCCCCCCGCGGCACTCACCCGGAAATGCTCGAACCGACGAACCCCATCATCATGTGGGCCTTCACCGACCTGAGCGACCCCCGTTGGAAGTTCACGAAGAAATACCTCCTGCTCCGGCAGGATCCCGCGAACCCCGTCCCCCAAAAGCTCGGCCACTTCAACGACCACACCTGGGGCGCTTACAGCCTCCACGGCGGCCTCTTCCTGAAGCAATACTTCCCTGACGGCTTCGCCGAAGAGCACCCCGAATTCGGCGCTTCCTTCGAAATCTTCACAAACGGCGATTTCCTCGAACTTGAAACCATGGGCCCGCTTACCCAACTCGCCCACGGCGAAGCGCTCACTCACACGGAACTCTGGAGCCTCCATCCCGACGTTTCCCTCTCCGCCTTCACCGACGACGAACTCGACACCCAACTCCTCCCGTTACTCTCATGATCACCCGCCGAGCCCTCCTCGCCGCTCCCGCGCTGCTCACCGCTAAATCGAAGCAGCCCGATATCGTGGTCGTCCTCTGCGACGACCTCGGCTACGGCGATCTCGGCTGCTTCGGCCATCCCAACATCCTCACGCCGAATCTCGATAAGTTCGCGACCCAAGGCATTCGCTTCACCGATTGCTACGCCGCCGCCCCCGTCTGTTCGCCCTCGCGTTGCGGCCTGCTCACCGGCCGCACGCCCACCCGCCTCGGCGTTTACGATTGGATCCCCGAAGGCTCCGCGTATCATCTCCAGCGCTCCGAGCAGACCTTCGCCAAGCTCCTGCAATCCTCGGGCTATGCCACCGCCCACATCGGCAAGTGGCACTGCAACGGCCTCTTCAATTCGCCGGCCCAGCCCCAGCCCAACGACCACGGCTTCGACCATTGGGTCTCGACGCAAAACAATTCGCTGCCCACGCATCGCAACCCTATCAACTTCGTTCGCAACGGGCAAGCCGTCGGGCCGCTCAATGGCTACTCCAGCCAAGTCGTCGCCGATGAATCCATCGCCTGGCTCAAGTCCGTCCCGGCCTCGAAACCCGTCTGCCTCTTTGCCTGCTTCCACTCGCCCCACGAGACCGTCGCGACGTCGGACGCCTTCACCGCCCAATACGGCTCGGCCACGCCCCGCGAACGCGCCGAGTACTTCGGCAACGTCGCCGAAATGGACCACCACTTCGGCCGCCTCATGGCCGCGCTCGAAGCGCAGGGCCGCGGCGACGCCCTCGTCTACTTCACCTCCGACAACGGCCCCGAAACGCTCCTCCGCTACCCCGGCTCTAATCGCTCCTACGGAACCCCCGGCCCCTTCCGCGGCATGAAGCTCTCGCTCTACGAAGGCGGTTATCGCGTCCCTGGCATTCTCCGCTGGCCCGGCCACGCCAAAGCCGGCGTCACCTCCTCCGAACCCATCTGCGGCGTCGACGTCCTGCCGACCTTGATCGAAGTCGCCCACGCCGCCAAGCCCGTCAATCCCCTCGACGGAGCCAGCATCCTGCCGGTCCTCAAAGGCAAGCCGGTCAAACGCGACGTCCCCCTCCACTGGCACTACATCAACTCCATGTACGATCCCAAAGCATCCCTCCGCGACGGCCCCTGGAAAGTCGTCGGCATGTGGCCCGTTGGCGCTCCGTCCGTGCCGGTCGCCAGCTTCCGGCCGCCTCACCTCGAAATCGCCCGGCAGCAGTCGCTCACCCGCTTCGCGCTTTATCACCTCCCCACCGACCTCGGCGAAAAGATCGACCTGTCCGCTCAAAACCCGAAGCAACTCTTGAAGCTAAAAACGCGACTGATCTCGCTCCACAAGGAAGTCCTCTCCGCATGACCCGCCGAACGTTTCTCGCCGCTCTCGCCCCCGCCCCGCGTCCGAACGTCCTGTTCATCGGCGTCGACGATCTCAATACCTGTCTCAGTTGCTACGGCCATCCGCTCGTCAAAACGCCTAACATCGACCGCATCGCCAAGGCCGGCGTCCGCTTCGATAAAGCCTACACGCAGTACCCCTTCTGCAGCCCCTCGCGCACGTCCCTGATGACCGGCCTCTCGCCCGATGCGACCGGCGTCTACAACCTCACCAAACGCTTCCGCGAGTCCCGGCCCGACACCGTCACCCTTCCCCAACTCTTCCGCAACAACGGCTACTTCGCCGCCCGCATAGGCAAGATCTATCACTACGGCGTCCCGAACGACATCGGCACCCCCGGCCTCGACGACGCGCCCTCCTGGGATTACACCTTCAACCCCATCGGTGTCGACAAGACCAAAGAAGAGCCGCTGCTGATCAACCACACCCCGGAGCGGAAGAACATCGGCAGCGCCATCGCCCTGCACGCCTCCGACCGGCCCGACGAAGAACACACCGACGGCATCGGGGCCGCCCACGCTGTCAGCCTTCTCGAAAAACATAAGGACAAGCCCTTCTTCCTGGCGATGGGTTTCTATCGTCCTCACGTCCCCTGGATCGCTCCCCAAAAGTACTTCGACCTCTTCCCCGCGGATAAGATGGACCCCGTCTCCTTCGAAGCCGACGAAATGAAGATCGCCCCCCAATGGGCCTACTTCACCAAACCCGGCAATTGGGGCATGTCGCTCCAGCAACGAAAGGAAGCCCTGCAGGCCTACTACGCCTCCATCGCCTTCCTCGACGTCCAAGTCGGCAAAGTCCTCAACGCGCTCGATCGGCTCAAGCTCACCGCCAACACGAACATCGTCTTCTGGTCCGACCACGGCTACAACCTCGGTGAACACGGCCAGTGGATGAAACAAGCCCTCTTCGAACCATCGACGCGGATCCCGTTGCTCTTCTCCGGCCCCGGCGTCTCCGCTCGGAATCGTGTCTGCCCGGCACCCGTTGAAATGCTTGATATCTATCCGACGCTCGCCGATCTCTGCGGCCTCAAGCCTCCGCCTGGCCTTCACGGCCGCAGCATCAAGCCGCTGCTCGAAAAGCCGCAAACGAAGTGGGGCCATCCCGCGGTTAGCCAAGTGCAGCGCGGCAACGTCATGGGCTACTCCATCCGCACCGAACGCTATCGCTATACGATGTGGAACAAAGGCATCGAGGGCGAGGAGTTTTACGACTACCAGACCGATCCACGCGAGTTCAAGAACATCGCCGACACGGCCCCACAGAAAGCGGCCCTGCGCCAACAGCTCGAAGCGATCCTTCAGGCTCGCGGAGCGTAGTAACCTTTTCTGGCCCTAACGGTTAGGTCTTTCCGCGTTTTCACCCGCACGTCCACCCGATGAAACAGTCCGTCGGCCTTCAGCGGTTCCGGACGATACAACACGTTGTACTGATGCCGTAGCTCGTTCGAGATATTCTCAAACGACTGCGCCAGCTCCCGGGCTTGGAAAGGGAAAAACGGCATGCCGCCCGTCTCGGAAGCAAAGTACCGCAGCACCTTGTCGCCTTCTTGCTCCAGCTTGCTGTTGTTGGTCGAAATCGTGTAGACCACCACGTCGGCCTTCTGCGCCATCTCCAGCGCCTGGTCCCGTGTGTACCGGCTCGCGTTGTCGTCCCCATCGCCCAGCACCACCATCGCCCGACGGAACTTGTGCCGCGGTTGGTCCTGCATCAGCTTGTCGCGGCAAGCGAAGTAGATCGCCTCGTACAACGCCGTGCCGCCGCCCGGGCGCAAACTGCGAATCGCCTTCGCCAGCACTTCAGTATTACCAGTCAGATCGGCCACCAGTTCAGCGCCGGAGTCGTAGCTCACGACGACGGCCTTATCGTCCGGCCGTACTACCGAGTTCACAAACTCCACCGCCGCTTCCTGCTGAAACTTGAACCGGTCCCGCACGCTATTCGACGAATCAACCAGGATGCCCAGCCGCAGAGGTAGATCCGATTCGGCCACGAACTCGAGAATCTGCTGCTCTTTTTTCTCTTCCTTGATCTCGAAGTCGTCCTTCGTCAGGTTCGTCACGAATCGGCCTTTCTTATCGGTCACCGCGAATAACATGTTCACGCGGGCTACGTCCAGCACGATACGCGCCCGTTCGTCGGACGCCTGTTGCGCCGCCGCCGGAGCTGCCGCCAGCGAAGTAAAGAAAGTACGTCGATTCATAAACTGCCTGCCTCGATTATAGCCGTCAACTCCGACGGCATCGGAGCTTCGACAGAAATCCGCTCCCCTGTGCCCGGGCTCCGGAAGGCTAACCGCGCCGCGTGCAGAAAGAACCGGTCGGTCAATAGCTCCGTCCCGCGCGCCCCATACACCCGATCACCGAGAATCGGATGCCCCAACGACGACAGATGCACCCGAATCTGATGCGTCCTCCCGGTGCCTATCTTTACCTCCAGCAGGCTGTGCTCGGCGAACCGGCGTAACACCTTCCAGTCGGTCAACGCATGCCGTCCCGTTTCCAGGCGACACGTCATCTTCGTCCGGTGCATCGGATCCCGCGTGATCGGCTTCTCCACCCGGCCGCTCTCCGTCTTCGGTAACCCTTGCACCATCGCCAGATAGATCTTGTCCACCTCTCGGCTGGCGAACTGCTCGCTCAACGAACGGTGCGCCGCGTCAGTCCGCGCGACGACCAACACCCCGCTTGTCTCCTTATCGAGGCGATGCACAATGCCGGGCCGTTCGTCGCCACCCTCGGTCGATAGCGTCCCGAAGTGGTGGAGCAACGCGTTCACGAGCGTTCCCGAGTGCTGCCCTGCTCCGGCATGAACGACCACACCAGCGGCCTTGTTCACGACGACGACGTCCTCGTCCTGATACAGCACATCGAGCGGCAGATCCTCCGCCTCCGCCCGCAACGGAGGCCGCTGCATCGGTTCGACCGCAATCGTCTCCCCGCCCTTCAGCGAGAGCGATGCCTTCGGCACAATCCCGGCCACCAACACTCGCCCCGCCTTGATCCACTCCTGCACCCGCGACCGGCTGAACTCCGGCAGCTTGTCCTGCAAGAAATGATCGAGCCGTTGGCCCTTCTCGGTGTCATCGACATGAAACTCCACCTGTCCAGTATCCTGTGAAGATGATCCGCAGCGCGATAGTTCCGGTAGCCGGCCATGGCACTCGCCTCCTTCCGGCGACTAAATCGCAACCGAAAGAGATGCTCCCCGTCGCGCGCAAGCCCATCGTGCAATACGTTGCAGAAGAGCTCGTCGCTAATGGCATCGAGAATATCTGCTTCATCACCGGGCGCAGTAAGACCTCCATCGAAGACCACTTCGACTCCGATCCTGAACTCACGCGCGTCCTCACCGAAGGCAAAAAGCAGGACCTGCTCGACGAGCTCAAGTTCGAGGAGCTCGCCGCGAAGTACTATTACACCCGCCAACGCGTCCAGCGCGGTCTCGGCGACGCCATCCTCTGCGGCGAGAATTTCGCGGGTGAATCGCCCTTCCTCGTTGCTCTCGGCGACTCCATTCTCGGCATCAACGGCCTCTCCCGCAGCGTGGCCCGTATGTCGGAGCTGTTCGTCGAACTGCGGGCAACTTGCATCATCGCCGTCGAAGAGGTGCCCGCCGACGAGGTCCACCACTACGGCATCATCGACCCGGGCGAAGGCGAAGGCGATTGGATGGGTATCCGCAACATTGTTGAAAAACCCTCGAAGGACTCCGCCCCGAGCCGTTACGCCGTCGCTGGACGTTACGCCTTTTCGCCCATCATCTTCGACATGATCCGGCGGGTGCTCCCCGATAAGCGTGGCGAAATCCAACTTACGAACGCCATCCAGCTTCTCTGCGAAGAAGGCAAACGCGTCGTTGCCTTGAAGTTGCCGCCTCAGGACAAGCGCTACGACATCGGCAACTTTCCCAGCTACTTTGAAACGTTCGTCGAGTTCGCCCTCGCCGATCCGCTCTACGGTGCCGACTTCCGCGTCACTTTGGAACGGCTGCTCGGTCGCAAATGATCAGCCCGCGCGTCCTGTTGCTGCTGCTGTTCGCAGTGGTGCTGGTCGTGCGTCTTGGGCATCACTCTATCGTTTGGGTGGAGGAAGGCTACCCCGCGGCCGCCGCTTTGGCTATTCGCCAGGGGGCTTGGCTCTATCGCGACATCTGGTTCGATAAGCCGCCGGGCAGCGCGTTCCTCTATCTACTCTGGGGCGCGCAGACGGGTTGGGTGCTCCGCCTCGCCGGAGCGCTCTACATCACTCTCGCCAGCTACACCGCATATCGATTCGCTCATTCCGAGTGGGGTCGCCGCGAAGGCTTTCTCGCCGCGGCCCTGCTCGCGTTCTCTCTCACCTTCACCGTCCCCAGCGCCGCCCTCGTCCTGGGTCCGGATCTGCTGCTGATCGTGCCGCATCTGATGGCGGTCCATTACGCGTGGCGCGTCCGTCCGTTGCTCAGCGGCCTGTGGTGCGGAGCCGGACTGCTGATCAACACCAAGGCCATGTTCATCGCGGCCGTCTGCGCCTTCTGGCTCTATCGCCATCTGCCGGTGTTCGGCCTCGCGGTGCTGACGCCGCAACTGGCGCTGCTGCCTGTTGCCCGCGAGTATTGGCAGCAGGTGTGGATCTGGGGAATGGCCTACTCACGGGACACGTTCGTGCTCCAGCCATTCCGCGAAGGCCTCCTCCGCACCGCCAACTGGCTTGGCTTTCAATCGGCTGCCGTCGTCGCCGCTGGCTGGTTTCTTCGCCAAGGCCCGGGTCGCCGCCGCTGGCTTCTGTGGCTGGCGATCTCTTTCATCGCGGTCGCGGCCGGGCTTCGCTTCTTCCCCCGCTACTACTTCCATGTTCTTCCCATCGTCGTGCTGCTCGCCAGCCGCGGCCTCCTGCTAATGCCCCGGCGCTGGGCCTACGCCGCGGCGCTCCTATTGTTGATCCCGCTCGTCCGCTTCGGCCCCCGCTACTACTGGCACGAGAACTGGGCTGACCTCGCGATGGAACGTGCCAGCCATCAGGTGGCCGCTCGTCTGGTCGGCTGCCGGAGCCTTTTCGTTTGGGGCTATCGGCCCGATGTTTATGCCATCTCCGGCTGCCCACCCGGTTCGCCGTATCTCGATTCGCAACCGCTCTCGGGCGTCATGGCCGACCGTCATCTCACGTCATCGACTCCCAGTGTCCCCGGCGACCGTCGCCGACTCATCGAGAGTCTGCCCCACTACATCGTCGATGGCCTCGGCCCGTACAACCCCGAACTCGCCATCACACGCTATCCCGATCTCGCCGCATGGCTCGGGCAATACGAAGAGATCGGCCGCACCCCCGGTGCTGTGATCTACCGCCTCACCGCCTCCAATCCTGCCGCCACCAAGAGCGGCCCGTCCTCGTCCAGCGAGACCGATTTCCGCCCCGTGATCCCGTCGCGGCTCCGCGGGGAGTAAGAACTAATGTCCCCATCGCACCACGCTGCTCGACGATCTACTTCCCCCGTCCATCGAGCTGCCATTGCGTGAACGGCGACCTTGCCCCCACCACGTTCACATTCAATACGTACGGCAACGCCGAAGCGAACGCCCGCGCCATTGCTGGCCCCACCTGACTCAGCTTCGTGATGTTCTCCCCGCCGCAGCCGAAGCCCTTGGCGATCTGGTCGTACCGCGTCCGCCGCAGTTCGCAAGCTACCGTCGAACCCAGCAGTTCGCTCTGCAATTCACGCTCCAGTCCCCAGCCGCCGTCGTTGCCCACCACGATCACAATCGGCAGCTTGTACCGCACCGCCGTGTCGAGCTCCGCCAAGTAAAAGCCGAACGATCCATCGCCGGTTACCATCAGCACCGGCTGCTCCGGCCGATTCATCTGCAGCGCGATCGCGTTCGGCAGCGCCGCGCCGATCGTCGCCATCGGCCCCAACCGCAGCCATCCGCCGGGATGCCGCGCCGGCATCATGCATCGACCCCAGTGCACGAAGTCGCCTCCGTCCCACGACAGCAACGGATCCGTTGGCAGCGTCCGCCGCATCTCGGCGAAAAATGACGCCGGGTGCATCATCCGGTCTCCGGCCCGCGCCACGGCCAAAGCGTCCAACTCGGCCGGCCACCTCGACGGCGCCACCCAATCCGGTGCCTGCCACTTGCCGAGCTTCAAATTCAGCGCCTCCAGCACCTGCCGCACATCGCCACACAGGCCGAGCGCCAGCTCCCGATTCGCGCCCAACTCCGGAGCATGGATGTCGACCTGTACGAACTTCGCGCCCGCGGAGAACAACCGCGCTCCGCCCATCGCCAAGCGGTAGTCAATGCGCTTACCCAACACGAGCACCAAGTCCGCTTCGCGGAAGACCTCCGGTGCCACTTGGTTCAACGCCGGGTCCGCGTACCCGCGGCTCGGCATCAAGCCACGAGCCATGGTTACGTCGTAGTAGGGCAGCCCGGTCCGCTCAATAAACTCGCGTAGCGCGACGCCCGCATCGGCCCACCAAAGCCCGCTGCCGCCGATCACCACCGGCCGCTTGGCAGCCTTGAGCAGTTTCAGCACGGGGCCGACGGTGGGTGCGCCGAGGATCGGGGCCACCCGCGGTATCGCCAGCTTTCCCGCGCCGCTGCCGCGGAAACAATCCACCGGAATGGTCAAATGCGCCACGCCCTTCCGGCCCGTCGACGCCTCGGCGTACGCTTTGCCAAGGGCGAACGGAATCTGCGCGGCGGAGGTTACCGTGTGCGTCCACTTTGCGGCCGGTGCCGCCATGCTGGCTTGGTCGAGATCCTGGAACACAACCCGATGCCGCATCAGTTGCGCGGGCGCTCCGCTGACGGCGATCACCGGCGATCCGTTGGACTGCGCGGTGGCCAAGCCCGTCAACGAGTTCGTATGCCCCGGGCCGCCGGTGACGAGCGAAAGCGCCGGGCGCCGCGTGCACCGCGCCCACGCATCCGCCGCGTGCACCACCGCCGCTTCGTGCCGCATGTGGATGATCTCCACGCCGCGGGCACCGGCCTGTGAAAGTAACTCGTTCAAGTGATCCCCGACCAGCGTAAAGATGCGGTCGATGCCCAAAGTCTCCAGGCTGTCGAGGAAGAGCCCGGCGCCGTTATTCGTGTCTGCCATACTGAAATTCTGTCATGCCGAACATTCTAGTTACAGGTGGGGCCGGTTACATCGGTTCTCACACCGTTCACCAATTGATGCAACGGGGCTACGCCGTTACCGTTCTTGATGACCTTTCGACCGGCTTTCGCAACGCTGTTCCCGAAGGCCACCTCCATATCTGCTCGCTGTTTGATACCGAGCAGGTGCGGCAACTTCTTGACCGCCAGAAGATCGAGGCGGTGGTCCATTTCGCTTCCTTCATCGCCGTTGGCGAGTCCACCAAAGAGCCGGAAAAGTACTTTACGAATAACGTGTCGGGCAGCATCTCGTTGCTCACCGCGATGGGACAGGCTGGCGTCAACAAACTCGTGTTTTCCTCTACCGCCGCGGTTTACGGCAACCCCGTCAGCACCCCGATTCCGGAGACGGCGGCGATTCAGCCAGTGAACGCCTACGGCGAGACGAAGGTGATGGTGGAACGGGTGCTCGCCTGGCTTGACCAACTCAAAGGTCTGCGCAGTGTGAAGCTGCGCTACTTCAATGCCTGCGGGGCCAACCCCGCCGCCGGCTTGAGCGAACGGCATGTGCCGGAGACCCACCTCATCCCGCTGATGCTGAAGGCCGTCGTCACCGGCCAGCCGATGACCATCTTCGGCACCGATTACCCGACGCCGGACGGTACCTGTATCCGCGACTACATTCACGTGGACGATCTGGCCAAAGCCCATATCGTGGCGATCGACCATCTGCTGGCCGGGGGCGCGAGCGAGGCCTTCAACGTTGGGACCGGTAGCGGCTTCTCGGTGCGGGACATGCTCACCGCGGTCGAGAGGGTAACCGGCAAACCGGTGCCCCATGTGTTTGGCGATCGTCGTGAGGGCGACCCCGCCGAACTCGTCGCTGACTCGACGAAACTGCGGACTCAACTCGGCTGGTCGCCCGAGTTCACCGACCTCGAAAGGATCGTTGCCTCCGCCTGGCCCAGCGAACAGCTCCGATGGGCGTAGAATGACGGAATGCGATTTCTGCTCTTCTTGTGCGTCGCCGGCTCGCTAGCGGCACAGCCTACCTATGACCTGCTGCTGAAGGGTGGCACTGTCATTGACCCTAAGAATAATTTGAACTCCCGCCGCGATATAGCGATCAGCGGCGGAAAGATCGCCGCCGTCGAAGCGTCGATCGACGCCGCGAAGGCGAAGAAGGTGATCGACGTGGCTGGCCTGTACGTGGCCCCGGGCTTTATCGACCTGCACGTCCACGTCTTTTACGGCGACGGCCCGAGCTATCGCGACGGCGGCCTGAGCGTATTGCCGGACGCCTTCTCGTTCCGCAGTGGGGTGACGACGATGGTGGACGCCGGTACAGCGGGATCGAAGAATTTCGAGATTTTCAAGAAGCGGATCATCGATCGCTCGAAGACCCGCGTGCTCTCCTTCGTCAACATCGTCGGGGCGGGCATGGGGGGAGAAGTGGAGCAAAACCGAAGCGATATGGACCCGGCTCCCTTGATTGCGCTAGCTAAGAAGTATCCGAAGATTATTGTCGGCGTGAAGACTGCTCATTATGCTGGCCCCGAATGGACGGCGGTGGACAATGCGGTCAAGGCGGGAGACGGGGCGAACATCCCCGTCATGGTGGACTTCGGGGCGTTCCGCCTCGACCGGCCCCACGAAGAACTCATCACCAAACGTCTGCGCCCGGGCGACATGTACACCCATATGTACCTGCCGGCCGTGCCGATGTTCGATAAGGACGGCAAGGTTCGGCAGTATCTTCTCGATGGCCGCAAGCGCGGCGTGCTGTTTGATGCCGGTCACGGTGGCGGCAGCTTCGTGTTTCGCTACGCGGTGCCGGCGATCAAGCAGGGTTTCATTCCGGATTCGATCTCCACCGACCTGCATGCTTCCTCGATGATCGGCGGGATGAAGGATATGACGAATGTGATGTCGAAATTCCTGAATATGGGCATGAGTCTGGAGCAGGTGATTCGGGCTTCGACGTGGCATCCCGCGCGGCAAATCAAGCGGATGGAACTGGGAAATTTGAGCGTGGGGATGACGGCCGACGTCGCCGTGTTTTCATTGCAAAAAGGGAAATTCGGATTCACCGACGTCTATGGAGCCAAGCTCGAAGGGACGCAGATGATCACTTCGGAGCTGACGTTTAAGGCGGGCAAAATGTACTGGGACCTGAACGGACTGGCTCGTCAAGCCTGGGATAAGTTGCCGAAGGAGTACGGTCCGCAGGCCGACTGGACCTGGGACGGCACGGTTTCCGAGGGAGTCCGCGGCCGGAAGTAGCCTGCAAGAGTGCAAGGGATGCGGCGCACCCTTGCACTCTTGCTGATTTGTGCAGGTTCAGGAGTCGCTGCTCTCACGCGAGAGCAAAAACTCATCGACTTTAACGTTTTAGCCCAAACCGATGCGGCCCATTACGGGCCGTATCACTGGAAACCCTGGCTGGCCAAAGTCGAGGCGACCAAGAACGATATCGAGTTCATGGAAGTGCTGGTCGACTACACCTCCAGCCTGGACGATGCTCCTGTCTCGCTTGCCTTCCCCTCTTTCTTTCGGGCTTCGCTGGGGTTCACCTTAGACCTGTTCGAGGGTAAGCCGCTGATTGATTCGATCAATCGGACCACTCTACCGGTGGCCCGGTTCGCCGCCCAGATTGGTGATGAAGTCGTCTCGATCGACGCTATCCCCACCGCGACCGTGATTGAGTCGTTGCGGAAATATTACATTGCGGCCAATCCCGGGTCGACCCGTCGATGGGCCGCGAATCTTTTGACGGTGCGGCCGCAGTCCATCATCCCCAGCGCCGCGCTGCTTGGCGACACAATTGATTTGGGGATCCGGCGGGCCAACCGAGATTTGGAGACCTTCAAGCTCACGTGGGTGAAAACCGGGGTGCCGCTGATGGACTTCGGCTCGGTGCCGGTCGCCCGTGCTGTCAAACCCGGGCCGCGGGCGATCGTGGAAGACGATTCGATCGAGACGGAAATGCGGCCTATCGCGGGGATGCTGAACGTGAAGTTGCCGCGCGATTTGGAAACGGTGCTTAACCAGGGTGGGCCTGCCCCCATCTTTGCCCTGCCGACGGGATTTCGGCTGCGATTGGCGGGGGGGCTAATGAGTTCTTTATCAGCGGCACTTATGTGGCCGAAGGCAAAACAATTGGGCTTATTCGGATTCCGAGCTATTCACCGCCGAGTTCCGCGTTGATGACGCAGATCTTTGAGCGCGAGATTGCGTTTTTCCAGGACAACACCGACGGATTGGTCGTCGACGACATGCGAAACCCGGGCGGCAGTGTCGCATTTTGCGAAGCGCTCCTGCAGCGGCTGATTCCGACGCCCTTCCGGGCGATGGGCTTTGAAATTCGGGCGACCAGTTCGTAGGTGCAGCGGTATGGTCAGACGCTCGCTTTAGTGAAGCAGTTGGGCGCGGAGCAATGGCAGGTTGACAACTTCGAGAATATCTACAAGCACTTGGCTCAGGCCAACCGGGAAGGCGGGAGGACGGGTCCGTTGTCACTGAATGGCACCGGGTCGTTGATTCTTTTACAGATGTCCGCCTCCGGCGGGGAGTTTTTCCCGGCGGTGATTCAGGACAACGGGCGCGGCAAGATTGTGGGCTGGCGGACGATGGGCGCCGGAGGGAACGTTATTCCGTACGACGTCACGGTATTCTCCGAGGCCGCTGCTACGGTGACGCAGTCGCTGATGGTGCGGCGGGAACCGATCGTGACGGCGGAGTATCCGACGGCACCGTACGTCGAAAACGTCGGGGTTCGCCCGGACGTCGAAATCGACTACATGACGCGGGATAACCTGATGAATCGGGGGACGGTGTTTGTGGCGGCGTTCACGAAAGTGATGCTCGAACGGATAGCGGCCGGCAACTAAGCCGACCCGGGGGTGTTCGGCGGCTGCGGCAGCGCGGTGCTGGCAGCCGTCTTCCCCCAAGTGTGGCCTACGCCATCGGGCACATCTCGGGCTGCCCTCTGAATCCGGCCGTCTCGATCGGCTTGGCGGTGGGCAAGCGCTTCCCTATGGGGGAGGTGCCGATGAATATTGTGGCGCAGGCACTGGGCGGGATTGCCGGGTGCTCGTGATCGCCAGCGGCAAGGCGGCTTCGATGGGCATTCGCCCGACGGTTACACGATGTTGGCCGGGCTGACGGCGGAAGTCGCGCTGACGTTGTTCTTCCTGCGCATCATCGTGGGGGCAAGGGACAAGCGGGACCCGGACGGCTTTGCGCCGATCGCGATTGACCTGAGGCTAACGCTGATTCACTTGATCGGGATTCCGGTGACGAACCTGAGCGTGAAACCGGCGCGGAGCACGAGGCCTGCGTTCTTTGTCGGCGGTTGGGCATTGGAGCAGTTGTGGCTGTTCTGGGTGGCTCCGATTGTGGGCGCGGCGCTGGCGGCGGTGGTTTATAACTTTGTGGCGACGGAGGACTAGACAAGAAAAGGGCCTGCCGGTTGGCAGGCCCTTTTCTGTTGGGGTTGAAGCTTCGGTTAGAAGCTGTAGCGGAGGCTGAGCTGCAGGTTGCGCTCGCTGCTCTTGCCAGTGACTTTGCCGAAGGTGGCGGCGGTGGGGTTGGTATCCACGCCACCCCAGTTCGGGTGGTTGATCCAGTTGAACGCTTCCGCCTTGAAGGTCACGGACTGACGCTCCATAAACCGGAACGACTTCTGCATCGCGAGATTCCAGTTCTGGAACCCAGGATTGTTGAAGGAGATCGAGTTGCGGTTCTGGTTGGGCAACGTGCCGTTGGCCGGTTGGGTGGCCAGGGCGGTGGTGCCGTTGGTGACAGGGAAGTAGAAGTTCGGTTCCCCTGTGTAGTTACCGGCGGCGGTAACGTTGCTGAACTGGCGGCCCGAGTTATCGGGCGTGAAGTTCAGGTTCCACGGCTTGAAGTTGCTGGAACCGGTTCCGAGGTAGTCGTTACCGTTGCCGATGGTGATCGGGGTACCGGTCTGCCACTGGTTGACGGCGTTGATCTGCCAGCCGCCAGCCAACGCCTTGAGGGCCTTGTTCACGCCGGAACCATTGAAGAACGGGAGTTCGTACACAACACTGGCCACGGCGATGTGCCGGGTGTCGTTGGCCGATTTGCCCCAGTTCAGGCTCTGGTTGAAGGTGTCATAGAAACCGTCGCGCGGGCCGGAGTTGTTGTCCATAGTCTTCGACAGCGTATAGGAGAAGCTGTAGAGAAGACCTTTCGCAAAGCGCCGGTTGGCTTCAATCTGCAAGCCGTTGTAGGTGCTGCGGCCGGAGTGCTCGAGCATCGGGATGTTGGCGAAGCCCTTGTAGGGGCGGAGGAAGTTGACGTTCGCGCCAGCGTTGGCAGCCTGGAACGTGGTGCCGGTGGGCAGTTGGTTCAGGTCGCGTTCGCGGGCGAGGAAGTTGGCAACCGTACCGACGTAGCCGACTTCGAGCGTGGTGCCGAAGCCAACTTCGCGCTGGTAGGTGGCGTTCCACTGGTAAGACAGCGGCACCTTGTAAGCGCGATCGATGGTCATGAAGAACTGCGGGAACGCCACGCGGGCGGAGCCGCCGGGCTGATCGACGTTTCCGTTGGTGACGGACGCCATCGGCTGGAAGGGCGGGTTGCCGCCGAGGAACACGCTGTCATAGACGCCAGGCCGGGAGACGAAGCCGCCGAAGCCGACGCGGAGGACCTGCTTCGGGGTGATCGAATACGCCAAGCCGAGGCGCGGCATAAAGTTCTGCCGGTTCGGAGCGGGATAGCCGTTGCCGCCGTCGAGCAGGTTGTTGAACAAGCCCGAGTCGATGGCCGGAACGCGACCCTTGCCGGCGGCCGGGAAGGACGAACCGGGAATGCGGACGCCGTTGTAACGGTTGCCGCTCAGGACGTTGCCGGTGGCGCGGTCGAGAACAGCCGCCTGGGCGGGATCGTAGTTCTTCGGGTCGAAGTAGGCTTCATTGCCCCACAGCGACTTGTAATAGCCGTTCTGCCAGGTGCCGCGGAAGCCGAGTTCGAGCTTCAGCTTCTGGTTGACGCGCCAGGAGTCCTGAGCGAAGTATTCGAACATGTGACCGCGATACGGGGTGAAGCTGCGCGGACCGATCTCGGCGTAGGTCGAGAAGAGGCCAAGCGCGGCGTTGGTGAGGCCGGTGCCGGTGCCCGGAGCGCCACCAGGGCGGACGTCGTTGAATTCAAAACGGCCGTTCTGGTTGTTGGTGCCGCCGGGGACGCCGGAGACGTTGATCTGGTCGAAGTCGTTCTGGCCGGACCGTTCGAAGGTGGCCCCGAACTTGAAGGTGTGGTTGCCAACGATCTTGGTCAGGTTGTCGGAGAAGGTGTAGATGGGGCCGGCGGAGCTGGACGGGTACGGACCACCGTCGATCTGGCCGATGTTCGGGATAACCACCGTCGGGATCTTGTCCTGGATCTCTTTCGGATCGCTGAACAGATAGGGATAGGTGATGTTGTTGACCGAGCGCTGGTAGCGGCCCTGGCGTTGGACGGCGATGGTGACGCGGTCGTTGGAGCCAGTAATGGTCGCTTCGTTGATCATGGTCGGGCTGAGCGTCCACACGTGGGTCAGGCTGGCGGTTTTGTTCGGACGGTTAAGCGCCGAGGGCGCGAAGTCGAACCCGCTGGCGAACCCGTTGGCCACGTCAAAGGAGTAGTTCAGGTGGCGGAAGCGGATGGTCTGGTTCGAGGTCGGATTGAAGTCGACCGAGACCGTGTCCTTCCGCTGGTTCTGCGGCTGGGGCCGAACCTGGAAGAAGTTGTTGTTGCCGGGGAAGATGCCGTTGGGGGCGGGGAAGGTCCGGAGGAACGCCATGCCGTTCGGGCTCTGGCGGTTGGCCGGGATGATGTTGCCGGGGAAGGGTGCGCCGGTCTGCGGATCGTTGATGACGCGGGGGGCGCCATAGAAGAGATTGGTGCCGAGCAGTTCGCTGAAGTCACCGTTACGCATGGCGAGCGAAGGTACGCGTTGGCCGCCGTTGTTGACGTCCTGACGGAACTTGACCCACTCCTGCGCAAACAGGAAGAACAGCTTCTGGCGTTCTTTGTTGAACACTTTCGGGATCATCACCGGGCCGGAGACGTTGTATCCGAACTGGTTGAACTTGAGCGGCGGTACGAAGTTGGTCGACGCGGAGCGGTTCCGGGTCCAGCTATTGGCATCGAGGACGTTGTTGCGGAAGTTCTCGTAGAAGCTGCCGTGGAAGTCCTTTTGGCCGGAGCGGGTGACCATGCGGATTTGGCCGTTGCTCGACCGGCCGTATTCGGCCGAGTAGTTGGCGGCGAGGATCTGCACTTCCTGGACGGTGTCGGCGTCCGCGGTACCGATGGAGGTGCCGTTGGCGCGGGTACGCATGGCGACGGCGCCATCAACCGTGATGAGCGAATCCTGCGAGCGGCCGCCGTTGATGGTGAAGCCACCGCTGGAGAGGCCGAAGCTGAAGCCCGACAGAGCGCCGCCGCGAACACCGGGGCGGAGCAGGGCGGCGAACAGCGGGTTGCGGCCGTTCAGGGTCAGATTCTGGATCTGGGCCTGTTCGACGGTCTTGCCGACGGTCGACGATTCGGTGTTGATTTGAGCGGCGCTCGCTTCGACGGTAACCGATTCCGTCAACTGACCGACGGAAAGTTCCATGTTGACGGCGATGGGAAGACCGGCGTCAAGCTTGTTGCGGCTGGACGCGGACTTCTTGAAGCCAGGGGCCTCGACCGTGACCGTGTAGTAGCCAGGGGCGATATTGGTGACGGTGTAAAAACCGGAGCTGTTAGAGGTCGTGGTGCGTTCGAACCCGGTTCCGTCGTTTTTTACGCTGACCTTGGCGTTCGAGATCACAGCACCGCTGGGATCTTTCACAACGCCTGAAATGCTTGCATTGTCCGATTGTGCGAAACCGGAAATTGCGAGAATACACAGTGCCAGTGCGGCAACCGTTGCTTTTCGCAAAACTTGTTGAAACTTCATAGATTCTCCTGACCAAAGCGGGGAATTAATCCACTCGAACGAGGGCACGAATACCCTCATAGGAGGGTGTTCTGTGCCCCTCTTGAGTTATCTTAGCTCATCGGCGCATAACACAACAGGGTGAGCGCGTAGATGATCGGAGGATGTTGTTTCTATGGTCCAATATTCATTTTTTTATCTTAAATAATGGTCATAATAGGTGTTTCGATATGGTGACTCCTTTGCTGCGGTGGGAAAATGTTACGGTGATGCACGACGAGGTGACCGCCCTCGACCAGTGCTCGCTGTCGATCAATGAGGGCGAACACATTGCGATTTTGGGCCCAAATGGGTCGGGAAAGTCGACTTTGATCAAGACGATCACGCGGGAGCTTTATCCGCGCTGGCCTGTGCCGCGGTGCCGGATGGAGGTTTACGGGCAGCAGATCTGGAACGTCTGGGAGCTGCGGGCGTGGATGGGAATCGTGACGAACGACGTCGTACAACAGTGCACACAGCCGTATCCGGTGCTGGAAACGATTCTTTCCGGTTTCCATTCGAGCGTCGGGATTTGGCCGTATCACCCGATCACGCCGGAGATGGAGGCGCGGGCGGAGGAGCTGCTCGACCTACTGGAGATCCGGCATTTAAAAGACCGGCTGCTGACGGAGATGTCGAGCGGCGAGGTACGGCGGGCGGTGATTGGCCGGGCGCTGGCGCATCGACCGAAGGCGTTGATCCTGGATGAGCCGTGCAACTCGCTGGACATCGCGGCGATGCGGGAGCTGCGCGAGGTGATGCGGACGCTGGCGGGGAGCGGCGTGACGGTGATTCTAGTGACGCACCACTTGCCGGACATCATCCCGGAAATTGGCCGCGTTGTGTGTATGCGGCGGGGGCGGATCTATCGGGACGGGCCGAAGGCGGAGGTGCTGACGGAGGGTGGCTTGACCGATGTCTTCGAGACGCCGGTGCGGGTATTCGAGCACGATGGTTTTTATCACATGTGGTGATGGTAGTCTGTAAGATCAGGGCTCTTAGCACAATGGTTAGTGCAGCGGACTCATAATCCGTTGGTTCCCGGTTCAAGTCCGGGAGGGCCCACCAGCTTTATGCGTTGGCTATTACTGGCGTTAAGCAGTTTGGCGTGGGCGGCGGAGCCGGCGGCGATTGTCGAACAGCGCTGCCTGAAGTGCCACGGCGGCGAGAAGGTTTCGGCGGGGCTGGACCTGACGAAGGCCGGGTCGGCGAGAATGGTGGAGCGGGTAGAGAGCGGAGAGATGCCGCTAGGCGGTCCGCGTCTGGAGCCGGACGAAGTGGCGGCGGTGAAGGCTTGGGTGGCGGCGGGGTCGAAGCCGTTGGCCCCGACGACGAAGAAGGGCTTCTGGGCGTTTCGGTCGGTTCTGAAGCCAGCAGTGCCCGCGGGGGCCGCGCATCCGATCGACGCGTTTCTGCTGCAGAAGTTGCAGGCCAAGGGGCTGGGGTTTGCGCCGAAAGCGGACGACCGGACGCTGCTGCGGCGGGTGGCGTTTGATTTGACCGGGCTGCCGCCGGAAAGGGCTCTACCTTATGCTGATGCGGTGGAAGCGTTTTTGGCCTCGCCGCGGTACGGCGAACGCTGGGGGCGGCATTGGCTTGATGTGGTGCGTTTTGGCGAGACCGATGGCGGGGAGCATAACTTTGAACGGGCGTTGGCTTGGCCGTATCGGGATTACGTGATCGAGGCCTTCAATGCCGATAAGCCTTATCCGGAATTTTTGCGGGAGCAGATTGCGGGGGATCTGATCGCCCCGGGCGACCCGAAGATCGTGCGGGCGACGGGGTTTCTGGTGGCCGGGCCTTGGGATTCGGTGAGCGCGGAGTTAAACAAAGACGTGGCGATGAAGGCGACGGCTCGCATGGATGAGCTCGACGATATGGTCACGACGACCATGCATACGTTTCAGGCGATGACCGCCAACTGCGCCCGGTGCCACGACCATAAGTTCGACCCGATTCCGACGAAGGATTACTACAAGCTGACGGGCGTTTTTCAGGCGGTCGGGTTTGGGACGCGGGAAGTGGTTTCGGCGGAGGCCAAGGCCGCCTACGATCAGGTCACGAGCCCCTTACGGGCGGAGTTGAAGGCCGTGGAGCAGCGGATTGCCGACGCCGAGGATCCGGTGCGGGCGACCTATCTGCGGACGGCGATGCGGACGTTTGCAGCCGAGCGGGCCAAGGATCCGCGGCGGATTCCGTTGAACCCGGTTTTCAATGCGAATCTTTTAAAGGGCGGGGGAGAGCTGCGGCTGGTGATTACCGGCCATGATGGCCCGCTGGCGAAACTGGCTTGGTTGAAGGTGGGCGGCTACGCGCTTCCTCCGTGGACGGCTCCGCGCAAGGCGACTCCGGATGAGCCGGTGATTTTGCCGTTATTGGCGGTGGAGGCGGGGGCGGAAATCACGTGGGCAACGGATGATACTTTGGCTCGGAAGCCGGGGCTGATTAACGTTTATCGGGTGGAGGCTAAGCAAGGTGGGCAGTGGGTGGAGGTGGCGAGTTCGCTGGACCATGTACGGTTAGTCGAGACCGAGATCCCGACCGCCCCAGACCCTAAGCTGGTGCCCGAGTGGAAGGCCGAGCGGGATCGGCTGAAGGCGCAGTTAGCGAAGATCGCGGCTCCGCCGAAGCTGTACGCGGCGGTGCCGCATGCTCCGGATCAAGCGTATGTTTTGGAGCGCGGGAGCGTAGCGCGGAAAAAGGAACCGGTGGATCCGGGCGGGTTGAGCGTGGTGCCGGCGGCGTTTCCGACGGGGAAAGACCGGCGGTTGGCGTTGGCGGATTGGATGACCGATGCGACGAATCCGTTGACAGCAAGAGTGATCGTGAACCGGGTTTGGTACTTCCACTTCGGCAGTGGGCTCGTGAATACGCCGAGCGATTTCGGGCTGATGGGCGACCGGCCGTCGCATCCGGAACTCCTGGATTGGTTGGCGGCTTCGTTTGTCGAGAATGGCTGGAGCTTGAAGTGGTTGCATCGGCAGATTCTTTCGACGCAGGCTTATCAGCAGGCGGCGACGCATAACGAAAAGGCGTTTGGGATTGACGCGGGGAATCGGTTGTTGTGGCACATGCCGCTGAAGCGAATGGACGCCGAGACGCTGCGGGACACGATGCTGGCGGCGGCGGGGACGCTGCGGCTGGAGATGGGCGGGCCGAGTTTTCCGCTCCATAAAATGGGTTCGGGCGGATCGTACATCTTCAAAGCGATCGTGAATCCGGGGCCGGAGACCTGGCGGCGGAGCGTGTATCGGTTCAACGTACGGGGCGGGGATCAGCTGATGATGGACAATTTCGATTGCCCGGATCCGAGTGTGGCGACGCCGCAGCGGAGTTCGTCAAACACGGCGCTGCAGGCGTTGACGCTGCTGAACGATGAGTTCGTTTGGGAGCAGGCGCAGAAGTTGGCCGTGCGGGCGGGTAGCGTGGAGCAGGCATATGAGCTTGTGTTGGGTCGGGGGCCGACGGCGCGGGAGTTGGCGTTGGGGAGGCAGTATGCGGCCTCGCAATCGCTAGCGCTTTTCTGCCGGGTGCTTTTTAATACGAACGAGTTTTTGTACACACCATGACCAGACGCGATTTACTTTGGAACGTGGGCGGCGGGGCCGCCGGGTTAGCGCTGGCGCAGCTTTTGCAGGGGAAGGGGACGCACTTCGCGGCTAAGGCCAAGCGCGTGATCATGATCTTTCTGCCCGGCGGGTTGAGCTCGGTGGATACCTACGACTACAAGCCGGAGCTCGTGAAGCATCACGGCAAAGAGACGCAGGGAGCGAACACGATTACGCCGTTTTCCGGCAAGCGCGGGACGGTGATGAAGTCGCCGTGGCAGTTCGCCCAGCACGGCAAGAGCGGGAAATGGGTGAGCGACTTGCTGCCGCATTTGGCGGGCTGCGTGGACGATACGACGTTTCTCCATTCGATGGTGACGCGGTCGAACGCGCATGGGCCGGCGCTGTTCCAGATGTCGACCGGGTTCATTTTTCAGGGGTTTCCGTCGATTGGTTCGTGGGTGAGTTATGGGTTGGGGAGTGAGAACGATAACCTGCCTTCGTTTGTGGTGCTGCCGGACCGGCGCGGGTTGCCGCCGTGCGGGGTGGCTAACTGGGGGAACGGGTTTTTGCCGGCGATGCATCAGGGGGTGGCTTTCGGGAGCCAGGAGCAGCCGATCATGAATCTGCGGCCGCCGACTTCGGTGCCGGCCAAGGCGCAGGCGGCGAGTTACGATTTGCTGAGCCAGTTGAATGAAGAGCATGCGGCGGCGAACCCGGGCGAGGACGCGCTCGTCAGCCGGATCCGCGCGTACGAGTTGGCGGCGAAGATGCAGTTGGCGGCGCCGGGGGTGACCGACATCAGCGGCGAAAGCGCCGCGACGCGGGAGAGCTATGGGCTGAACGATCCGGCGATGCGGGATTACGGCTATAACTGTCTGCTGGCCCGGCGGTTGATGGAGCGCGGGGTGCGGGTGATCCAAATGTACAATGGCGGGCACTTTGGGGCTCCGCGGGTGAACTGGGATGCGCATGAGGACTTGGTGGCCAACCACGGAAAGAACGCGCGGATTCTGGATCAGCCGACGGCTACGCTGCTGAAAGATTTGAAGCAGCGGGGGATGTTGGACGATACGCTGGTCGTGTTTACGACCGAATTCGGGCGGTTGCCGATTAGCGAGGGGTTAGGGGAAGGCGGTCGGGATCATAACCCGGAGGGGTTCACTTCGTGGATGGTGGGGCCGGGGCTGAAGAAGGGTTTCAGCTACGGGTCAACGGATGAGTTGGGCTATAAGGCGGCGGATAATCCGGTGACGCTGTACGATTTCCACGCGACGATTTTGCATCTGATGGGGCTGGACCATACAAGGCTAAGCTGGTATCACAACGGGCTGCAACGGCGGTTGACCGATGTGCACGGGAAGGTGCTTACGCCGCTTTTCGCTTAGAGAAGTACCAACCGGCGGCGACGACGAGCAGGGCGCCGGCGACTTGGGCGGTGATCTCGACGGACAATGAGGGGTGAAGGTTGGCGTGGATGACGGGGTCGGTGACGATCATTTCCGCGCCGACGCGGCCGAGGATGGCGGCACCGATCCAGACGATGATGGGGTATTTGTCCATGATCGTGGAGAGGAGGTTGGAGGAGAGCACGACAAAGGGGATGGAGAGGCCGAGGCCGAAGATTAACAGGGGCAGACTGCCTTTGGAAGTACCGGCGACGGCGAGGATGTTGTCGGTGGACATGGTGATGTCGGCGACGAGAATGTACCAGATGGCCGACATGAGGGTGGTGGCGGGTTTGACGCCTGCGGCGTCGTCGGCGGCGTCGGTGAGCAGTTTGATGGCAATCCAGAAAATAAGGAGCCCGCCGATGAGCTTGATCCAGGGGACTTGGAGGAGTTGGGCGGCAAAGAACGTGAGCCCGATGCGGAGGACGACGGCGAAACCGGCACCGATGCGAATGCCGAGACGGCGCTCGCGTTCGGGCAGCGACTTGACGGCAAGGGCGATGACGACGGCGTTATCGCCGGCCAGCAGCAGGTCTATGAGCACGATGGCCAGGATGTCGAGAAGGAGTTGGAGCGAGAGTTCAGGCATGCAAGGGCCGGTTTTTCGAAGATAGCACGACCGTCTGTGAGTGAGTCGCATCTGGATGGGTATATGGCACCGAATTGGATGAAGAGTTGGCTGTTGGCGGCGGGGATCTACAACGTGGCTTGGGGGCTTCTCGTGGGGCTTTGGCCGAACCTGATGTTCGATTGGGCAGGGATGACACGGCCGAATTATCCGGAACTTTGGCAATGCATCGCGATGATTGTGGGGGTGTACGGTGTCGGCTATGCGTTGGCTTCGCTGGACCCGTATCGGCACTGGCCCATCGTGCTGGTGGGCTTTCTGGGGAAGGTGTTCGGGCCGATCGGGTTCGTGCAGTCGGCGGTGGAGGGGCGGTTCAGTTGGTGGTTCGGGGTGAATAACATTACGAACGACTTGATTTGGCTCGTGCCGTTTTTTTTGATTTTGAAGGGGGCTTGGACGGACGGCGGGCCGGTGGGGGATTTGGGTTCGTTTTTGCGGGGGCGGAATTCGCTGGTGGTTTTTCTGCGTCATGCAGGATGTACATTTTGCCGGGAGACGCTGGCTGATTTGAGCCGGCAGCGGAAGCAGATCGAGGCGGACGGGACGAAGATCGTGCTGGTGCATATGGGCGGGACAGCGGAGTTTTTTGCGCAGTACGGGATGGCGGACGTGGAGCGGGTGTTGGATCCGGAACGGGGGTTGTATAAGGCTTTTGGGTTGCGGCGGGGGAGCTTGTGGCAGTTGTTGGGGCCGGGGGTGTGGGTGCGGGGACTGGCTTCGTTTCGAAAACATGGGGTTGGCTTTTTGGAAGGCGATGGATTTCAAATGCCGGGGGCGTTTCTCGTGAAGGGCGGCAAGATCGTGAAAGAGTATCGGCACGTGTCGGCGGGTGACCGGCCGGACTATTGCCACTTATCCTAGAGAGATGGGATTTGCTGGTTTGCGGGTGCTATCGCTCGAGTCGCGTCGGGCGGCGGAGATGGCGGTACTGATCGAGAAGAATGGGGGCGTGGCGACGGTGGCGCCGTCGATGCGGGAGGTGCCGCTGGCGGAGAACCCGGAGGCGTTCGCGTTCTTCGATCGATTGCGGGCGGGCGAGTTTGAGCTGGTGATTTTGTTGACGGGGGTGGGGACGCGCGCGCTGGATAAGATTCTGAGCACGGTGTGGCCCGAGGGGGCTTTGGCGGCGGAGTTAAAGAAGTTGGCCGTGGTGGCGCGGGGGCCGAAGCCGATGGCGGTGCTGCGGGAGTGGGGCGTGCCGGCGGCGGCGATGGCTCCGGAGCCGAACACCTGGCGGGAGGTGATGGCGGTGATGGCGGGGCGGCCGGAGCGGCGGATTGCGGTGCAGGAGTATGGGAAATCGAATTTGCAATTGATGGGGGCGCTCGAAGCGTTTGGGGCGACGGTGACGGCGGTGCCGGTGTATCAGTGGGCGCTGCCGGAAGACACGGGTCCGCTGCGGGCGGCGGCGCGGGGGATTGCGGCCGGGGCGTTTGACGTGGTGATGCTGACGACGTCGATTCAGGTGACGCACCTGCTGAGCGTGGCCGAGGAGGAAAACGTCGACGTGCTGACGGGGTTGAGGCGAATGGTGGTGGCGTCGATCGGGCCGACCACATCGGAGGCGCTCGAAGAGATAGGATTAAAGGCCGATATGGAGCCGTCGCATCCGAAGATGGGCATCCTGGTCAAAGAGGCCGGGGAGCAAGCGGCGGCCGTCCTGGAGGCAAAACGATGAATCGGCGTGAACTTGTACGGAATTTAATGACGTTGGTGGCGGGGTCGCCGCTTTTGCAGGGGGAGGTGCCGGATGATTTAATGGGGCCGATCAACGTGCATGAGTTCGAGGAAGTGGCCAAGCGGAAGATGCACAAGTTGGCGTATGACTTTATCGCGGGCGGGGTGGAGGACGAGTTGACGCTGCGGGCAAATCGATCGGCGTATGAGCACGTGTTTCTGATGCCACGGGTGATGACGGACGTGTCTACGGTATCGCTGGAGACGGAGTTGCTGGGGATGAAGCTGGCGAGTCCGATCCTGATTGCTCCGACCGGCGGGAAGAGTTTGGTGATTCAGAACGCCGATGAGATTGTGGCGCGGGCGGCGTTGGCATCGAAGACGCTGATTTGCTCCGCGACCGGGGTGCAGAAGATTTTGGAGAAGGGCGATCCGCTGTTGTGGTGGTCGAACACGATTGGGGCGGCGAATAAGGCGCAGGCGCGGGGGTATGCGCGGCGGGTGGAAGACGGCGGCGGGAAGGCCATTACCTTGACCGTCGATAACCAGTACCAGTCGAACCGGGATCGCAACAATCGCAACCGTTTTGACTACGGCTATATGCAGAGTGGGGTGCCAAAAGAAGGCACGCCGAAGCCGCCGCCGCGGTCTCCGGCGCTGCCGGCGATGTGGCAACCGCATACGCCGCAGATGACGTGGGAGCAGATTGCGTGGTTCAAAGACGGCTCGAAGATGCCGTTGATTGTGAAGGGTATCGTGAACCCGGAGGACGCGGCGTTGGCGGTGAAGTACGGGGCGGATGCGATCGTTGTTTCGAACCACGGCGGCCGACAGTTGGACGGGGTGATCGGGACGCTGGACGCGCTGCCGGATTGTGTGGACGCGGTGGGCGGCAGGGTGCCGGTGTTGATGGACGGCGGGTTGCGGCGGGGCACGGATATTTTGAAGGCGTTGGCGTTGGGGGCGAAGGCGGTGCTTGTGGGGCGGGCGCCGTTGTGGGGGTTGGGCGCGTTTGGACAGCCGGGGGTGGAGCGGGTGTTGTGGATGCTGAACGCGGAGTTGAAGCTGGCGATGGCGCTGGCGGGGATGGCGAAGATGAGCGACATTTCGCGGACGCTTGTAAAGAGGCGGCAGGGATGACCAAGAGGCGAGTAGGATGATTTGGTGGTTGCTAGTGCTCGCGGGTATGGCGCAGGGGCAGGCTCCGCATTCCTGCTCGCCGTGCCATACCGAGCAGATTGCGGACTTCGGCTCGCATAAGCATGCATCGAAGGCGGGCTTGGAGTGTGGGGTGTGCCACGGACCGAGCGATAAGCATCGGAAGAGCAATGGGGAGTCGGCGCCGGATCGGGTGGCGGCCCCGGATGAGGTCGCGGCGATGTGCGGGAACTGCCATGCGCAGGAAAAGACCCAGTACCTGCAGAGTAAGCATCAGGTGGCGATGGTGCAGCGAACGGCGAAATCGGCCAACTGCAGCACCTGCCATGGGCATCATGCGATGAAGGAATGGACGGTGACGCAGGCGGGCTGTGCGAAGTGCCATGCGACGACGCCGGCGGCTTGCAAAGGGAAACCGGCGGGGTCGGCGGTAGCGAAGGTGAGTTGCATGAACTGCCATGCGCGGCATACGTTGGCGGTGGCGGGGCAGTGAAGCGGGAACGCAGCGTGGGTCGGCTGATGTCGGACTACATGAATCTGGCGCTGATTCTGCCGGTGAGCCTGCTGGTGGGGTATGGGATCGGGCTGGGGCTCGATCATGTTTTCGGGACGCATTTTTGGTACATCGTGTGGTTGATTGCGGGGGTGGTGGCGGGGATGCGGGAGTTGATTCGGAAGGTGGAGAAGGAGTTTGATCGGGATGGATAGTTACGACGCGCTGGTGCGGCGGATGGAGCGCGGGATAGCGGCGTGGGGCGTGATCGGGACGGCGGGGGCGTGGGTGGGCTGGGATGGGCTGGTGGCGTTGGGTGTGGGGACGGGGGCGGTGGCGGCGTGGGCGAATTTTCGTTGGTTGGAACGGGTATTTTCGCGGCCGACTCCGGCGCGGGCGGGGATGTTGGGGCTGCGTTTGGCTGTCTTGGGAGGGGTGGGCTATGTTATGCTCAAGATATTTGCCGTTAGCCCTGTCGCTTTCCTCGTTGGTCTGTTGACCGCCGTGATGGCTGCGATGAGCGAAACGGTCTATCAACTGATCTATGCACGAAACTCCTGAGCTGTGGCTCACCGTACTTTTTAACGATCATCTTGCCGGGCTCGGCAACTCAGTACTGTCGATGGCCGGCATGCCGACCCACGCGCGGCCTTGGGCGAACTACATCACGATGGAACTGTTCGTGGCGCTGCTGATCGTGATTGTTTTTGCGATTGGCAAGAGCCGCCTTTCGATGACGGCCCCGGGCAAGTTGCAGCACGTGCTGGAATCGATCTACGAGTTTTTGTCTGAACAGGCGCATGACAACGTGCACCACGATTACAAAAAGTACATTCCGATTGCGGGCACCTTCTTCATTTTCGTGCTGTTTTGTAATTTGATCGGCGTGGTGCCGATGTTCGAATCGCCGACGATGTACCACTATGTCCCGGCCGGCATCGCGATGCTCGCGTTCCTGTACTACAACATTCAGGGGATCAAGGCGCAGGGCGGCGGCTACATCAAGCAGTTCACGGGTCCGATTTGGTGGTTGACGCCGTTGATGCTGCCGATTGAAATCGTAAGCCACGCGGCCCGGCCCGTTTCGCTCACCATTCGTCTGTTTGCGAACATGTTCGCCGGCGAGCAGGTGACGCTGGTTTTCTTGAGCTTGACCCCCATCGTCGTGCCGGTGGCCTTCATGGGCTTGCACGTCTTCATCTCGGTGATCCAAGCCTACGTCTTTGCGTTGTTGACGCTGATCTACGTCGGCGCGGCGATCTCGGAAGAGCACTAAATTTATTCGGCATTTTCGATGGCGCCAGTGTGAGCCCTCCCCGTCCCAACGGCGGAACGGAACCACCTCCTGAGCGCAGTTTATAAATCAAAAGGAGCACTACCCATGTTTGGAAAAATGTTTGTTCTCGCCATCGTTCTGATGGCCTTCGCGACGCCGATGATGGCCGCCGACCCGGCGATCGTGATCACCAGCGCGTTCTCTATGGCGATTGCCTCGGGCCTTTGCGCTCTCGGTCAAGGCAAGGCGATTGCCGGTGCCGTGGAAGCGATTGCTCGCAACCCTGGCGCGGCGACCGTGATTCGTGGTCTGGGCTTGCTGGGCCTCGTATTCATCGAGTCTCTGGCGCTCTTCACGCTCGTTATTGTCTTCGTAAAAGGCTAGTTTTTCAAAAGGGCGCGGGGCTTCGGCGACGAAGCTACCGCGCCCTTTTTGTCTTTGCATATGCTAAAAATTCAAGGCATTCTCGTTCCGATCGCGACGCCGTACGACCATCGCGGCGATGTGTATAAAGTGAAACTGGGAAGCAACATCGAGCGGCTGAATACGATCAACCTCACTGGTTATGTGGTGGGGGATGAGTTGCTGACGGCGGAGGAGAAATCGCTGGTTTGGGAGTTGGCCGCGAAGGCCGCCAAGCCGGGAAAACTGTTGGGGGCGGTGACGACCGCGCCGAGCGTTCGCGAGACGGTGGCGTTGACAAATCGGGCGGCGGAACTCGGTTTTCATTTCGCGATGGTGCGAGGGGCGCAGGCGACCAAGGCCCTATATTACGAGGCAGTGGCGGACGCGGCCAAGATTCCGGTGCTGGTCGAATCGGACTTTGGAACGACGCATCCGAACATCCTGCGCACGGAGCTATCGACGAACGCGGCGAGCCTTTTTACCGACTTGAAGGCTGGTGCCAAGGGTGGGGTGGTTGCGATTGCGAACGCGATTCCGTATTCGATTCAACTCATTTGGGAGGCGTATCGGCAGCGGGAAGAGGAAGCGGGCTTCGATTGGCAGGAGCGGATCACGGCGTTGGCTCAGGTGGTGGCGAAGTATGGCCTGCCGGGTTTGAAGTGGGCGATGGATGTGAATAGTTACTACGGCGGTAAGCCGCGTTTGCCCGATGCCGCGGTCGACGACGAGGCCAAAGCGGAGATCGCCGGGGCGATCAAAGACCTGAAGAGTTGAAAACGCGATATGATCGGGGGCGATGAAAACCCTACTAGCAGTAATGATTTTGTCCGTGGCTTGCTTCGGACAGGCGGAAGAACAAGTGAAAGCGGCCCACGCTGAATTCGTGAAGGCAGCTAAGGCCGGAGACGAAGCGGCGCTGAAGCGCCTTTTGGCGGACGAGGTGCAGTACAGCCACTCGAACACCTTGCTTGAGAACAAGACCGTGGCGGTAGCCGCCCTGGTGAAAACTAAGCCGACGTTCGATGTGACGGACGAGCAGATCAAAGTCTACGGAAAGACCGCGACGATTCGGGCGAAAGTGATTTCGAAAGCGACGCCGCCGATCAACATGACCGTCCTTCTCGTGTGGGTGAAGAACGGTAAGCAATGGCAGCTGGTGCAGCGCCAGACGACGCGCGTTCCCGCCACCTAGACGTAAGCGACAGAGCCATCGACGCGGTAATCGAAGCCGCGTCGCCATGGCTTGGGCGGCATGCGGCGAAGGGCGTCCTCATTGAGCTCGACGCCCCAGCCGGGCTTGGTCGGCACTGGGATGTAACCGTCCTTGACCATGAGAGGTTCCTTTAACAGGTCCTTGCGGGGCGACTCGTCGTCGGGGTGATATTCGAGAACGAGGAAGTTCGGGGTGGCGGCGGCGAAGTGGACGTTGATGACGGTGGCGAGCGGCCCCATGGGGTTGTGGGGAGCGACCATAACGTAGTGGGCTTCGGCCATGGCGGCGATCTTGCGCATCTCCCAGATACCGCCGCAGACGCAGATATCGGGCTGGATGATATCGAGCGACTGGTTGGCTAGAATTTTGCGGAACTCGTGCCGCGTGTAGTTACACTCGCCGCTGGCGAGTGGGATTCCGACGTGGTCGGCGAGCTTGGCCATGGCGTCTTCATTTTCGGGGCGAATGGGTTCTTCGAGCCAGGCGGGGTGATACGGCTCGATGGCCTTGGCGAGGCGCACGGCCCGGCTGACTTCGAGAAAGCGGGCGTGGATATCGCAGCCGATGTCAACGTCCGGGCCGACGGCTTCGCGGACGGCGCGGACGCGTTCCGCGGCGCCGAGAGTAACTTTGTTGTAGGAGAGCTGATTATCTTTCGGCGGTTGGGGGCGCATCTTCAGGCAGGTGTAGCCGTACTTGGCGACGAGACGTTTGGCGTTGGCGGCGAGGGCTTCGGGCGTATCGCCGCCAACCGATTGATAGACGCGAATTTTCTCGCGGACCTTGCCGCCAAGGAGCATATAGACGGGTAGGCCGGCGGACTTTCCGGCGATATCCCAGAGGGCGTGTTCGATGCCGGAGATGGCGGCGTTGACGACGAGTCCGCCCGGGAAGCGGGTGAAGTTCATCATCATGTTGTAGAGGTGTTCGATGTTGCGCGGGTCTTGGCCGATGAGCCAGGCGCGGAAGTCAGTGACGACGGCGGCGGTGGCTTCGTCGGGTCCGCAGGAGTAGGCTTCACCGATGCCGGAGAGGCCCTGGTCGGTTTCGACTTTGACGAAGCAAGTGTTGCGCCCTCCGGTGCCGACGAGGATCGTCTTGATGTCGGTGATCTTGAGGTTGGGTTTGCCGCCGGGTTGAGCGGCTTGGAGGGCGGGCACGGCTCCGGCGAGGAGCGAGCGTTCGAAGAAATCGCGGCGCTTCATAGTGACGGGAAGTTTATCAGACTGGCGAGGACTTATTGCGATAGCTCGAGTGGGGCCTTTTCCGAAGCGTCGGATTGTTGCTCGGCGAGCAAGCGGATGCGGACGGCGATTGCCTCTTCGGCCGCTTGGCGGGCGGCGGGTATTTTGCACTTTCTCGGCAGGGCGTAGGCGAGGTGGCGGAGGGCACGGACTCAAATTCTGGTGCAACGGCGGGCGCAACTGAATCTGACGCAGCGGACGATTTCGATTCCGGCGGCGGCGACGCAGTTACGGCTTTTCTGGACACAATGGCAGCGCAAGATCCGGACGGCGAAAGTGCCGCAGACCGGGGCCTCGGCGTCGCCTTATGGAGAGGGGTTCCTGATGTCGTCCGACCGGATCAACGCCCCGGCGAACGCACCGTTCTACACCGCCGGCGAGACGCTTCGCTCTCGGGTCATCTTCCGCGACGGAGCCGGAAACCGGTTACCTCCGCAAGGGTCACCGCCGACTTACAACCAGTTTATGGCCCATCAGAACCCCCGTGGTCCGCGCTATTTCGGGGGGGGCGATTGGAGTCGATACTCTACTGCGGCCTGAAACATCGCGAGTCGGACTTGATCTCGACGATGGACGGCCCGACGGATCGGCTCAAGATCCCGACCAAGGTCCTGCAGCTTCCAGGGCTCTTGAGCCCGGCGGCGGAGAGTTTTTCGGCGTCGGTGGAGGGCAGTAATTGTGGCGTTCGCGCTGCCGGCCGATGTGAAGCCGGGGACGAATGCCTTGGCGATGAAGGCTCGTCGGGAGTGGGCGGGGCAGCTCTGAACCGGGCGGCCACGGCGGAGAACTAAGTCTGCGCCGCCGGCCCGCCTCCGTTTGTGCCGACGATCGGGCGCAATACCTGCCCCACGGGCGAGTCGCCGCTCGGCAAAGTCCTGCACGGGCTGTCGAATCGGCGGGCTTGCGACGGCTGACATGCGCCGCTATCGTTTGACCGTATGGGGCGATTGATATCCGGATCCATAAAATCCACAGTCGGTCGCCGCGATACCCGGTCAACTTCCAGGAATGTAGCAAGTGCCACTTGACGACGCCGTCGGGTCCAGCGCGGGGCGCAATAGAACCCATTGACACAACCCGGCCGCGGAATTCCGCGGCCGGGTTGTTGTGCTATTGGCCGAAGAACGCGACCATGCCGATCAGGATGGTGGACTGGGCTTTGGCGCTAGCGTTTTCGTTACCCCGATCAAAGAAGGCCCGGTTGGACCAGTCCCGCCGGTATTCCAAGCGGCTGAGGAGACCCTTCATCCACTTGTACTCACCGGTCATCGTGAACGTGTTCAACTTCTGCGCGGTGCCGGTGATGAACCCGTCGCGGTCGTTGTAGTGCTCATAGCGCGGCGTTATGGCGATCGTCTTGCTGATCTGGAACTTGGAAGCAAATCCGATGGCGACCCAGGTGCTCTGGCCACCCGACAGACGCTTGTCGGCCCCGTAGTCGAAATTGACGTACATGCTCGTCATGTCGTTCGGGTTGAGGTTCAACACCGTGTCGAAGAAGTTTCGGAAGCCTTTGTTGGTGGCGTTCTTTTCGGGCCCGGTGTAGTAATTGTTGTACCAGGAGACTTTTTTGCCGGTCCAGGCGGTGGTGAACCCGATGGTCTTGCCAGAATTGTTGTCTTCGACGTTGTTCCAGCCGTTGACGAGTTGGAAACCAGCGGTAAAGGACTTAGTGAGCGGCTTGGTGACTCGGAGGCCCATGTGATAGTAGGGGCCGTTGGCGTATAAGTATCCGCGGGAGTAATTCCAGGCGAGGTGCGTTTCGGTAAGTTCAGCGCCGGCGGAGGTGTAAAATTTGCCGAAGTCGATCTGGAGGTCACCCGCATTTTTGGGCTTGAAGCTAACGTAGGCCTGCGGAATGTATTGTATTACGCTCTTTGCGGGGTCAGTGGCGTGGAAGACCTCCCAAGCGCGACCGAACCCGAGATCGAGTTTGAAGCCGACCGGGTCAGCGTCGTGCTCGAAAGTTAGCTTCGTCATGTTCAGGGTCATCTGGTTTGCTTTTACGTCGAAGTTGCGGAGGACGTTATTCCCAGAGGCGGGGTTGTTGAAGCTTTTGCTGTAGTAGCCGTCGATCAGGCCGCTGATTTTGATGGCACCCATTGTCCAAGGGGCCGGGGCCGCGGGCGCGGGGTCTGGAGCGGTAGCAGTGGTCTGCGCCACGAGGCCAAAAGTCGCCACAGACAGTGCGATGAGCGTGGAATTCAGGGGGGTCTTCATTTGAAGGATGTCTCCAGGTGTGATTCGAGTGAATATAGAACGACACGGTTCCCCCGCAGAGTAACCAACACCGGATTGGAATAGCCAATAGATAATTTCAATTGACTGAATAGAAAAGTTTGAATTCCCATCGGGATACAGATGTCGCATGCTTATCAAGCAAAGCATTGTTGCCAGCCTGCCCTGTTTGCATGACTGTTCACACTCTCCACTCCACTTGAGGTGTTTATGAAAAGGATTCTCTCTGTAAGTTCTCTCGCCGCACTAGGAGCAACTTCGCTTCTGGCCCAGGCGCCGTCTGCGGCGCCGCCGACCGTGGCAGACCTTGTGCCCAAGATTGCAGCCGCGCAGTCCGCCGGCGATAACGCATGGATGCTCGCTAGCTGCGCACTCGTGTTGCTGATGACGGGCCCTGGCCTCGCGCTTTTCTACGGCGGGCTGGTTCGCAGGAAGAACGTGCTGGGTACGATGATGCAGAGCTTCATTCTGATGGTGATCGCAACCATCATGTGGGCTCTGTTCGGCTACTCGCTTTCGTTCGGCGATGGCAACGCCTTTATCGGCGACATGCGCTTCGCCATGATGAACGGCGTCGGTATGGAACCAAACACTGACTATGCGCCGACAATTCCTCACCTCACATGGATGGCTTTCCAGATGATGTTTGCGATCATCACCCCAGCTTTGATCACCGGTGCCTTCGCCGAGCGGATGAAGTTCAGCGCGATGGTGTTGTTTACGATTTTGTGGAGCTTACTGATTTACTATCCGATGGCGCACATGGTGTGGGGCAAGGGCGGCCTGTTGAATGCGTTCCTCGGTGGCACCGTTCCCTGTCTCGACTTCGCTGGCGGCACGGTGGTCCACATCACGTCCGGTGTCTCGGCGCTGATTTGCGCCGTGGTGATGGGTAAGCGGCTGGGCTATCCGAAAGAACCCATGCGGCCTCATAGCCTGGTGCTCAGCTTCATCGGCGCCTGCCTCCTCTGGTTCGGTTGGTTCGGCTTCAACGCCGGCTCCGCCCTGGCCGCTAATGGCCTAGCCTCCAGCGCGTTCGTCGCCACTCACTTCGGTGCCGCCGCTGCGGCGCTCGGTTGGATCCTGGCCGAATGGTTTCAGCACGGCAAGCCCAGTATTCTCGGAGGCATCTCCGGTTGCGTCGCCGGCCTTGTGGCCATCACTCCCGCGTCTGGCTTCGTGAAGCCGATGCCCGCCCTGATCATCGGCTTCGCCGCCGGTATCGTTTGCTACTTCGCGGTTGTGAAGGTCAAGAACATGTTCGGATATGACGACTCGCTCGATGCCTTTGGCGTCCATGGCGTCGGCGGCACCCTCGGTGCCATCCTCACCGGCGTGTTCGCGACGAAAGAAGTGAACGCGTTGAAAGATGCGGCCGGCAACGCGATCAACACCGGCCTCGTCGACGGCAACGGCGGTCAGGTGGTGAACCAGATCATCGGCGTGGCCATCTCGTGGGGCATCGCGATCGTCGGATCCTTTATAATCTTAAAGATCGTCGATGTTGTGGTGGGCTTGCGTGTGACCAGTGAACAGGAGACGATGGGTCTCGACCTGAGCATGCATGGCGAAGAAGGATACAATCTCGAAGCGTAGGAACGGAGGCGAAAACCATGAAAAAGATCGAAGCCATTATTCAGCCGTTCAAGCTGGAAGAAGTAAAAGAGGCGCTCAAAGCCATCGGCATCGACGGGATGACCGTCACCGAAGTCCGCGGCCACGGCCGCCAGAAGGGGCATAAGGAAGTCTATCGGGGCCAAGAGTACCAAGTTGACCTTCTCCCGAAGATGAAAGTAGAAATGGTGGTGCCCGACGCCCGGTCCGAAGAGGTACTCTCGGCCCTGTCGAAGGCCGCGCGAACTGGCAAAATCGGCGATGGAAAAATCTTCGTATACGAAGTCGCCGAAGCTATTCGCATCCGCAATGACGACCGCGGTGAATCCGCCCTTTAATCTGCCGCTCGACGGCATACGCTCTGCTTGCTTTGAGCACTGGGACCAGCCGCAACTGGTCCTGGCGCGGAGAACGGCGGAGGTTGATCACATCGTCCAGGCCGCCTTCGACCAGTACCTCTCCCCGGTTTTCCCCTCAGGGATCACCGTTCTGGCCGTCGGCGGCTATGGCCGTCGCGAGCTCTTCCCGAACTCCGACATCGACGTCCTCCTCCTCACCGAAAACCCACCCCACAACGACGTCACTCGCGATGCCCTTTCTTCCTTTTTGCGCTCTCTCTGGGACGTCAACCTCCGCCTGAGTCACTCCGTCCATTCGCAAGAAGAGTGCTGCCAATACCATCCGCAAAACGTCGAACTCAATATCAGTCTGCTCGACGAGCGCTACCTCTGCGGCGACCGGGCGGAGTATGACAAACTTGCCAAACGCTTGCCTAAGTTTGTCTCGACAGAACGCCAGGCGCTCGTCAAACACCTCATTCGTCAAGTCCGTGAGCGCCACGAGAAATTCCACGGTACTGTCTACCACCTCGAACCGAACGTCAAGGAATCGCCCGGTGGCCTGCGTGACCTCCACGCCATCGGCTGGCTGAACAAGCTACAAGACTCCACTCGCGAGATGCCCGACTGGCTCAGTGAACTCGCCGAACCGATGCGGTTTCTTTACGGCACACGATGCTACCTTCACGTGCAAGCCAATCGCGATCAGAACCTTCTCCAGTTCGACTTTCAGGAGTCGATTGCCGCGGAACGTGGCGTCACCCCCGCTGAGTACGTTCGCCAATACTTTCTCAGTGCCCGCCGCATTCATCGCTCGGTTCTCCAAGCCGTCGACATTTGCGAAACGCTCGTCCCCAGCGGCCTCTTCGGCCAGTTCCGGGAATGGCGCTCCCGCCTGTCGACCTCGGAAATCTCTGTCAGCAAAGAACGGCTCCATCTCAGGAACCCGCAGCTTTTAGACTCGGATCCCGACGCCTCACTCCGTCTGATCCGCTTCTCCGCCCGGCATGGCCTGCCTCTTTCGGCCGACGCGGAACGGCGCATCGCCGCCGCCTTGCCTTCGCTGGCGGCTCACTACTCCAAGCCCGGCCCGATCTGGAACTATCTTCAGGAAATCCTTTCGCAGCCCCACGCCATTCTCGCGATGCGCACGATGCACGAAACCGGCCTTCTCGCCGCTATTCTTCCCGAGTGGAAGCTGGTCGAAGGGTTGGTGGTTCGTGATTTCTACCACCGGTACACGGTCGACGAACATACGTTGATCGTGATGGAGAATCTGCTGGCCCTGAAGAAAAACAGCGATCCCGCGCGGAATCGTTTCTCCAGCCTGCTGAGCGAAATTGAATCGGTTCCCGCGCTGCTGTTTGCGATCCTGCTGCACGATGTGGGCAAAGGGATCGATGGGCCGACGCACGCCATGGAATCGGCGCGCCTCGCCACCGCGATCATGGAACGGATTCAGGTGACCGAGGAGGACCGGCCACTGATTCACTTCCTGATTGACCAGCACCTCGTCCTTTCTGCGGTGATGAATTCGCGGGACCTCAGCGACCCCGCCACGGCCGAACACCTCGCCTCCCGCGTGCAAACCTCCGAACGCTTGCGGTATCTCACTTTGTTCACCTACGCCGACATCAGCGGCGTGAATACCACTTCGATGACGCCTTGGCGCCTGGAACAGCTTTGGCGCATCTACGCGATCGGCCAGCGCGAACTGACGAAGGAACTCGACTCCGACCGGATCGGTAACGCGGCGGCGCACCCGTTTCTCGAAGGCTTCCCCCAGCGTTATCTCCGCACACATACGGAGGTGGATGTCTCCCGCCACATTGCCCTCGCCGAGAGCTCTCGCGAGTCCGGGGTCGGCATCGAACTCACCCGCCAAGGCGGCATTTGGAATCTGCTCGTCATTACCCGCGACCGTCCCAAGCTTTTCGCCGCCCTCGCGGGTACGCTGGCCGGCTCCGGCATGGATATCGTGAAAGCCGAAGCCTTTGCCAATCGGCGCGGCGAAGTCCTCGATTCGTTCACGTTTTCCGATCCTGGTCGTAATCTGGAACTGAATCCCCCGGAGATAGATCTGCTGCGCCAAACAGTCGAGCGGGTTGTGCTCGGTAAGCTTGCCGCCACCACGCTGCTTGCCAGCCGTCGCCGCCCTGTGGTGGCCAGAACCAAGCCGACCGTCAGACCTGCCGTCTACTTCGACAGCGAAGTCAGCGACCACGCCACCCTCGTCGAAATCATCGCCGAAGATCGGCCCGGCCTGCTCTTCGACCTTGCTTCCACCATTTCCCACGCCGGGTGTAATATCGAGATCGTGCTGATCGACACCGAAGCCCACAAGGCCATCGACGTCTTTTACCTCACGAAGGACGACAAAAAACTAACGGCCGAAGAAGTGGCCGCCCTGGAACGTCGTTTGGGTGATGTATGCCAAGTCTACTAAGTCGCCGGACGGTTCTGGCCTCTCTCGCCGCGCCCCGTCGGCCGAATCTGTTGCTTCTGCTCCCGGACCAATGGCGCCCGGACTGGATGCCCGGTCAGCCGGCAGTTCCTTTGCGTCTGCCGAACCTTGAAAAGCTCATTGCCCGCGGCGTTCGGTTCTCCCGCGCGATCACCCCTTCGCCTTTGTGCGCTCCGGCCCGTGCCTGCCTCGCCTCTGGCTTCGATTACCGGCGTTGCGGTGTCGTCAACAATGGCGACAACTATCCGCTCGCCCAGGCCACCTACTACCAACTCCTGCGGGACTCCGGCTACCACGTCATGGGCTGCGGCAAACTCGATCTGCATAAAAAAACCCAGGAATGGGGCCTTGACGGCCGTCGTCTCGTCCGTGAATGGGGCTTCTCTGACGCCATCGACAACGCGGGCAAAGGCGATGCCGTCAATAGCGGGGCCCTCGTTCCGAAAGACCCGTACATGAAGTTGCTGCACGACCAAGGGCAGGCTGAAATCCACGTCCGGGACATGAAAGGCCGCAAAGGATACGTCGGCACCTACGCCACCCCTCTGCCTGATGCGCTCTACTGCGATAACTTCATCACCCGCAACGCCCAGACCCTACTCAACGCCGCCCCGGCGAACCAGCCATGGCACTTGGCGGTGAACTTCACCGGCCCCCATAGCCCCGTCGATATCACCGCCAGAATGGAAAAAACGGTGCGTGACCGTGCTTATCCCCAGCCCAATCGCAATACTCAATACGAAGCTCCGCATCATCTCGCCATCCGGCAGAACTACTCCGCCATGTGCGAGAACATCGATCGGGGCATTGGAGAGATTCTCGCCGCGGTCGAGAAGCGCGGCGAACTCGACGACACGATCGTGATTTTCTCCTCCGACCACGGCGAAATGCTCGGCGACCATAATCGATGGGGCAAGCACGTTCCGTATCAAGCCTCCGTTGGCATTCCTATGGTCGTGGCCGGACCCGGCGTGAAAGCCCGCGGCGAGTCTAAGGCCCTTGTGTCACTGCACGACTTGACGGCGACGTTCCTTGACTACGCCAACGTCCGTAAGCCCACCGGCATGGACAGCCGCTCGCTGGGCCCTTTACTGGCCGGGCGCACCCATGTCCACCGGTCCCACCTTGTCGCCGCGCTCGAAGAGTGGCGCATGGTTTGGGACGGTCGCTACAAGCTGATCGAAGGCTACGAGAAGGAACCCCAGCTCTTCGACCTCCAGGTCGATCCACTGGAAAACTCTAATCTATGGGGTCAACAATTGAAAATCCGGACCCACTTGAAAACTTTTCTGCCGGGTTAGATATTTCACAATCCCGTCAATAGAATCCAATTTATACTGGTGAATATGAAGTCGAATTCACCCTCGGAGCCGCGCCGCAGTTTTCTCGTCGCCTCAATCACCGGCCTGATGGGCCTCATCTCCGCCGCCCTCGCCCTGCCCACAGTAGGCTATCTCCTCGGTGGCTCGAAACATAAACGTCCCGCTGAGTGGGTCTCCGCCGGCGACATCGCCAAACTGGAACCGAACGTCCCCGAGCAAGTCGTTTTTGAACGTGTCCGCCGCGATGGCTGGAAGCAGGTGAAAGAAAAGGCTAGCGCCTGGATGATCAAAACCGGGGAAAAACAAGTGGTCGCCTACTCGCCTATCTGCACCCATCTCGGCTGCGCCATCAGTTGGGACGGTGCTGCGAAAAACTTCGCCTGCCCCTGCCATACCTCCAGCTTCGGTACCGATGGCAAAGTGCTCGCCGGCCCCGCACCTCGCTCCCTCGACCGGTTCGACATCAAGATCGACGGCACGACCATTCTCCTCGGCGAAGTTCGCCAGTCCGACAAGGCCTAGTCATGATCAAATCCGCTCGCGCCTGGATTGAGGACCGCACCGGCCTCGAATCCGGCATCAACCATTTTTTGAACGAAGACATCCCCGCGTCCAGCGGTTGGCATCAAGTCTTCGGTAGCATCGCGATGTTCCTTTTCCTGGTGCAAGCGTTCACCGGCATCATGCTCGCGATGAACTATGCGCCGACGACGAGTGAGGCGCATAGCAGCCTCCGCTACATCCTGACCGAGCTCACGGCCGGACGGCTCATGCGCGGTCTCCATCATTGGGGCGCCAGTATGATGATCTGCATCGTCGTCCTCCACATGCTGCAGGTCTTTCTGTGGGGTGGGTACAAGAAACCCCGCGAAGCGACTTGGATGCTCGGCGTTGTGCTTCTGCTGTTGACCCTCGGCTTCGGGCTCACGGGCTATTTACTGCCGTGGGACAACCGGGCGTACTGGGGCACGGTGGTGACCACCCAGATCGCCGCCAAGGCTCCGTTCATGGGCCCCTATATCCTGACGCTGCTTGGCAGCCAGGACGGCCAGATTGGGGCGGTCACGTTTGCCCGCTTCTACGCTGCCCACGTGCTGATTCTTCCTGCGGTCACCGCATTGCTGATCTTCCTCCACGTCTATCTGGTGCGCCGCCACGGCGTCGCGCCCGCTCCGGTGGAAACTGCCCCGCCCATCAAGTTCTACCCCCGTCAGGTCTTCAAGGACACGGTCGCCATCTTCGTTACTTTCGCGGTTCTGTTTTCGCTCGCCGTCGCGGTTCGCGTCCCGCTGGGTAAGCTTGCCGATCCGACCGACGTCTCCTTCATCCCGCGTCCCGAGTGGTACTTCCTTTTTTTGTTTGAGCTGTTGAAGTATTTCGAAGGTCCGCTGGAGATCGTCGGCAGCATGGTGCTGCCGGGCATCGCCGTGATGCTGCTTTTCCTGACGCCGTTTATCGACCGCGGGAAGGCAATTCGCCTTCGTCAGCGCACCGGGGCGATCGGTGTCCTGCTCCTGGCTGTCATTGGCTGGGGAGGGCTCACCGCGGCGGCGGTGTCGTCTACCCCACATCGCGACGCCTGGAAGGGGTTCTCGGCTGAAGAGATGGCGGCCGTAGGCAACTTCCGCCGCGCCGATTGTTGGAAGTGCCACGCCTCCAGCCCCGGCGAATCCCGCCCCGGGCCGAACCTGGCGGATATCAGCGTCCTCCGGGATCGCGATTGGCTCGTGAAGCACTTTAAGGATTCCAGCGGTGAAGCTGGACGCGGAATCCGTGACATTCAATGGAAGCAACTTGCCGCGTTCCTTCCCAAGTTGGATGACGACAACGTCGCCAGCCTTCACGCCATTCCGCAGTCCCTCGTCGCCGGAGCGGCCGTCTATCAACAGAACAACTGCGGCGCCTGCCATTTCATTAACGGCGTCGGCATGAAGACCGGACCGCCGCTCAATGGCGTCGCCAAACGTTGGGACCGCAAGTGGATGGAAGAGCACTTCGTGGATCCTGAAAGTAAATCGCCCGGCACCATCATGCCGGCCTACAAATTCTCCCCTGCCGACATGACCGCGATTCTGGATTATATGATGTATCTCACTGAATGAATGCATCCGATCACCCCGTGAGTCGCGTAACCGGAAGTGACCTGACGCCCCATCGTGAAGGGAATCCCCTGATCCGCCAGATCGCCACCGGGGACTCCACTTCGCTTTCTGCGCTCTATGCACAGGCGGAGCGTCTTGTGACTACGATCGGGGCCCGGGTCGTGCGCAATGAGGCAAGGTAGTCGTCAACGACGTCTTCCAATAGGTGTGGAAACTGGCCAAGCATGATGACCCTGTCCGCTGTAACGCTCACTCCTGAATTGGGATGATGGCTTGTGGTAGTGCCCTTGACCGTTGGCGGACGGTCGCCTCGCGTATGCGTCTCATCGAAACCCGGGAACACCTGCCGGAACCTCCCACGGACCCGGCCAGCAGCCCGGAGAATCTCGCGGTTCATCGGGACAGGCAACGCTCCATCCGCTCCTCGCTGGAGTAGTTGCCGCGGTATGGCGCTATCGCCGAAGGAGCGGCGAATTGAGTCCGAAATCGACCCGCGAAGTGGCGCTGCGCTGCGCTTCCGGCGAACTGAGCCCGGAACACGTCGTTTCTGAAACGCTGCCGCCGCCCGCTCCACGCCCGATCCCGGCGTTACCGTCGAAGTGCTCCATCTCGATCGAAAGGCCCGCACCGTGACGACCATCCTCACCCTCGAGCCAGGGGCTGAGTACCCTTCGCATCGGTATACGATTGCCGCACAGTGCCTCGTGCTTTCGGGCGCTGTGTAGTCGGGCCTGCTCGAGCTTACCGCCGGAGAGTTTCAGGTCGCCGCTCCCGGGTCAAACCACAATGTGATGAGCACCCGAGGCGGATGTCGTCTGCTGCTGATCTCCGGCATCCACAACGAAAGTTTGGCTTAGCGCTGGAAGACGGTCGTGTCGGGATGGTATCTGTGCCAGTCGAACCAGTAGTCCTTGATCACGGGAATCGCCTTTAGGCATCGGCCGTCCGCGGCGCATCCGCGGAAATTCCACGTCGACCCGGTTGCGGCATCGATCAGAACTCCAGTCTCTGGCTGGCGATAGAAATCGGAGTCCACGGCGAACGCCCGCACCGAGCGGCCATCCGGCCCCACGGCGAGCATTACGCCTTGGTCGAGTACGAGCTTTTCGGCTAGCACCCGGTCGACGGGATAGGCGCGGCTCCGGCCGCCATGGGTCAGGCCGAACAGTAACTCCCGCGGTGGGCGTCCGGTAGCGGTGGTGTCGACCACGGTCCGCACGCGGCCCATCGCCTTCTCCCAATCTTTATCCTGGTACTGGTTCGCGTTGGCGGCCACGGGCTTCAACACGGTCCCATCCGGGTGCTCCTGCCGCCACAGCCCAAAGCTCAACTCGTCACTGTGGACCAGCTCCAACTGCCGACCCTTCAGCGGGCCAGAGACAGCGATGCCGCTGATTTGCTGCCAAAACGAACCCGTCTCTTCATCCCGCATCAAGAAATTCTGGTTGTTGATGCCTGCCAGATGAAACGTTAACGGGCGTCCATCCATCTCCCTTTTCCACACGAGACCCGTGTGACATAGCGTTCAATAGGTGACCGCCACCGGCGACCCGGCCACCCAGTCATTGGCGATGTGATGGTAGCCCATCATGCGGATTGGGTAGGCTCGGGACGTCTGCCGGAAGGTCACCGCCAGCACCATGTCGTCGGCGTCGACCTGCGCCTGGCTTGCCGGCAGGTTGTCGAGCGTGTCGATCGGCCGGAACATGCGTTCGAAAATGTTGATCTGCCCCGCGGCCGCGAACACGGCGGTCAGCAGCGGCAACACGACCGCTGCCTTGTGGATCCGACTCCAAAAACGAACCAGCAGCGCGACGCTAGCCACGGCACAGGCAATGGCCAACATCGGCCCCCAGGCGCGGACGACCAAGGCGATGGCTAGCTCCGTCGCGCCCTGCGCCCGAAACGGCCGGATCACGTCCATCGGATACGCCACGCAGCCAAAGGCCACCGCCGTCATCAGTGCCAACCACCGGATCATTTGCCCACCGCCGCCTGCTGAAACGCCATCCGCACCGCCGAATCGTCGGAGTTCGCAAACCCCGCCCGCTGCACCATCAGCAAGAGCGTCACGCCCTTGGTCGGGTCGATCCAGGCCTGGGTTCCATACGCCCCGCCGTGGCCATGCGACCCCGGGCTGAGCATTGCGGTCACGCCCTGGGGCTCGCGGACAACGCACCAGGTCAGTCCCCAGCCGTGCCCCGGGGTGAACCCGGTTTTTAGGTCGCCGGATTGCAGCGTCGTCATCTGCCGCACCGACTCCGGCCTTAGGTAGCGCTTGCCGTCGAGCGTCCCTTGGTTCAAAATCATCCGCTGGAAGCGCACATAGTCCGAGGCGGTGGAGAACAGTCCGCCATTGGCGGCCGGAAACGGTTCCGGGTCAAAGCCCACGGGCAGCGCGGCCGCCACCAGCTTGCCGCTGCTTTTGTCGCGTTGCACCGGGGCGACCAGCCGGGTCTTCTGTTTTGCCGACGGAAAGAAGGTTGTGTCCTTCATGCCGAGCGGCTGGAAGAGGCGCTTGGCGACGAACTTGTCGAAGGGCATGCCGGAGGCAACTTCGACCAAGTACCCCAGCGTATTGATGCCGGATTGGCAGTACTTCCACTGGCTGCCGGTGGGGAACCGCAACGGCTTGCTGAGGTAGGCCGGGATCAGATCGCCCAGCTTTCGGGCGGCGGCCCACTCGGCGGGGGTGGCTTCGGCCAGCCCGGACGAATGCGTCATCAGGTGCTTGATCGTGATTTCGGGGTACTTCGAAAAGGCCGGGATGTGCTTGGCGACGGCGTCGTCCACCGACAGCTTGCCCGCTTCCTGCAGCATTAGAATGGCCGTGCCGGCGACCGGCTTGGTCATCGAGGCGATCCAGAAGATCGAGTTGGTTTTGACGTTGCCGATGGCCGCGAGGTGGGTGACGCCGGTTCGTGTGGCGATGGCCGTGACGGCGCCGGGCACCTCCTGGGCGTCGATCATCTTTTGCATGGCGGCCGCGATGGCCGCGTCCTGGCCCAGCAGCGTGAGCGGAGTGATGAGAAAAGCGAGCAATGGGCGCATTGCGCCAGCGTATCATGGAGACTGAATGCAGCAAGATTGGACGAAACTGCGAGTCTTCCCGCTCGCCGAACGCAGGAGTTTGACCCGGGTCGAAGACATCTTGATCGACCCCTCCAGTGTTCCTGCTTTAGCTCCAGCGACTGGCTGTGCGCAGGCAGTCGCCGCCGCTCGGGCCCGAGGCGCTGCCGTGGTCCTCTTTTACGGCGCGCATCTACTCCGCAACGGCGCGGCGTTGATCCTGGATGAGATGATGGCGAAGGGTTGGATCACGCACGTGGCGACCAACGGTGCCGGGACCATCCACGACTGGGAATACGCCTGGCTCGGCCGGTCCACCGAAAGCGTGGAGCAGAACGTCGCCACGGGAACGTTCGGATCCTGGGATGAAACCGGGCGGAATCTGCATTTGGCGCTGTACGCCGGGGCGCTCCGCGGCGAAGGCTACGGCGTGGCGTTGGGTCGGATGATCGCCGAGGATGGGGTGACGTTGCCGTTGCCGGAAGAGTTGGAGCGGCTGATCCGCGAAGAGCCGCGGCATCCTTTGACGGCGGCTCGCGCGGACCTGCTCGCCGCCGGCATGCCATCCGGCCGCGTGGCGATCGACCACCGTTGGAGACAAGCGTCGATCCTTTATCACGCCTTCCGTCGAGGCGTTCCGGCCACGGTGCATCCGGGCATCGGCTACGACATTATCGCCAACCATCCGGCGTTCAGCGGGGCGGTGGTGGGCCGCGCGGCGGGGCTCGATTTCCGTCTCCTCGGCGACTCGGTCGAAGGCCTCGATGGCGGCGTGGTGCTGTCGGTGGGTTCAGCGATCATGGCGCCGCAGGTGTTTGAGAAGACGCTGAGCAACGTGAACAATCTCCGCCTCGGAGCGGGGCGGTCGATCGTGCAAAACCATTCGATCTACGTCGTCGACCTCCAGGACGGCGGCGGCTGGGATTGGACGCAAGGCGAGCCGCCGAAGACGAATGCGGCCTATTATCTTCGTTTTTGCAAGAGTTTCTCGCGCATGGGGGCTCCCATGCACTACGTCCAATGCGACAACGTCGCCTTTGTGCACAACCTGTATCGCGAGCTAGGCCGGCTCGTCGCCTAAACGGCGGTCGTGGTTTAAGTAGTTCCGGATGTAGTCGGCCACCGAATCGGCCAGCGGCGTGATGGCGGCTTCGTAGCCGGTCGACCGCAGCCGGTCGATGGTGGCCAAGGTTCGATACTGATACTTCCCGCGAAGCTGCTCCGGCATCGGGATGAATTCGATGTTCGGTTCCAAGTCGAGAGCGGCGAAGATCGCGCGACCGAGGTCGAGCCACGTGTGCGCCTGCCCCGAACCGAGGTTGTAGAGCCCTCCGGCTTGGGCTGTGCTCGCCAGATGGATTGTCATCGCGACCGCGTCCTTAACGTAGAGGAAGTCGCGCTGTTGGCAACCATCGGCAAAGTCCGGCCGATGACTGCAAAACAGTTCCAGCTTGCCGGTGGAGCGGATCTGGTTGAACGCCTTGTGGACGACGCTTCGCATATCGCCCTTATGATCCTCGTTCGGCCCAAAAACATTGAAATACTTCAATCCAATGACTTTGTCCGCCCAGCCAGCGCGCACGGCGTATTGATCGAACAGGTGCTTTGAGTAGCCGTACATATTAAGCGGCCGGAGCGAGTCGATTGGGAGATCCTCGCGGAAGTCGTCCTCACGGGCACCATAGGTAGCCGCCGAGGAGGCGTAGACGAAGCGGGCTCCGTTCTCGAGCGCCCAATGCGCGAGGGTCTTCGTGTACTCGAAGTTGTTCCGCATCAGAAAGGCAGAATCTTTCTCGGTGGTCGCCGAACAAGCCCCGAGGTGGTACACGGTGTCGATGTCGTCCAGCTTCGGAAGCGCGGTGAGTAGATCTTCGGCGTCGATATAATCAAGAAACCGTAGCGGCACCAAATTGCGCCATTTCTCCGAGAAATCCAAGCGATCAGAAATCAAAACCCTCTGGTAGCCGAGTCGATTCAGCTGCCAAACGATTGCGCTCCCAATCATGCCGGCTCCGCCGGTAACCAATATGCGGCGGGTAGTGTCCATTTTTATACAATGGTCGGGGCGAGAGGATTCGAACCTCCGGCCTCCTGGACCCGAACCAGGCGCTCTACCAGGCTGAGCCACGCCCCGAAGAAATTAGGATAGCGCGGATTGGCATCAAACGGCAACAACCAGCCTGCGAGAATACCAGTTGAATCATGAAAATCGCCTTTTTCAATACCAAGCGCTACGAGAAGCAAGCCTTCGAAGAGGCGAGCCGGGACCGCGGTCATGAGTTCCTCTGGATCGATCTGCCGTTGCGCGCCGGCACCGCGCCCTTTGCGCAGGGCTGTGCCGCGGCCTGTGTTTTCGTTAATGACCAAGCGGACGCCGCTGCCATCGTGGCACTCGCGGCCAGTGGTGTAAAGCTCATCGCCGCCCGGTCGGCCGGCTTCAACCACATCGACTTGGCGGCCGCCAGGGGGGTGGGCATTGTTGTCGTTCGAGTGCCGGCTTACTCGCCCTACGCCGTGGCTGAATACACCTTGGCGCTGATGCTCTAGCTGAACCGCCACGTGCATCGGGCGTACAACCGCGTCCGCGAGGGCAATTTCGCGCTGGATGGCCTGTTGGGCTTCGATATGCACGGTCGCACGGTGGGGCTGATCGGTCTGGGCAAGATTGGCGCCTGCACCGCGAAGATTCTGCAAGGGATGGGCTGTCGCGTCATCGGCCATGACCCGGTCAGTTCCGTTCCGGGCGTGACCCCGGTCGCGCTGCCGGAGCTACTGGCGACGAGCGACATCGTATTCTTGCACTGCCCGCTGACGCCCGAGACCCGGCACCTGATCCACGCCGAATCGATTCAGCAGATGAAGCGCGGGGCGATGCTGATCAACACCAGCCGAGGGGCGCTGGTGGACACGATGGCGGCGATTGAGGGGCTGAAATCCGGACAGCTTGGCTCGCTCGGCATCGACGTTTACGAAGAGGAGGCTGATTTGTTCTTTAAAGATCTGTCGGAGACCGTCATTCAGGACGACGTCTTCGCGCGGCTGTTAACTTTCCCTAACGTGTTGGTGACCGGGCACCAAGCGTTTTTCACGGCGGATGCCCTGACGGGAATCGCGGTTACGACAATCGGCAACATAAGTGAATTTGCGGCGACGGGGCAGTGTCGGAATGCGATATCCTGAGCCTCAAGATGGGCGATCCGAACTCCATACCTCGTCGAGCGTTTCTCGGCGTGCTGGCCCTGCCAGCGTTTGCCGATTCCAGGGCTGACGAGAAAGCGGCCGGGTTTCGGCTGGGAGCGGCTACCTTTTCATTGAAGAACTTCTCGCGCGCTCGGGCCATCGAGATGCTGCAGCTATGCAAGGTGGAGGCGGTGAGCGTGAAGGAAGCGCACGCCAAGATCAAAGACGACCGGGCGGAATGGGCCAAGGCGCGGAAAGAGTTTGAATCGGCGGGTTTGCGAATCGTTTCGGTGGGGAAGATCGACTTCGCCGTCGATAGCGACGAAGACGTGGAGCGAAACTTCCAATACGCGCAAGCGTTGGGCGCGGCGGGAATCGTGATGGCTCCGAAACTGGCGGTGCTGCCGCGGATCGAACGGTTCGTGAAGCAGTACAACATTAAGGCGTTCATCCACTGCCACGGCCCGGAAGATAAAGTCTTCCCGACGCCCGAGAGCGTTTTGAGGGCAGTGAAAGGCATGGATGCGCGGATGGGTTTGTGCCTGGATTCCGGCCACACGCTCCGCGCCGGCGTGGACTTGATCGCGGCAATGAAGCAGGCGGGGCCTCGGCTGCTCGACTTCCACATCAAGGACCTGCGGGATTTGAAAAGCCGCGGCACGTCGTGCCAAGTCGGCGACGGTGCAGTGCCGGTGTCGGCAATTTTCAGCACTTTAAAGCAGATGGGGTACCGGGGGGACGTGAATTTGGAATACGAAGTGCTGGCCGACAATCCGTTGCCGGGCATGCTGGGTTCCTTCGCCTATATGCGGGGCGCGCTGGCTGGGATGAACCTGTAGAACGAGTTTTGCAGGAATTAAAGGACGATCTCCGGTTCGCCTTTAATCTGCGGTTTAAGCAGCCGGGCTTTGGGATTGTAGCCTTACTCACGCTGGCGCTGGGTGCGAGTCCCGGGCAGATTCTGCGGCTGGTGATGCGGCAGAGCCTAACGCTGGTGGAGCTAGGTAACGCTTTAGCGAACTTGCTGTGCGGGATCAGCGCTTGTCGTCCGGTCGTGTATGGAGCGGTGGTGGTGCTGCTGACGCTCGTGGCCGGCGTGGCAACGTTGATTCCGGCGTGGCGGGTGGCGCGGATTGACCCGGCCAGTGCCCTTAGAGGTTGAAAAGCTTTTCGAGGCGGCGAAGGGTTTGTTCGGCGACTTCGTAGTGCTGGCGGGCGCTTTCGACATCGCCAGACTTTGCGGCGATGTCTCCTTCGCTGAGCTCGCCCGTCGCGTTTTGGAGCAGGATTCCTGAGTCGCCGCGGGGCCTTAGGCCCTGCGCAGCGAGCGTCTGGCTCAGGCTGGCGAGGGTCGCTTTACAGGCTTCCAGGCGGGACGCGATGCGGACGCGTCGGGTGCGGAGTGCGGAGACAATGGCGGCGTCGGGGCGGGGCGGCGGGGCGACGGCGGGAGTTGACGTGGGGGCGGCCGGCTCGGGGGGCGTAACGATGACGGCCACGGGGGCGGGCGGAGGCTGCGATTGGGGCGTCTGGGCCTGAGGTGGGGGCGTCTGCTTGACCACTACCGGAGGCGGCGCTTGGGGGGAGGCGACCGGGTCGGGCTGCTTTTCGGCCGGTGGGGCCTCGCGCGGAGTCGGCGAGGGGGTGGCGAATCCGGTAGTTGTTGTTGCGTCCGAAGCCGTGGGTGCCGTCGCTCGGGAGCGCCACCAGTAGGCACCACCGCCGAACAGGAGAATAGTCACCAGCGCGACCAAGCCGAGCTTGAGGCCCAAGCCGTCGCCCCTGGGTGGTGATAGCTGCGTCGACTGCGGCAGCGTCTGCGTCACAACAGGGGAGGGCGCGGAAGCAGGATGGCCTTGAATCGTCCGCAGCGCTCCTTCGAGTGCGGCGTGGAACTCAACCGCGCTTTGGAAGCGGGCCATGGCCTCCTTGGCGAGGGCCTTGAGTATGACGTCGTTGAGTACCCGGGGCATGCTCGGGTCGAGTTGGATAGGCGGGATGGCCTGGTGGTGCATGTGCGCGGCCATGATGGAGAAGTCGCTCGTGCCATCGAACGGTTTGCGGCCCGTGACCATTTGATAGAGTGAGACGCCGAGCGAGTACAGGTCGGAGCGGGCGTCGACCGACTGGCCGTTAATCTGCTCCGGAGACATGTAATATAGCGATCCGATGGTCTGGCGGGTCTTCGTCAGGCTAGCGTCGTTCGTGACGCGAGCGATGCCGAAATCGAGAAGCTTAATCTGGCCCTGAGCCGTCAGCATCATGTTGGACGGCTTGATGTCGCGATGGACGATGCCGCGGGCGTGGGCATAATCGAGGGCACTCAGAACGAGCATGCAGTACCAAGCCGCGTGGTCGACGGGCATCGGTCGCTCGGCGGTGAAGCAGCTCTCGACGGTGCGGCCCTCAACGAACTCCATGAGCATGAGCAGTTGATTGTCGGCCCGCATCGCCGTATGGAGGCGAGCGATGTTCGGGTGTTCCAGGCTGGCTTGAACCTTGATTTCGCGTAGGAACCGGTCGGCGAGTTCGGAATCCTGGGTGAGGTCGGGCAGCAGGACCTTCATCGCTTCCAAGCGGTCAGAGATCACATTCTGGACTTTGTAGACCTTGCCCATGCCTCCGGCACCTAACTCGGCGAGGATGCGATAGTCTCCAATTTGTTGTCCGGGCTCTAGGCTCATGTGCTTGTCCTTATGGTACGCGGAAACTATCCGAGGAAGAATTAGGGTAATTAAAAAAATACGGGGATAGACTTGACAGTCCGTTCCGATTACACTAGTGCATACGAGCTGAATGTATCCAAACCGACCTTTTCGCCTGCCGCGCCCCAAGATTCGAGAGAACGTAAACGAAGCGATCCGAGCTCGTGAAGTTCGCGCTGTATTTCCAGACGGCACCGTGGAGGTTATGCCGACGCCTGCCGCAGTGCGCAAGGCAAAGGACCTCGGCCTCGATCTGATCGTGATCGCGCCGACGGCGGAGCCGCCGGTAGCCAAGGCCATGGACTATGGCCAATGGCAGTACGAGCAGAAAAAGAAGAGTCACGACGCCAAACGAAAGCAGCACGTCATCCACGTCAAAGAGCTCAAGTTCCGGCCGAATACGGACGATCACGATTACGACTTCAAGAAGAATCACGCGATTCGGTTCCTGGGGGAAGGTAATCGCGTGAAGGCCGTGGTGCAGTTCCGCGGACGGGAAATCGCTCACGTTGACCTGGGCCAGAAGTTACTGCTCCGGTTTGCGGGCGATTTAAAGCCGTTCGGAACGGTAGAGGGTTCGCCGCGTCTGGAAGGACGCAACGCGCACATTCTGATTAGCCCGTTGAAGAAAGATTTGCCGGTGAAGAAGGCTTCCCCGAGCCCTGCGCCCGCGGCAGGAAATCCCGAACAGGGCCGATAACGAGTTAGGTTAGGTTTCTTCCACCCCGGCCCGCCGGGGTGGACTTGGGGAAGCGAACTTGATATCGTTACCCTGATGCACCGCATTGGTCTATTGCTCTTTCTTGGCTCGGCTGCGCTTTTTGCGCAAGATCGCGGCACCATCACCGGCTCCGTAGTCGACAGCTCAGGGGCCATCGTGCCGACCGCCAAGGTCACCCTGACTAACCCGAGCACCGGCCAGCGGAGCTTGGTCGAGACCAATTCGGAAGGCACCTATACGTTCCTTTCGCTCACCGCCGGCCGCTACATCGTCACGGCAGAAAAAGACGGGTTCCGCAAAGCCGAGGCGCCCAATGTGGTTGTTCAGGTCAACACCACTTCGCGGCTCGATATCCAGATGCAGCTCGGGGCCGTGCAGGAAACCATCCGCGTCGAATCGACAACGCCACTGCTGCAAACCGACCGCAGCGATCTCGGTACGGTGGTCGACAACCGGGCGATTCAACAACTCCCGCTCTTCATCAACGGTGGCCTCCGCAGCAACCTAGCGTTTGCTAGCTTGGCGCCGGGCGTTTCGATGAACCTGACGAGCGACCCGGATACCACCGGCGGCGCCCCCCGCATCGCCGGCGGCCAAGCCAACGGGGCCAGTCTTCTCGTCGATGGAGCCGAGTCGATGAGCGAACGCCGCAACGATCCCCAGATGCGGGTCGTCAGCGCCGAGGCGGTCGAAGAGTTCAAGGTTCAAACCTCGGCCTACTCCGCCGAATTCGGTCGCGCTTCGAACGGCGTGTTGAACTACACCACCAAGTCCGGCACGAACGCCTTGCACGGCTCCGGCCTGGTTCAGTTGCGCCATGAAAAGCTGAACGCGCAGGGCTTCTTTTGGGGCACCACCGCCCGTGGAGAAAGCGTCCGCCGCCAGCACGTAGAGGCCGCCAATCTCGGTGGACCCGTTTTCATTCCCAAGATCTACGACGGCCGCAACAAGACCTTTTTCTTCTTCGCCGGCGAACGGTCGCGGGCCAAGAACTATAGCAGCAGCGGCTTGCAGTCGCTGCCCATCGCGGAGTTCCGCAACGGCGACTTCCGCCGCTACACCAATGCCAACGGCGCGATGGTCCCTTTGTACGATCCGATGGACGCGAGCGGCAACATCATCGCTAACGCCAACGACCGGCGGCCCTTGGCCTGCAACGGCGTCGCGAACGTGATCTGCCCGGACCGCATCAGCCCGGTGGCCAGGGAGATTTTCAAGTACCTGCCGGAACCCGATAGTCCCAATGTGGTTTTCAACAACACTCGGATTCGCAACAATGGCTCCCGGACGCCCGGCGCCTGGCAGGGCGTCTACTCGATCAAAGGCGACCATCTCTTCTCCGACAAGTTTCGCGTCAACGGAATGTTCAGCCGGCAGTACTTCGATAGCTATCCGTTGGCCGGACCGATCCCCGGTCCCCTTGCCGAAGCGTTTCAAGAGTTCGGCCAAATCCGCTACTGGCGTTTCGGCAGCGACTACACGATTTCCAACAACCTGCTGAACCACTTCACGTTGGGGATTAACCAGCGGAAGTTGGGGGAGGGGCCGAATCTGCTGATGCCGGCCTCTTATCGGGCCGCGACGTTGCTGCCCGGCCTGACCGGGTCCGGTGCCGAGAAGACCGGTGCCTACACCAAATACAACACCGAGTTCGGCAACTTCGGCGGCAGTGTCGATACCAAGTCGCCCAGCAGCACGCTGAACATCACCGACAATTTGTCCTGGGTCAAGGGTCGCCACAACGTAAAGTTCGGCGGCAGCTACATCTCGTTGAGTTATCGCCGGAAAGACTGCAATAACTGCGGTGGCTCGCTCAGCTACAGCACCGCGGCCACCGGCAACCCGTCCGTAAGTGGACAGACGGGAATTGGCTTCGCGGCGTTTCTACTCGGCTTGCCCAGCGGCGGGTCGTTCAACTTCGGTGCCGACATCGACTACCGCTATAAGTACTACGCCGGCTACGTGCAGGACGATTTCAAGGTCAGCAAGAAGCTCACGTTAAACCTGGGGATTCGCTACGACTACAGCACCCCGCGCCGCGAAGCTAACCTCCAGAACAGTAATTTCAATCCGACGATCCCGAATCCTGCCGCCAACGGCATTCTGGGTGCCCTGGAGTTTGCCACTGAAAGCCGCCCGATCCTGCTCGATTCCCGGAAAAATGCCTGGGCCCCCCGCATCGGCTTTGCCTATCAACTGAATTCGAAGACGGTCGTCCGCGGCGGCGGAGCCATCATGTGGGACATCATCCGCGAAGACGGCAATGCTGACAACGGAATTCAAGGCTTTGGCGGAGGCTTCGGCTCCGTCGGCAACAACCTGTCGAGCGGCATCTCCTTCACGCAGCGCCAAGGCCTCGACTCCCCTGGTCTCCGGGCGTTTGTGGAAGCTCAGCGCCCGCCCCAGAAGAATGCAGGTTTGGTCGTCAACGGCAGTCCAACCTATAAGACCGCCGAGTCCGGCAAGCCCGGCTACTACGTCGATTACAACTTCACCGTCGAGCATAGCTTTACCCCATCGACGCTCTTGCGGACGAGCTTCCATGCCAACTACGGTGTGAAGATTCAGAGCGGGTTTGACTTCAACCAGTTAGACCCGAGATACTTCGGTGTCTACGGGAACTTACTCAGCAGTCCGGTGAGTTCCGTGATCAATAACCCGACCGTAATCGCGGCCGGGTTCAAACTGCCCTACGCCAGCTTCCCGCAGAATCTCACGCTTTCACAAGCATTGCGCCCGTTCCCGCAGTACAGCGGCTTCGGGTCCGTGACCACGCAGAACGGCCACAGTACGTATAACGGCCTCGAAACCAGCTTCCAGAAGCGCTACTCGAAGGGCCTTTGGATGATGGCTTCCTATACGTTCTCGAAAACCCTAATCAGCACCGGCGGCCAGAACTACTACAACCGCACCACGGAGAAGGTGGTTGGCGGCGATAACCGTCCCCATATCTTCACAACTGGTTATGTCTACGATCTGCCGCTGGGCAAGGGCAAGGCCTTTGGTGCCAATATGCATCCTGCTTTGAACGCGATCGTCGGCAACTGGAACGTCTCGGCCGTCCACCGTTACCAAAACGGTGCTTCGTTTGGCGTCGGTGGCTGCAGCCAAACCATGGCTGGCGGCGGGGCGGCCCGCTGTAGCTTTGTTCCTGGCCAGGCTCTGCTGAACCCGAGTTGGGATCCGACCAATCCGCTGAGCCCCTATCTCAACCGCGCCGCCTTCGTGCAACCGCCCAACTTCACCTTCGGAGACCTTCCGGCGACCATCTCGCAGTTGCGTCAGCCGTCCCAACTCAGCGAAGATCTCGCGGCCAGCAAGAACTTCAATTTCGGCCATAGCGAGAAGAACATCATCGAGTTTCGGGCGTCGGCGTTCAACGTCGGCAACCGTCACTTGCTGGGTGGCCTCAATACGGCGATCAACAATGCGAACTTCGGAACGTTCTCCAATCCCCAGTCGAACCTGCCCCGGAACTTGCAGTTCAGCCTGCGGGTGAGTTTCTAACCATGCGTCAATTCCTCGGCCTGCTGCTCACCGCCACTGCGGCGTTCGGCGATGACTACTTCCCGAAACCGGATTCCGCCGGTGGATGGCGAACGTTGACGGACCCGGCGGCGATCAGGAAGATTGCCGGCATCGACGTGAAGAAGCTGGATCAGGCATTCGAGTACGCCACGCGGAGCAGCCAGCACGGCGGCCTTCTCGTCGTCCGTCACGGCTGGCTTGTTTATGAGCGGTACTACGGTCGGGGCAACCGCGAAGCCATTCCGGCGACGGCCTCGGTAGGCAAAGCCTATACCAGCATCGCCGCCGGCATCATGCTCGCGGACAAGAAAGCCGACTTTCCGGACGGCCTGGACACGAAAGTGTTCAACCAAAAGTATCTGCCGCAGGCGATGCCCTTGAATGATCCGGCCAAGGCCGACATCACCCTCGGTCAACTGCTTTCGATGTCGGCTGGCTTTCACGGTGAGGGCACCAATCCTGGTTTTGTGGCTGGCGTTCCCTCGGTCAAGCTAGCCGCGCAGCCGCGCCCGACGCGTCCTGTTGACTATGATCTGGCGACGCTAGGAACGCCCTTGTGGACCACACCCGGCGGAGGCTATTCCTACGCTTCCGCTTCGCCTCATGTCGTCTCGATCGTTCTCCGGAACGCCACAGGCACCGAGTTGGACGACTACATCGACCGGCGCCTGGCCAAGCCCCTCGGCTGGGGCCAATGGGCGTGGGCCAAACGTAACGGTGATACCGTCCAGCCGCATGCGCGCGGCGGCGGCGACATCGCGTTGCGGTCGACCGATCACCTGCGTTTCCTTTACGCGATTTTGAAAAAAGGCCGTTGGGGCAAGGAGCAAGTGATCCCCGCCGACTACATCGCGCTGTGCGGGAAACCGACCAAGTGGAATACCCATGCCCCGATGAGTTTAATGTGGGAAATCAATGCCGACGGTCACGTTGCGGGTGCTCCGAAAGATGCCTTCTTCAAGTCCGGCGGAGGCGGCCACGGGGTCGTGGTCATCCCGTCGTTGGACATGGTGATCTACAAGATGTCCGGCGACGACAGCCAGTACAACCCGACGCGCACCGGTCTCAAGCAGGAGTACCCCTACGATCGCTCCCGCGATGGCTGGAAGCCGGCCGCCCGCAGCCAGTTCAGCGATGGCCCCATTGGCACTGACGATGGCTTGCGCCGCGTGCTGGAGATGGTCGCCGCCGCCGTGCTCAATTGATACTCTGGAGTCTTGCTGATGCGTTTTCTTGCCACTGCCCTTGTTCTCCTGCTTGGCTCGGTTTTCGCCGCCGATACCCCGAAGAAGCCGGTAACAAAGATGCCCATCGTGCCGCCGATGGCCAAGCGGCCTAAGCTCTGGTCACTGCAACCCCTCGTGCGCCCCGCCGTCCCAACCGGAGCGGCCGGCAACTCGATCGATGCCTTCGTCCAAGGTCTATACGCGGCCAAGAACGTCACCCCCGTTGCACCCGCCGACCAGCGAACGCTGCTCCGCCGCGTCTATATGGACCTAATCGGCATCCCGCCCACCCCGGCCGAGCAGGAAGCCTTTCTGAATGACAAAGCCCCGGATGCCTACGAAAAACTCCTCGACCGGCTCCTGGCCAGCGAACAGTACGGCGTGCGCTATGGCCGCCATTGGCTCGATGTCCTCCGCTACGCCGACGCCGAAGAGCGCATGTATGCCGCGCCCGGCATCCACTACTGGCGCGACTGGGTGGTGGATGCGATCAACGCCGACGTCCCGTACGACCAATTCGTCCGTGCCCAGTTGACCGGCTATCGCTCGACCGAGCGCACGACCATGCAGAACGTGGGCCGACGGACTCCGCTGGACCGTCGGCCCGACGATCTGTTCGCCCTCGGCTTCCTCGCCCGCGGCGCTGTCAGCCGGGACGGTAAGGACTTGGGCGAACTCCAGATCTCCGCCGTCGAGACCGTCTCGACCGCCTTCCTCGGCATGACCGTCGGCTGTGCCAAATGCCACGACCACATGTTCGACCCGATTCGCCAAAAAGATTTCTACGCCATGAAGGCGCTCTTCGATCCGCTCGTGATCAAAAAACAGACCTTGGCCACCCCTGCCGAACTGGTCGTCTACGGCAAGCAGTTGGGCGAGTACGACAAGCTCCGACTGGCCGCCGAAGCCCCGGTCAACGCCGTCACCGAACCTTACCGCGCTAAGCTCTACGCCGACCGCGTCGCGATGCTGCCAGCCGACGTTCGAGCCGTCATCAATAAGCCGGAGAAGGCCCGGACCCCGGCCGAGCAAAAAATCGCCGATGACTATTTCCCGGTCCTCCGCATCGATTCGGACAAGATCGAAGAGGTGATGTCGGAAGCTGAAAAGAAGCTCTACCGGGATCTGCGCGCCAAGCTGAATCAGGTTACCGGCGCCACCCGCCGCAACATGGTGAAGGATCTGCCAGCGTTCTGGACCGTTGAGACCGACCATGGCATCGAGCGCGAAAAAAGCTACGTGCTCACGAGCGGCGACCCGGAGCGGCCGGAAAAAACGAACCCGGTCGAGCCCGGTTGGCCGTTCTACACAGGCGAAAAGGATTTCCGCGAAGGCCGCGTGGAGGCCTTCTCCGACTGGCTCACCGGTCGCGACAATCCTCTGTTCGCCCGCGTCGCGGTGAACCGGCTGTGGCAGTGGCATTTCGGCGAAGGCCTCCAAAAGGCAACGAGCGACTTCGGCCTGATGGGCGGCCGCCCCGCCAGTCAACCGTTGCTCGATTGGCTCGCCGCGGAGTTCGTCGCCCGCGGCTATAGCCAAAAAGCCATGCACAAACTCATGATGACTTCGAACGTCTATCGGCTGAGCAGCTCAGGGCCCAAAGAGCTGATGAAGAAAAACCTCGTCGCCGATCCTTCGAGCCGGTTCCTCTGGAGCTTCCGCCTGCAGCGTCTCGAAGCAGAGCCGATTTGGGACTCGATCCTAACCGCCGCCGGGAACCTGGACACGAGCTTGGGTGGCCCGTCGTTTGATATTGAGAGCCGCGCGCCCCAAGGCCGTCGCGGCCCAGCGATGCCCGAAACCAAGATGAACCGCCGCGGGGCCTACATCGTCCGCGGGTTCTCGACGAGCCGCGAGGTGGTGCCGAACTTCCTCCAGTCGTTCGACGTCGATGATGGTCGGGCCCCTTGCCCGGTCCGAACCCAAACTGTTACCGCGCCGCAGGGCTTGTTCTTGATGAATAGCCCCGAGATTGAGAAGGCCAGCTCGATGTTCGCGGATCGGCTCAAGAAGGAAACGGACGGCGAGATCAGTAACGCCGTCGACCTCGGCTACCGCATCACTCTCAGCCGACCCCCTTCACCGAAGGAAAAAGACAACGCGCTGACTTACGTCGGTGCCGAACCGGCCCGCCTGAAGAGCCTGGCTTGGCTCCTGTTTAACCTCGACGAATTCCTTTACGTGCAATGACCACCCGTCGCCACTTGTTCCACCAATCTCTCGGCGCGCTGCTAGGCAGCGCGGTCGGCTCGCTTTGGGCCGAAGATGGAAAGCTCGATGCCCGTCTGCCCGGTGGCAAGAAGGCCGACGCGGTGATCTTCCTCTTCATGTGCGGTGGCGTCAGCCACATCGACACGTTCGACCCGAAGGGCAACAAGCACGCCGGCAAGCTCATCGATGCCATTGGCTTTGGCGACAACGTCGCCGAGATGAAGCGCCCGGTGATTCCCTGCCTCCGCACCTTCAAGAACTACGGCAAATCCGGCATCCCCGTCTCCGACTGGTTCCCCCATGTCGGCGGCATGATCGACGATATCGCCATCGTCCGCTCCCTCTGGTGCCAGGAGGGCAACCACTTCCCGGCCGTGATTGAAACGCAGACCGGTCACCGCGGTCGAGCGTTTGACAACCCCTCGTTTGGTAGTTGGGTCTCCTATGCGCTGGGCTCTGGCAACAAAAACCTGCCGACTTACGTCAACGTTGGCCGGGCCTCCTCGCCGGTGCAATTGACGGGCGGCTACCTCGGTGCCACCTTTGCCGCCACGCCCTTCCAGGCCGGTCCGGTACCCATCCCGAATCTAAAGCCACCGGCCAGCAGCAACGCGGCCGAGCGGGATCAGCAAATGGCCGCGCTGGCCCGTTTGAACCAGGAGTTTCGCGAACGTCACGAACTCAATACCGACATCGCAGCAAGAATCGAATCGTACGAACTAGCCGCCCGGATGCAACTTAGCGCGCCAGAAATCGTAGACCTCTCGAAGGAACCGGAGCATGTGCGGGAGCTCTACGGCATCGGCACGAAACCCACCGATGATTTCGGCCGCCAACTGCTGATGGCGCGGCGCCTCGTCGAAAACGGTGTCCGTTTCGTGCAGATCTGCCACGCCGGGGGCGGCAATGGTAGCTGGGATGCTCACGGCGACATGAAGAGCCACGAGCCGCTTTGCCGCGCCGTCGATAAACCGATCGCCGGGTTGCTTCAGGACCTCAAGCAGCGCGGAATGTTAGAGCGCACGTTGGTTGTGTTTACAAGCGAGTTCGGCCGCAGCCCCTGGTCGCAGAACACGACCGGCCGCGACCATAATCCGAAGGGCTATAGCTCCTGGTTCGCCGGCGGCGGCATCAAGGGCGGAACGGTTCACGGGGCGACCGACGAGTATGGATACCGCGCGATCGAAAGTCCCCACTATTACAGCGACCTGCACGCGACGATCCTGCGGCAAATGGGTCTGGATCATAAGAAAATGCAGTTCCGTGCCTTGGGCCGCAACTTCCATTTGGTGGAAGAAGGGCACGGCCCGATCGAACAAATTATCGCCTAGGCCGGGCCGATTCCAAGTTTTGCCGGAAAGCCGGATCAACTGGGGCCAGCTTCACGGCGGCTTCGAATGCCGTTACCGCCGCCGCTCGTTCGCCTTGGGCGAGCAGCACTTGGCCCAGCGCGTTGAACACCGGCGCTTCGGCGGGCTGCAGCTTCGCGGCCACCTCCAGGCTGGCCCGGGCGTCGGTCAGTCGATTGGCGTTCTGCTCCACCAAGCCGAGCAGGTAGTGGTAAAGCCACGTGGCCGGGCTGATGCTGATGGCCGCTTGCACGTACTCGCGCGCCACGTCGTTGCGCCGTAGATCGAAATTCAATCCGGCTAGGCGAAACAACAGCGTGGCGTCGTTCGGCTTGGCTTCGCGGGCCAGTTCCAGCCGCGCGGCGGCGGCCTCCAAGTCGCCTGCCTGCAGCAGCACGCGGGCTTCGTCGATCCACGCCGCCGCCTTGCGCTGCCGTTCGATATTGTCCTTCTCCTGCTTGGTCAACGCGGAGAACTTGGCCAACGCCGCTTTACGCTCCGGCGCTTTGCCGAGCCCGCCCAAAGCCCGCGCGAGTTGATAGAACACCTGGGGCTCGTTCTCGCCGCCCGAGGTGGACGCCAGCTCCAACTCCGCCCGCGCTTCGTCAAACTGGCCCAACCGATTGAGTGCGGAGCCCAGCAGAAAGTGCCCCTCATAAGCGCCGGGCAACACCTGCGCCGCTCGGCGTAGCAGTGGCATCGCGGCTTCATGGTCGCCCGCCCGGGCCAACAAATTCCCTAGTCCGGCCAGGGCGGGGAAGTAGTCTGGCCGCAACTGCAGCGCCCGTCGGAAACCCTTCTCCGCCGCCTCCCGCTTGCCGCCCGCCGCATACACACCGGCCAAGTCGGCGTGGGCATCCACAGCGTCCGGAGCCGCCACCACCAGCGTCTCCAGCAGCGGCAGCGCCTTCGTATGCAGGCCATTCCGCAGATACAGGTTGGAACTAGCCCGCAGCGCCAAAACGTTGTTCGGCTCAATTTGCAGCACCTCCAGCAGTGCCCCCAACGCCTCGCCACCATTGCCCCGTTCGGCGTGGAGGTTAGCAATCACTAAGTGCGCCCGCACCATCTTCGGATCGCATTGCACCGCGGCTCGCAGCGCGATCAGAGCCCCGGCAGGGTCCTTTCGCTGGTAGGCGTCCATGCCTGCGGCGAAGGGCTGTCCGCAGTCCGGAGCCGCCAACGCCATCGCCAGAAGCAGTAGCTTCATTTGCCGTATCGCGTAACGCCGGTTACGCCCTTGCCTTCGGTAATCGTCACAATCTGCCCGGCCTTCAGCACCCCGATGGTTTCCAGCGCACCCCCCGGCCATTGCACCTCAACGGCCTGCGCCTCGGTCGCCGCGCCCAGCCCGAATTGCAGCCGGAAGTCGCTCTGCGATAGAAACGTGGAGCCGGAGCGGACCTCGCCCGTCAGCGTCCTCTGCCCCACGCGAAGCCGCGCTTCCGCTCCGATGCCGCTGCGGTTGGCCTTCTGCCCGATCAGTTTCAGCGTCAGCGATTGCCCGGCCGGGGCGGTGTTGTGGAGCAGGCTCAGCCGGTCGTTCATATTGCTGATCAACAGGTCCGCGCGGCCATCGTTGTCATAGTCGCCGACCGCCAGGCCGCGCGCCGAACTCTTCTCCATCACGGCCGCGCCGGCCTCCTTTGACAGGTCGCTGAACTTGCCGCGTCCGCCGTTGCGATACAGCAGCCGCTGTTGGCGATAGTCGCCCGATTTCACGCCGGGGTAGACGTGGCCGTTCACCATGAAGATGTCCGGCCAGCCGTCGTTGTCGTAATCGACAAACGCCGCGCCCCAGCCCAGAAACTGCGAGTGCAAGCCCAGGCCCGCTTGCACGGTCGCTTCCGAGAAGCTTCCGTCCCGGTTGTTGCGGTACAAGTTCGGCAGGTCGTCGATGAAATTCGTTTTGACGAGATCCGGCCACCCATCGCCATCGTAGTCCGCGACGGCGGTGCCCATGCCGGCTTGCTCGCGGCCATCTTCGCTGAGCGCGACGCCGCTCTCAAGCGCCGTCTCCTCGAAGGTCCCATCGTGCTTGTTGTGATACAGCAAGCTCGCCTGCGAATCGACTGCCACATAGATATCGGGCCAGCCATCGCGGTCGTAGTCGAGGGTGGTTACCGATAGGCCGTAGCGAGGCCCGGGAGCTTCGATGCCCGCCCTCTTCGACACATCGACGAAGCGAATGCGGCCCGGCGTCGACTCGTTGTGCCACAGCTGATGCAGCGCCGGTCGCAAGCCCTGCGGGCCGCACATCACCTTCTCGTCCTTCCACTGGCAAGCCTGGGGTCCGTCCGGGCGGGGCGTGTTCTTCAGGTCAAAATCCACGTAGTTCGCCACCATCAAGTCCAGCTTGCCATCGCGATCGAAATCGACAAAGGCGCAGCCGGTGCCCCAGTGCGGTCCTTTGCTCGGCGGCGTCACGTCTTCGAAGGTGCCGTCTCCGCGGTTCCGGTACATCACGTCGGCGCCCCAGTAAGTCACATAGAGATCCACGAAGCCATCGTTGTCGATGTCGCCGGTGCACACGCCCTGCCCCCAACCCGCCTTCGCCAGGCCAGCCTTCTTTGTGACGTCCTCAAACGTGCGATCGCCCTTGTTGCGATAGAGGCGATTGATGGGCTCCTTGCCCGCCGCGAAACCTTCCAGTTTCGACGCCGTCACCGCGAAAATATCCAGCAGACCATCGTTATCGAAATCCAGAAAGGCCACGCCGGTGCCGAGCGTTTCGACGATGTAGCTCTTCTGGTGCTCGTCTCCGCACACGAAGATATCGTTCAGTCCGGCGTGCTGGCCTTCTTCGACAAAGTGCGGCCCGGCGGCGGCCAGAGCGAGCAGGAGCAGCGTTCTCATTGCGCCGCCTCCCGGGCGACGAAGATCTGATTGGCGGCGACGTTCTTCCACGTCTGCACAATGCCGCTCGGCCAGCGAATTTCCAGAAGTTTCACTTCGCGTTCCCGCCCCAGCCCGAAGTGCACTCGCTTGTCGTGCGCCGACAGGTAGCTGCCGGCCGTCGACACAAATCCGAACTGCTCACGGCCAGAGGCCGTCTGGATGCGCACTGTCGCTCCAATGCCATCGCGGTTGCTCTTCGTGCCGACGGTGTCGATCAGCAGCCAGCCGTTCTCGCCGGCTCCGTTGCGAAACACGCGGGGCGCGGCGTTGTTGGCCGAGACGACAACGTCGACGGCACCATCGTTGTTGAGATCGCCGAAGGCTGCGCCGCGCCCCGCCATCTCGCCTTGGAACGCGGGGCCCGCCTTCGCCGAGACATCCGCGAATTTGCCGCCGTCATTACGGAGCAGCAGAGGCGTCTCCCGATACCGAAGCCCCGGCTGGGTGATCTCGATATTGTCCATCACATGGCCCTGCGCGACGAAAACGTCCTTCCATCCATCGTTGTCGAAGTCGAAGAATTTCGTGCCCCAACCGGAATGTAACTTGCTGGCCGCCGCCACGCCGCTCGCCGCCGATACGTGTTGCAAAAGTCCCCTGCTGTTACGGAACAAAGCGTAGCCCTGGTTGGCCAGCGCATTCACGAACAGGTCCGGAATACCGTCGTTGTCGTAGTCGGCCAGGTCAACGCCCATGCCGGCGAACACGTTGCCATCCTCATCGTAGGCGGCTCCCATGGCGAGCGCGATCTCTTCAAAAGTCCCGTCGCGCTGGTTGCGAAACAACTGTTGCGGAAAGCTATCGTTGGCTACGAAGATGTCCGGCCAACCGTCGTGATCGACGTCTTGAAAAGCGACGCCCAGGCCTTTGCCCGGTGACTTCGTCATGCCGGCTTTCGCGCTGACATCGGCGAAGCGGCAGCCGCCGAGGCCGCGGTAGAGCCGGTGCGTCACCGGCGCGAATTCATTGGGGTGGCAGTAGGCTTGTGGTTCGCCGCAAGGCTTGTTCTTGCCGTAATCCCAGTTCAGGTAACGGGCGACGAACAGATCCAGATTCCCGTCGCGGTCATAGTCGATGAAGCCGGCGCTGGTCGACCACCCATCCCCCGTTACCCCGGCCTGCGCGGTAATGTCCTCGAACGCGGCTCCGTCCTTGTTGCGGTACAGTGTGTTCCCGCCCAAGGCGGTAACGAACAGGTCCGCCCGGCCGTCGTTGTCGCAATCCCCAACCGCGACGCCCTGGCCATAGCCGTTGCCGCGGAGCCCTGCCGTTTCCGTGATGTCCTTGAACCTCCCATCACCCTCGTTGCGGTAGAGCCGGTTCCAGAAAGTCGCATCGCTCTTATCAGCGCGATCGGCGGCGGTCATGCCGAGTTTGAGCCCCGCGCCGTTGACGAAAAAGAGATCGAGTCGCCCATCCCCGTCGGCATCAAACAGAGCGACCCCGCCGCCCATCGCCTCGATCAGATACTTGGCCGAAGTCTTGCTGGCAGCCGAGACAAAATCGATCTTCGATGTCGCCGTGGCATCCCAGAATGGGACCGGAGGCGACGCACTACTCATCGCCAGCCAACATGCCAGGAAAGAACGCACTCTCATAGCTTCCTATCAAACCGGAGGAAACGCAATGCAAGGGTCGAGGGTAGTCCTTTGAGATCCCGAATCCCCACCGTGTGGCCAGACCGGCCGAGGTCCATCCGGTGCAACAAGAGCCAGCTGCGGTGACGCCGGCGCTGCGCCGGATGGACATCGACAAGACGTTTCAGGGTTACCTCGCCGCCGTCAGCAAGGGCCAGCTGCTGGCTGCGAAAATCACCACGAAAGGCTCGGCCGGCCGGGTCGCCATCGAGATCGTGGACGGAATCCTGGCCGGGCTGACCGGGACCTTCGTGCTGCAACCCAGCGGGACAATGGATCGCCGAAAGCCGACCCTATCGGTGACCGTGGTGCCGGATTCGGGCACCGGCGAGCTCGTTGGATTGAGCGGTCAGATGGACACTCGCATCGAAGACGGCGAAAGCACTTCTACGATTTCGTCTACCAGATCCTGTAGCGGTGGAGTAGACTTGCGGATCATGCGCCCCTGCGTTTCTGCAAGCAGCCCACTGGCTTTACACTGGCGCCGGGGCGACCCCGGCCTCGACTCAAGGGGAAGGTCGAGCGGTTTCGCCACGACCTCGCCGCGAGCGTTGCTGCTGGCGACGCCGCGCATGCGGCTGAAGGTGTCGGGCGATGCTGCTTCTGATGAAGGATGTGACGCGGGATGAGTCGGGCTTGCTTGAGTTTGGGCCGTGTAGCGGGGAGACGCTTTTCGCTCCGATCCGCCGCCCGATCACGGGCATCGAGTTTCGAATTCCGCGGACAGATGCGGTCGCTTGAGTGGTCGCGGGGCCGGCCAGGGCCACCCAGCCTTCTTCAGGTATTCGTTCGAGCCGGGCGACGCCGCCGATGGGGAGAAGGGTGATGCCCTTCGTCAGGATTCCATACCGTCTGGCGGTGAGCGCGTGGCCGAACTCCAGGAGTAATGACACAGCCGAAGTGAACGAGCTGGAAAGTGGTGTTGGCGAGGACGGCCTATTGGCCTTTCCCGGCGACGAGGCCAGGCATGACGATCCAGGCGAGCAAGAGTAAAAGGTGAAATGCACCTGGACGCGGATTCCGGCGAATGTGCCGAGTTTTAGACGCCAACCCATCGCGAGCGCCTACTTTAAATAAGAGAGCGAATCGCGGGAATTGGTTGCGCTTGGCGCTGATTTAGCCGCGGGCCATTAGTAAAAGAGGTATTTGCGCCAGCGGGCGTCGGCGTTGCCGAGCATTCGAATCAGGTGGCGGCTCGTGTGGAGACTAAAGGGCCGGGGCTGTTTCCCCAGCTTCATGCCCGACTCTTCCGGGGTCCGATTGCCCTTGCGATTGTTGCAGGGGTGGCAGCAGGCGACCAGGTTCTCCCAGGAAGATCCGCCGGCGCGGGAACGGGGGATGACGTGGTCGAGCGTGAGTTCGCCAGTGGGTAGAATGCGATGGCAGTACTGGCAGGTGTGGCGGTCACGGACAAGGATGTTCTTGCGGGAAAGAGCGCGAGTTTGCTGGGGAATACGGCGGTACTCGAGCAGCCGGATGACGCTGGGCAAAGGAACGGATCGGTTCAAGGAATGAATGTGGGCCGCCACAAGTTCCTCGGCCGAGGCGAGTCCTTTGAGGATGAGCACAACGGCGCGCCGAGCCGCGCAGATGTTGATCGGCTCGTAACTGGCGTTGAGGACCAGAACGGGCTGATGTAAACGGTCGATGACTGGCATTCTTACTTGGCTCCTTTAACTGATTGACTCACTGAAAAATTTAGGCTGGCGACCTCCGCGGCAGTGCGCGAGGCCCAGGACGGACGACGATCCACGCGCGCCAGCGTCAGAACGGCAACATGGCGGGCTCCGCCGTGGCGCAGAATCGCGGCGGCGGCACCGACGGTGGCCCCGGTGGTGAGCACGTCGTCGATCAGCAGCACGCGCTGGCCGCGGATGGCCGCGGCGTGGCACAAAACAAAAGCGCCGGCCACGTTGGACCGGCGCTCAGAAGGGCTCAGGCTAGCTTGGGTTTCGGTGTTGCGCGACCTCCGTAAGGCATCGCTCACCGTTACTCCAAGGCGATGGGCGAGGGGCCGCGCGAGGAGTTCGGCTTGGTTAAAGCCTCGCCAGAGCCTTCGGCGCCAATGCAGGGGGACGGGGACGACCACGTCGAAACGTTGGTCAAGCGGGACCGCGCTCAGCAGCAGGTTGCCCAGCGGCCGCGCCAGCGGTTCGATGCGGGCGTACTTGAATAAATGGATCAGCTCTTTCAGAACCCCCTCGTAATAGCCGAACGAGTAAGCCGTGTCGTAGCTGGTCAGGCCGGAACGGCAACGGGTGCACACGCCATGGTCATCAAGCGGAGCATCGTTCAGGAAGGGCGTCCGGCACCGCGAGCAAAAATAATCTGCCGCCATCGGAGCAGGCTGAGCGAGGCAAAAGGAGCAAACCGGGATGCGACCGGCGTGAGCGACGGGCTGCGTGCAAACTTTACAGTCTTGGGGGAAGACCAGATTAAACAAGGACGCAAGGGTCCGCTGAGCTACCGCACGAAGAAGAGGTTTGCGCGCATCGGATACAGGCCCACTAGGGAAGTTCCACCTCCAAAACCTTGAGTCTACACCATTGGCGGCCCCGGTGCCCCTACCTCCCTCGAGGCACCTTCTGGCTCCTCTAGAATAGTGAGACTTATGGTTCGTTGCTGAATCGCATTTGGGCTCGTGCTCGCCATGCACGCCCAGACTCCCCCGCACGTTTCGCGCGCGAAGGAGATTGTCTACACCGCCCCCGATTCCCTCGATACCTCCGTCGGCCTCCGCGCCCACATCGAACCCTATCAAACCAACCGCACCGCCCTCGCCGCCCTCCCCTTCTCCTCCCTCCCTCACGACGCCCAGGTCGACCACGTCCTGTTGACGAACATCATCAAGGTCGATCTCCGCCGCCTCCAACAAGTCGAAGACCGCATGGCCGAAGCCCTCCCCCTCCTCCCCTTCGCCCCCGATATCTTCGAACTCATCGATAACCGCATCCGCGTCGAACCCCCTGATTCCCCCAAAATCGCCGCCAACCTCTTTCGCCTCGAAAAACAGATCGCCGGCCTTCGCAAAGAAATCCCCTCCCGCAAAGGCACCGTCAAACCCACCATCGCCAACCGTGCCGCCCGCCTTGCCCGCGAGTTCTCCGCCACCCTCAAAGAATGGAACACTTTCTATAACGGCTACGACCCCAACTTCTCCTGCTGGACCGCCGAGCCCCTCGCCAAACTCAACAAAGCCATCGACACCTACGCCGCTGACCTCCGCGAAAAACTCGCCGGCGTCCCCCAAGCCGATCTCGACACCATCCTCGGAGACCCCATCGGCGACGCCGCCCTCCGCGACGAACTCCGCTTCTAAATCGTCCCCTACACCCCCAACGAACTCGTCAAAATCGCCGAAAAAGAGTTCGCCTGGTGCGGCCGCGAAATGCTCAAAATCCTCCCGCAAACTCGGCTTCGAGGACGATTGGAAAAAAGCGCTCGAACACGTCAAAAATCTCTACGTCCCCCCCGGCCAACAAGCCACCCTCGTCCGCGATCAAGTCTTCGAAGCCCTCGATTTCCTCGAAAAACGCAACCTCGTCTCGATTCCCCCCTACACCAAAGACATCTGGCGCATGCGCAGGATGACCCCCGCCGAACAACGCATCAACCCCTTCTTCCTCGGCGGCGAACAGATCATCGTCAGCTTCCCCACGGCTAAAATACCGCACGAAGCCAAGCTCATGAGCCTCCGCAGCAACAATATCCATTTCTCCCGCGCCACCGTCCACCACGAAGTCATCCCCGGCCACCATCTCCAAACCTACATGACCCAGCGCTACCGGCCCTACCGCCGGGCGTTCTATACGCCGTTCTGGATCGAAGGCTGGGCCCTCTACTGGGAGATGCGGCTCTGGAATCTCGGCTTTCCCCAGACGCCGGAAAACCGCATCGGCATGCTCTTCTGGCGTATGCACCGCTGCGCCCGCATCCTCTTCAGCCTGAACTTCCACCTCGAAAAATGGACCGCCGCCCAATGCGTCGATTTCCTTGTCGACCGCGTCGGCCACGAACGCGAAAACGCCGCCGCCGAAGTCCGCCGGTCGTTTGAAGCCAACTACTCCCCGCTCTACCAGGCCGCCTACATGCTCGGCGGCTCACAGTTCCGCGCTCTCCACGCCGAACTCGCCACCTCCGGCAAGATCACCGAACGAGCCTTCCACGACACCATCCTCCAATCCGGATCCATGCCCGTCGAACTCGTCCGCGCCAGCCTCGTGAAACAGCCGCTCACCCCTGCCTTCCAATCGAACTGGCGCTTCTACGGGCAGCCCTAACCGCTCACGGCAAGTGAAAAACGTACAGCGAGTTGCCCATCGTCATGGCCACATACTGCTTGCCATCGCTCAGGTAACTCATCGGGTTTGACCGCACCGTCCCGCCGCCCTGAAAGCGCCATAGCGGCTTTCCGTCGGCGGCGTTCAACGCGAAGATCTGCCCCTCCGCCGTCGCTCCAAAGACAAGATTCCCCGCCGTCGAAAGCACGCCCGAATACGGCGGCGTGAACAGCTTGTACTCCCAAGCCACCTCGCCCGTCGTCGGCCGAAACGCCCGAATCGCCCCCCACTCCTCCTCCCCCGCAATACTCCGAAATCCGCCCCCGTTGAACTGCTCCCCCGCCTTGAACTCCGCGTTGCCGAAATAGTAAACGGATCCCGCTTCCCGCGCCGCAACGTACAGATACTTCGAATCCGGGCTGTAGCTCGGGCTATACCAGTTGTTCGCCCCGGCCACACTCGGCCACACCTTGGTGCCTTCCACCGAAGGCGAAGTCCCCGGCAGCCGGATCGGCCGCCCGCTGTCATCCAGGCCCTTGGCCCAAGTCTGCTTGGCGTAAGCCTTGCCCAGTAAGAACTCGCCCGTCGTCCGGTCCAGCACGTAATAGAACGCGTTCCGATTCGGAAACAGCAGCAACTTCCGCGGCTTCCCCCGGAACTCCGCGTCGATCAAAACCGGCACTTCCGTCGCGTCCCAGTCGTGCAGGTCATGCGGCGTGAACTGAAAATGCCATTTCAACTTGCCCGTATCCAGATCCAGCGCAATCAGGCAGTCCGAATAAAGGTTGTCGCCGGCCCGCACCTCGCCGTTCCAATCCGGCCCCGGGTTCCCCGTCCCCCAATACAGCAGATTCGTCCCCGGGTCATACGCACCGGTCACCCAGGTCGCTGCCGAACCGCGCTTGTAGCTATCCCCTGCCCAGGTCTTCGCCTCCGGTTCACCGGCCGCGGGCACGGTCCAAAACCGCCAGGCCAGCTTCCCTGTCTTCGCGTCATAGGCATCCAAAAACCCACGAATCCCAAACTCGCCGCCCGCGATCCCAATGATGATCTTGTCCTTCACCGCCAGCGGAGCCACGGTGATCGAATGGCCGGTCTTGTTGTCCGCCACCGTCACGTCCCAACGTACGGCCCCGGTCTTGGCGTCCAAAGCCACCAAATGAGCATCCACCGTGCCGACATAGACCAGATCCCCCAGTATTGCCACCCCACGGTTCACTTGCCCGCAGCAAACCCGCACGTCGTCCGGCAGCGTCCGTCGATACCGCCACAGCGTCCGCCCCGTTCGCGTGTCGAGCGCGGTCACGTTGCTCGGTGCCTCGGAAATGTACATCACCCCGTCTACCACCAGCGGGGTCGTTTCGAACTTTTGCAGTGAGTTCGATTGATAAACCCACGCCGGAACCAGCTTCGCGACGTTCTGGTCGTTGATCTGTTGCAGCGGCGAATAACGGTGTCCCGCGAAGTTGCCAGAGTAAGTCAGCCAATTGCCGGGTTCCTTCTCGGCGTTGAGGAGTCGCTGATGGGTCACCTGCCCACACAACGGCAGCGTCAGGAAAAAGGCCAGTAGTCTCATCGGTTCCCCTTTTCGCTGGCCAGAAAGGCCACCAGATCGTTCAATTCCGTTTCGCTCAGCTTGTTGCGATAGCTCGGCATGTTGGTTTTCTTTTCACTCGTCATCGCGGCAACCTCCGCCTTCCAGAACGATTGCGGATTCCCATTGAAATCGCGAATCTGAATCGAATACGTGTCTTCGTTCAGCCGGATCCCGCGAACCGACTTCCCGGCTTTTGTCGTCAGTTGCACCAGGCGAAACGGATCCGGAACGTCGCTCGCCGGGTCCGCGATCTTCGCTTTCAAATGGCCCGCGCCGCGTCGCGCGCCGATGCCGCTCAGGGACGGTCCAATCCGCCCGCCCTCGTTGCCGAGCGCGTGGCAACCCAGGCAGCCGCCCTTGCTGCGAAATACCTCTGCCCCGGCCTGCGCGTTGCCCGTGATCGCTACCGCGGGCACCTGACCAAGTGAGCGCACGAAGGCCACGGTTTGCCAAATCTCATGGGCGTCCATCAGCGAACCCGGCATCTCGGTATCGGGGATACCGTAGCGAATGATGCGATAAAGAGCCCGCTCGGAGGCAGCCCGCGGAAGCACCGCCACGGCGAGGTTTGCTCCCTTGCCACCATCGCCCGTCGGGCCATGGCAACCGCCGCAACGGCCCAGGTAAAGCCGCTTGCCCATCTCGACATCCGCCGAGGTAGTGTGCGGATTCTTCTCGGGAATTTCGAGCGGCGGTTGCAGTTGAAACAGAAGAAATGGAATCCACCAAAGCATGGCAACGATCTCCTACAGGGAACCGAGAAGTATATCCTGTTTCGCGCTGCAGCTACGCTCCCCGCGCAGCGAGGCACTCACCCCGCTCTCCCATAAGCGGCCACCTCGTCTGCCGCCGGCCAGCGCGTCGAGCCATTCAGTGTCAATGCTAAGCGATCGTGAGCACGATGAATTTGTTCTCAACGGGCGAACTCCCTGGGGATCGAGTTTTTCGTCATGCGCAAGTAGTCGAAGACGAGACGCGTCCTGAACGTGAGTTTGCGCATCCTCTCAGCGATGGATTGCGCGGGTTTCTGCATGATTTGAGGATGCCCACGGCAAAG
>Ga0209086_10000105_pt1 | contig 74698 bp, 71 predicted proteins | sample M_130207_XF_Meta_FD_187312 | JGI IMG/M metagenome (GOLD analysis project Ga0209086, IMG submission 187312) | Freshwater microbial communities from Lake Montjoie, Canada to study carbon cycling - M_130207_XF_MetaG (SPAdes) (version 2) | ecosystem: Environmental > Aquatic > Freshwater > Lake... | reverse complement strand
TGTAACAAATTTCTAAAAAACGTTCTTTTTTTCCATTTAATATTATTTTCATCTAAATAGTACTCGTCGCCATTATTTGGAATAAGCGTTAATTTTCCTACAGGAAGAATATTCATTTTATTTCTATTAATGTGCTGTGTTTTTGTAGGTATTTTATGGTAATTTTGTAAAAGTAATATCAAACACAAACTTAAAAGTAGTAAAAATATTACTTGAAATTGAAATTTCATTTATTTATACTATTATTTTATAATAAAAATGCATTGGAGGGTTACATTAAATCTCTTTTCAATAATGCCGCAAAAGAGGAGATTTCACACAATATATTCATAGAGGCACTTACATCCTACTTTTCAACTACAACATTTTTAGATATATTTCTTATTATTTTCTCCTCCTTCTCAGCGTCATTGTCGCCGGACCCACCTACCGATTCTATAATAATTTTATTATATTGGTCTGAATACTTCGAATGATAAGTGCCACAATCCGGATGCGCTTCTTTGAACTTGGGTAACAATCGTTGGTTCTTGGATGCTACGCGTTTTATTGCCTTTTTAATTTTGCTATTTGATTCATCCTTTTCCCATTTATCTTCATCTCTGATATACATCGTTTCTCTCTTCTGGTCGGTACAGTGAACAGGCCTTTCAGTGATATCGAGCGCCTTGAGGTTCTTAACAATAATATTGGATATTCCTTCAACATAACCAAGACTACCCACCGATTCTAAATCCGATAATTGTAGCTTAATAGATTCCACGAAATCCATGATATTCATTGCATCCTTGCACGTTTCATTCAGGAAAAATTGCAGATTGAATGACTTGTTATGTGAATTTACATTATGCGAATTTACTGTGTTACTTGTTCCGTTTTTAATTACCTCCATCATCATATTTTTTAGTTCGCTATTCTCTTTGATTAATAGCATGATCAAGTCCTTATCAGAGTGTTCCTCCTCAGGCTTATCGCTATTTTTTTCATCAACCTCTTTTACAGAGTCGATATTACATTTTTGTTTATGTCTCCATAATCCAGAACGTTCCTTATACAATTTTCCACACAAACATTCAAATAAATCGGAACCTTTTTGAACTTTCTCGTTGATTTCTGTTGATAAACACATTTTTTTATGTTTATCGGTTGAAATATGCCGCTCATACTGACTGTTTCGCGACGTAGAATAGTCACATGTCAAACATATAAAATTTTTGGAACTTTTCGGAACCAAATTTATTGACATTCGTTGATATATAAGCAACAGAAAAAAGTTCCTAAACCTTTTTAAATAAAAGTAATAAAATTTTATCGTCACAAACTGAAAATTATTTTTTTGGTGACCAGACCATAAATTTCAATTATGCAGCGAAAACATGTATTTCGGGGAAACTTTTTTCGGCTTTTCGTTTTTGGACATTTTTTTTGTCCAATTTCAACTTTCCCAAAATACTTTCCAGGGAAAAAACAAGATATTTTAACACATGGAATCGCCGAATATTATAATATGTTTATATAATATGTCATCAAATTCTGGGCGCATCAATAAAAAATGCAAAGGGAAACGTAAATGTAACCAGAAAATAGTATACCGCGGAGGAGACGCCAAAACAAACAAGAGTTTTATTGATAAATTGCAATTAGTGGTGGACGAGTACCTCATATCTGTTAAAAACAGTCTTGGAAATGGAGCGACAGCGGTTTTACGACAACGCGGCAACTGTAACTACGATCTTATCTTTACCGCTGGTCTGATTCCCATAGCTAAAAATACATATGATGTATATTTGACACAATTTGTGGGCAGAACTGAGGTCTGCAAGAAACTATTGGCAGACAATCCGTTTATTAAATTAATAGCAGATGGTGGTGCAAATGTGTCTACAGATTCCGTTATTTTTAATTTAGTATACAAACTAAACTACCTATATATTTTTTACCTATGTATTTACAGAGATAAGGGCGAGGCGTTTTTAACAGCCTTTTTAAATAGTGACAACTGGACAACCAAACCAGTTAATATGGGCACGCTTATAGACACTATTAAGAGCTACAATTCAAAAATAAACGTTCTTAAAGAAAAGGGCATGATTGAGGGAATGCAATACGAAGAGCAGGATGCATTTAAAATAATCATGGTTGTCTATCAAATTTTCTCGCAGACAATGCGTGAATTGGGTAATATATCAGTTCGCGTCAATAAGACAGACGACATTGACCTAACGACCAGAGGTAATCATGCAATATATTCACAGGCCGATTACATTTCTTTTGGAAATTGTATAATAAATATTCTTACTATATTTTCAGAGTCTATATATAAAAACTCTACTATTGCGCTATTTGTATTATTCTCTTCTTTACCAAGCTCTGCTGATTTAATTGGACATGTTTTGGTCGCGGAACTGCCTTCCTCGGATGTTTACTTGAATGACGCTTCGCAACAAAATGACCAACCTGGAATGTTTCAAGCGTTGAATAATTTTCCGGCAGGCTTGACCAAAGACGAAGATAAAAATTTTATAAATGAACTGCGCGACTCAAAAAATGCAGGTTCTCCGCTAACACGACAAATTAATAACTTATTTGCGCCCCTATCTGGCCAGGGCGCATCCCAACAAGATTTTACTCTGGCGGAATATATGAAAAAGGGGAACTATATTGATATCGTTATTACGGATACCGAGTTTTATGCAAAAACTACCGATGTCTGGTTGCTAATATATTCTTCTAAAGACACTGCCGAACAACTCATATGTGGGTTTGTTCTGGTTACAATGATTTACGATTTTAAAAATAACACATATACAAACGAAAATCAAATTAGATGGTATATAGACGAAAGGGACAAGGAACGGCTTAGCCAATTTCCCTCGGGGTATTACAGTATCCCCGCCTGTATCAAGCCTACCCAAGACAGTGCCCTCCTACCAAATATCGGAACTGGTATAGGTAACAAAATGCCATATATTTTAGGCGCGTTAGGTACCGCAGGCGCCGTTGCGGCCGGGCTCTATTTTGGGCACGTTTTTGGCGGGAAAACCCGGAGAAAAAGTAGAAACCTACGAAGGACGAGAGGTCGAAACGCGACAACGAGACGCAAACGCAGAACCAGCTTACGCCGGGTGAAAAATAAGTGAGACCTCGCATAGGTTATATTGTGTGCGCATGTGACCACTTACTTCTCCTTGGGTTTTTTAGTGGCTGCCTTAGGTTTGCAAACCTTTGCGGCCGGCTTATCTGTTGTTTCCGCAAACAATTTAACACTATTATAATCCAATTTCTCCCGTTTGTTCCTGTTCATAGTGGAAATTTTCCCGAGGAATTGTGGAAACTTTATCATCCCCTTTTTATTGCATTTTGACGTCGCCCGGATGGTATTCAATGCAACATACGGTGACAATTCAAAGTCAAACACGGAATCAAATAGATCCGCGTCAGCCAGCGCATCGGCGGAATAGGCAATGTTTTCCAGCCGCTTTACGTCTTCTCGTGCAGACAACGTATTGCCAACATAATTCTCGTGCACCATTAGCGTATGAATGTCATGCGCCATCCAATAATATTTCAACTTGTCGTCTATAGACAGATCCATGGACAGCAACTTTCCTGTGGTATCAAATATGTTTGAACTCTGAATATTTTTAGTGGTGTCCCCCTTCTTGACGCCCATCTGTAGCGTATTGAGTATGTAGCGAATGTCTCCATTTGACTGCTCATACAGCCTGTCTACACCCGTCTTGCTGATTTTGATATTTTCCGTCGTTGCAACCTTATAGATTAACCGATATGCTTCATCAAAACTGGGCTTTCCGAGCTTAATATCAAAGCAATAGTTTATTATGGGTTTTATTCTTTGGTCATATCTGTCGTCGCAGATACAAACAATCGGTACCTGCGTATCCTTTATACAATCTACAAGTGTAGAGATAAACCCGTGATCCCCGCTTTGACAATCCACTTCGCTAACAACCAACACATTCTCCTGCCCATTAAATGTCCGCCTTGTTTTGAGCAGTGGCTTTATAAATTGATTTATAGTCTCCTTATCGCGGTCTTCATCAATAGACAAGTGGACAATGTTGTAGTCGTGTTTTTTTAACATAAGTTCAACAAATAACGACTTACCAACGCCGCTGACGCCCGAAATCAGCGCGCATTTCGTCTTCTTATTGGCAGGGTCCCATTCTAATAGCCAGCGTATAAATGGCTGAATGGCGGGTTTATTGCCAACAAAATCCGCCATATCAGTTGGTCTATATTTGACTGTGTACATTGTTATTCTATAGTAATGATGTAATTAAATGTTGTTATTATTATGTTTAATGAGTGTTATCTTATCAATTTTATATTTAAATAGATTCAAATTGTCTTAAATATATTTAAATACAATTGCACAACATTATATACAATCGGGTATGATTACGTGCAATTTAATGGGCGGACTCGGAAACCAATTATTTCAAATTTTTGCTACCATTGCATATGGCTACAAAAGTAACAATCAATTTCGTTTTTTGGGCGTCGAAACTCTTGGGAGCGGGTCTACAACAGTTAGAAATACGTATTGGAATACACTTCTTTCAAAAATGCAACCATTTTTAATTAAGGAGCTACCACAGGTTCGTATGTTTAAGGAGGACGGGTTCCCGTATAAAGAGCTACCCGTAGGAGAAATGAGTCAGGACAACGTTTTAATATACGGGTACTTCCAGAGTTATAAATATTTTCAGGGCCAATTTGACATGATTTGCAGAGTTATTGATCTTGAAAAAACGAGAAATGCGCTTACCACAAAATTGAATATGAATAAAGAATATTTTGACAATATTATAAGTATGCATTTCCGGATAGGGGATTATAAAAAGCTGCAGCAGTTCCACCCATTAGCCACATATGAATACTACGAGAGATCGTTACAGCACTTTAAAATCGCACAGCCTAATAAAGCATTCACGGTGCTCTATTTTTTCGAAGATGACGATATTGCCGATGTAATGGGTATAGTAGACCGCCTTTCGTCAAAATACCCCGAGTATAAATTTATTCGCGACGAGAATGCACTTGCTGACTGGGAACAACTTCTGTTAATGAGTTGTTGCCATCATAATATTATTGCGAACAGTTCGTTTAGCTGGTGGGCCGCATATTTTAATACACATAAAGACAAGGTTGTGTGCTACCCATCGGTGTGGTTTGGTCATGCCGTAAATAACGACACACGGGATTTATGCCCGCCTGAATGGCTGCGGGTACAAGTGTAACGGGTAGTACAAGTGTAATAAGTGCAACGAATTTTATTTATATTATTATAATAACTTCATTCCTATTTTGTTTACCTGTGGCATAACTATTTTGGCCGGAGTTGTTTGCTTCTGACTGCGCGGTCGGTGTCCATGACTGATTAAAAGACCGTCCACCTTGTCATCGTTTCCTTTTGAGTTGAAGGCCGATGCGGCATGGATCCGATGCTTTACCAGAACCTGCTTACAGTTAAAAAACCGTTTATTCTGTCCCCTTAACCTAAGCCACATATCATAGTCTTCAATTCCATTCTCATTCCAATGGCACAGCTCCCGTCGGATGACAGAGCTGGAGTTTATCATCGGATTAACAGTAGAAAAATCAAAGTTTGAAATATCGCCAACTGGAATACTCGGTACAACATTATTTCTGTCGCCAAACCATACACAATTTGTCCCAATTACATCGTACTGATTTAACAAGGTAGATTGTATTTCCAATTTTTGGTCGTGCCATATATCGTCCACGTCGAGTAGCGCAATGTAGTCCCCCGAGCATTGTTTAACCATTTCATTCAGTGCGTTTGATTTGCCTCTAATTTGAAATAAGTCAAGCACCCTTATTTTATCAGATCGTTTCTCATACTCTTTTGCACTTTTGTAAACAGCCGATTCCTGTGGGTGACCATTTACGCCTATGATAAGTTCCCACTTATCATAAGTTTGTCTTAATACCGAGGAAACCGATTCCTCTATGAACTCAATTCCATTATATATCGGGATTAAAATGCTAATCATGATATATTTTCAGAATATATATTTGTGCAATTAAACTCATAAACCCTTGGGCGGAACACTGGCTAATATTCTCTGAAACATGAACCAATTGTCCAACCTCGGGTGGTTCTCTCTGTATAGCACAAACTGGTCCATATCTGAAAGGATGCAGTCTACCAGGATAATTTGGTCGTCTTTTACCAAATAGTTGTTTTTGAAATACAGCTCAAGTTTATTATTATATGTTTCGGCCCACCAGGCTATTTTATCCTTGTGACAAATAAAGAACCCGCCTGCGATGGAGTTTTGATGTGCGGGGGTGGGTTGTACGGGTAAAGCGCTTTCGTTCTTATTATTGACTATTTTATAGAGATAATTCATGTATCCATTGTCGTTATTTATGCAGGCGTAGCAAATTTTATTCTTATTCAGTTTGATAATGTTGTCGGGATTTGGCCAATTCATTAGTGTACTTGTATGTACGTCCATCGGCCGATTGCGAAAATACCCAATGTCGCACCACCCGTAAAACTCGGTCTCGTAGTATTTTCTGTCTACAGTGTCCTTGACAAACCAAATCTTTTCCGACCATAGCATGTTTAGTTCCCAGCAGGATTGGCCATTGAGGAGCGCATTTTTTTCGTGGTTTGCGATCCAATAGTCCTTATATTTATAATTATAGAACTGGTCAATCGGTCGCACGATTACGGCGATTCGTGGGTTGCCCTTTGTATCAATGTAATTGCGACTATTCTCGTCTGTGTAGATGACCAAGTTAAAGTTATTTACGATGGAAATTAGGTTGTTCATCCACTCAATATAAACACCTGGATCAAACTTAGACTTGATGATGTAAAAACAGCTTGCAAAGGTGATAGACATACAGTTAAAAGCTTATTGTATTTAAATATATATTTGATGTTTATTTTTTCTTGGCATTCGTTTAAATATTGTTCAAATATGTAAATATATATTATATGAAACGAGATATAATTATTTTAGACTGTCACGAAATCAAATGCGCGCGCGTTCTTTTATTCGTATTTAAAGAATTCGCTGGTTATTTTAGAAGAAATAATTACAATGTCAAAATTGTGAACAATATAACAGAACTGCATAATAATAGTATTGTGCTAATGGGTAATAGTTTTAATTGTAACGATCCGGTAAATGTATTGAAAAATATAGCCCCCGACGCTATATATATAGGCTGGTATTGGCACGCAATAAATACAGACGAGTTACATTATTTTATACACACATATGAAAATATGTTAAATATATATTGTGATGCAACCCGGGTAGACGATTTAATTAAAATTCGTTCATTTAAAAACAATATTCCGTTTTTATTAAGAGCAGATGAAGATCCCTTATTAGTTGGAACATATGAAAAAAATATTGTTTACAATTTTTGTTATATGGGTTGGAATTATTGTGAAAATTTAGTTCCGCAAAATTTCAAGGGTTTGTATCACGGTGTATATGATCACGATAAATTTTTAGATTATGAAACGCGTAAAAAAATTTATTTGTCTTCGTTATTTGCGTTAGGGTTTCAAGCTCCGGAAAATATTTGCGGCAAACATGTATCGCAGAGAATATTTGAAGGACTCGCTTATGGTTGCATAGTTTTAAGTAACTCATTGCCTGCATGTGAACAAACAAATAATATTGTTATTCATGTGTCAACTCGCGATGAAGTTGAACAAATTATGACATATTATATAAATAATCCGGAACTGGCAGAAAAAAAACGAAAAGAAGGCTATGAATTTAGTAAACAATTTGGAACTAATCAACTGGCAGCCCAAAATTTTATTAGCTTAATTAAGGACAATTTTGAGATAGTTGTATAAAAATAAATTCTTACAAATTTTGAGACTTAATATTTTAGGGTTTTTGTTTTAAAATGGCATTACGTAATTTCCGAAACTGGCCACATAATAGTTCTTGATACAAACGGTTCTTCAGAGAAGTTTTTGTGCATTTATAAAATACAATATGCAATATATGACACCTACAATCAAGTTTGCCATATGATAAAACAATTGCATCATTTTCACATATCATCATATCCAAAATAAAATTAAATAAAAATCTTATGTCGACCTTTCAATTATAATAAAAATGTATATTATAATTGAATAATGAATAAAGATATATATATATTTGGCACTTGTAGATTATGTTATCCAATACATAACAATATGAAATTTGTAAAAGAATTACGAAAACACCATTCAAGACATTATATAACAAACAATGATGTAAATGTTTTTACAGAACCTGTAAATTACACTACCAAATTAATTGATGTATTAGATAGCATTTATTACATGAAAGGTAAGCTATACGATAAATTAAACCCTAAAAATAATAAGATGTTGCAAAGTATATTTTTTAGAGGTCACGAAACAGAACGTGATTGTATTACTCCAAATACACACCCAAGTATGAATAATTGTAATATTGAATTTGGAAAAATAATTATTGAAATATTTTCTATTAAACAATACATAATTAATACAAAAAAATATGGAGACGATTTTTATTTACAAAATTTACCTTGGAAAATAAATACCGGATATGAACATAATTGCATAACTTTTGATGAAAACGATTTTATTATTAAACATATGAATAAAGAAGAGTGTTTTGATATTTTACACAAGATTAAACAAGAAGTATATTGTGATATTCTTGTAATTGGACCATATATTTCCCAAAAGGTTCCAGATTTTGTTAATGATGAACGAATAGAAACACAAAATATATTAAAAGAGTTTTGTCTTTTACATGGTTGTGATTATTTTGATTTATCAGAAACGATAAAAACTGACAATATAGAGATAGATGAAACGCATTTTAACGATTATGGGAACAAAAGTTTTAAGCGATAAAATGTATGATTTTATTGTTAAAGGTAGTTAATTTTATAGTAATAAATTAACTAATATCATGAAGCATGAACGCAGATTTAGATATATTGAATATTTTCCCAGTTTATTGTCTTTCCGGTAATATGGTGATTAACATAAAATTGTTTGTTGTTTTCTATTAAATTATTAACATAATTCATATCAACCAAATCGGGGTGAACGTACCAATCCTCGTACGGATTTGTTCCCTGATTATTGATGTCTTCAAACACACGAATATATCCTCTTTTTGTAAATATGTCGCGGGAGGCCAATCGTGTATTCTCAAAATTAGTATGATATATATCATGTTCAAATGTTACAGTAGCAAATTTATACGTATCAAATATCTCATTGTCTAATTTTTGCAATGTTCTAATAGTAGAACCATTGTTGGCCTCTAAATCAATTTGCAAGTAATCAATCGATGCAGGCACATTATTTGCTTCAAACACATTTTTATAATCTACTTGTGTAGCATCATTTATTACATGAATGCTATTTGGACGATGCGTTTTATATAAATTCAAAAAGGACGCATCATATTCAACCATGATTCCCTTCCAATCATATTTTGTTTCTAATAAATATGAATTGCTTATATTTATGGGATGATTAGAGCCAATTTCTAAAAAATATCCGTTCTTCTTTTCCTTAAGAAGGTGTAATACAAACTTATCTTGTTGGGCCTGTCCTAAATACATATATTTATATATGTATAAATAATTATATATATTTAACGCGTCAAAATCTATTTGTCCTCGTTATTTACGTTAGTATTTAAACGGCATAAAAATGTTAATTCTAACCATTAACAAAAACGGTTGCATTGCACATTATATTTAAAATAAAACACAATTTAAATATAATTACTCACATTTACATATATTATGATCGAGCAGGAATTCATTATGCTAATTATGAATTGTAAGAAGTACACCAAGAAGGCAAAATTTCAAAAAATGACATGGTTGCCAAAAATTCCCGATTATTTGCGCTACTATCACGTAATCGGCGACGAAGCCCTGGACGTGGCGTTTAAATTTGACGACGTCAACAATGTACTCTGGGTTAAAGTCGCTGACGACTACAATTCATTGCCGAAAAAGGTGATTGCAGCATACGAGGCCGTATACGATACCTTTCAGTTTAAATATCTGTTTAAAACCGACGACGACCAGATTCTTATAAAACCGCAATTTTTTGATACGATAAAGGGGCTCATCTCCGGCACGATGCCGCCGATACATTATGGTGGCTACATTGTTGACGTAACACAGCCATATTTGTCTCAATATAGTAAAATACACCCCGAACTCCCATCACATCTGCCTTTGTATGTAACTAAATACTGCAGCGGTCGGTTCTATTTTCTCTCTAAAAGTGCGATATCAAGTTTGATTAACAAGCAGGATCTTATAGCAAAGGAGTACCTTGAAGACTATGCTATAGGGTTTTACTTAGATAACCGGTTCAAGATAAATATGATGAATATTTCTACAAACAAGTTTTTCACGGATATTGAAGAAAGCGAATTCCCGGCCTGGGTTGAACAAGGTAAGATCTAATCTATGGCATGTTTCGGAACTCCATCTTGGCGGGCATTTCTGGAGGCGGTCTAAAAAAGGCGTGTTTGTCTAAATCAAGCATGTGTCGCATGTAATTTGTAGGTCTTTTTTCAATATCACTATAGTCTTCTCGCTGAACGACTGTAAGCGGAGTAATTAAATACCATTTATGGATTGCTTGTAAATGGAACCAATATTTGTCAATAGCATATAAACCAGGATTGTGTGGTTCTCTCATTAAGCCCTCAATCCCCTTCTTATAATTTGCAATAAGAGTGTCGTAATAATGGTGCTGAACCAGATAGCCTGTGGTGGTTTGGCACTTAGACACACGGACACACGACTCGTCCACGACGGTATATGGAGGCATATTATTACCTGCAAACAGCACAACATCAAAGTCCTTATGACCAGCCAAAAACATGTTAAGTTGTTCAATAAAGAGAGATGGTTTAGTAAACAAAATGTCGTCTTCAACAATCAAAACATGCGGCAAATTGTTTGCCTTTGCCATCTCCAATACCTTAATATGGCTCATGCTGCAGCCAATGGCGCCGTTCTTCAATTTGATTGCCTTGAATCTTTCCACAGGAATACCCAAGACACTCATTTGGCCTTCAACGTGTTGTTTCCTGTCTGGACGCGAGTCTAAATTTATAAAGAATGCATGTTTAATATCGGCGACGGTATTCATTTAGTTTTAATATAATGAATTATTTAAATGCAAATTTTTAAACATTTTATTTTCTCTCTGAACTAATAAATGAATAAGAATCTTATAGCAGGGCAGATTAAAAACATCTCCTATTGCGATGTTGATTGCGAGATGAACAAGTTAATTGAAGTTGGTAAAATGGCGCACACCATGTCGTCACGATCTCGCATAGGAAACAATGTCGTTGATTTCTTTACGTTTGTGCAGCGACTTGAAACCAAAGGCAAATATGACGTAAATTTCTTTGAATTTATTGAAAAAATAGATGAGTTCAAAAAGAAGAAATTTATACAAACCATGCTCAACTATTATCGCGACGTCAAAAATAAAAACAATACCAAAAATGAGTATATTGTCCTGAAAGAAGTGTACAATATATGCATAAGTGCCATTAACATAATGCGCCCGCTAAATTGTATGGAAATTTATACCAAATACAATGCGAAACGGGTGCTGAATTTTTGCGCTGGTTGGGGCGGTTCAACTGTCGCCGCCGCCGCACTAAACTTGGAGGCCCATTATGGCATTGAAATCAATAGCGACTTACTACAACCATATAACAATATGACTGCATATTTGCAGACAAAATGTGCGACGGTTTTTGATGTGCGCATATGCGATGCGCTCTCGGTTGACTACTCGGGAATGGTCTACGACACCGTATTTGCGTCTCCGCCTTATTACTTTATTGAAAAATATGCAAACAATGTGAAGTACGAGACAAAGAAGGATATGGACGAACGGTTCTACCGGCCGCTATTTGGCAAGACATATAATGGTCTTCAGAGTGGAGGTCATTATATAATAAATGTGTGTAAGGAGGTATTTGACAACGTTTTGCGCGGACTTCTCGGGGAGCCGTGTGAGGCATTCCCGTTAAAAAAATCTAAGCGACAAAACGACCACACTGAGATGGTCTATGTTTGGCGAAAGGATTAAAATGAGCCGCCCATGCCGACTCTTGCGCTGGCCTGCGCTCTTGGTTTCGCTCCAACATATGCTGCATATTGAGGCGAATATTTATGCGGGGGAGGCCCTCTGGGCTGTGGGTGTTGTGGGTGTTGTTGTCGTTGTTGTTGTGGGTGTTGTTGTGGGGGAGGATGGGGTGGGGCATTTGGCGTAAATGAATTGAAAGCATCCTGTTCAACCGCCGCCTGCCTTGCAACCGCAATTTGCTGCAATAATGCGGGCGGCACCTGTTTTCCCATGGATGTCAAATATTTTACCATGTTTTCCTTTTTTTCCAGCGTGGTTGGATAATACGGGATGTTTGTCCAATCCTGGGTTGACGCGATAGTCTTTGTTGTCTCTCGTATCCTATCTGGATGTATTATTTTTCGCTTGGGCTCCCTTAGATCGTAGTTATAATACTCTTCTGTGCCAAATGGAACATGCGTCAAAAACGTGGAAACGTTGACTACTGATATTCTTGGATTATTTACCGTAAATATATTGTCACTTGGGTTTTCTGATTTAGCGTCTATGGTGTATTTTAATTGGCTTATAGTTCTTAGACCATCCACGCCGTCATCATGTTCTCCGCGCCACGGATCCTTCTTGGATATGATTCTTGATATGCCGTCAAATAGCTGCAAAATCTCGGGGCTTCCTATATTATAAAAAACGCTTCTATCTATCGTTAATCCTACTGCCTCGCATCGTTTTTGCAGGACATTGTCTTCCATACCCCAGCCCCAGAATCCCGGGAACCCATTTGTCCGCTCAAAATCGGCGCCTTTCATTACCACGATTCCGCCCAGAGCGTACTTAAATCCATAGTAATGTTTTACTACACCATGCGTCGTCTCATAATCAAATATTTTTGTGAACGGAATTGTGTCAACATCATTAAATATAAAGGTGATGTCCTTATAGTGCTGAGGGTACTTATTTTTTGCGGCAAGAAACCCGATATTTTTAATGGCGCCACGGTTGAATGTTCTGGCATCGCATTGGTGAGAGAAATAAACCTCATAATCGTCCTTGTCTTCTAATATATAACTCATATACTTGCTAAAAAAGAACTTGTGCTGAACCCGATTTCTATACGGAACAATAAAAATGCGTTTAGGTATTTTATCTTCAGCCGACATTATACCCTTAATACAGGTTTTTTTTCGCAAAAAAGAACTATTTACACAATTGTACAATTGCACAATTTCAGATTATCGCTCTTGACTGCTTATTTTCCCAGGTCCAAATTGTATTTTTTCAATATCGCAGCTGGGATTATGGTTTCATCTTTTGATATTTTTTCCAGCTTTTTAAAGCATTTGTTTATAGTGACCTCGCTTGTCTCGCTAACATTCTTGACATCCCTCTTGCTTATGTTTAGTTTGCAGATTTGCGCAACAAAGTACACGATTCCCGCAGCAATAGACGGCGGGGTGTTTTCCGGCATAATGTCCATTTTCTCTATCTTCATAGAAACGAAGTGGCACAGGCGAGTGAGCTCAGTATTGATGTTCAGTTTGCTGCAATATCTTTCAATAAACGCTTCTGGTTTCGTTTTGCCGAAATTCGTTTTTTCCTTGTTGTCCATATCCTTTTCCAAATTATTGATAATGGACAGCGCATTTTTGCACCCCTTTGTTGCACTTGTTACATCCAGCCGAAATATGGACGCAATTTCCTTGGCGGTTCGCGGGTAATTATTTATTCTACATGCGATATAGATGGAGGCCGCAATGATGCCGTCACGATTGTCGCCTCTAAATGTCATCTCGTACTCCGAAATCTTTTTGTGGTAAACAATTGCATCGTCAATGATCATCTTAGGAATCCCCGAGTTCTGCGCCATAACGGTAATTATTTGAAATTCGTCGTACTGGGACTTTTCCTTGTATGGCATAGACTGCCATTCGGTATATCGTCGTATCTTTCGCATCTCATACGACATGGGTCCTAAACACAATACCTTGCACCCATATGACGATTCCTCCAAGAGCGGATTTATTGGCAGACCACACCGCGTTGGGTCGGAGTTTTGATTATCGTCCGCCCCATAATATCTCCATTCGGCACCGTGGTCAACCAGGTCCTTGTAAATAATGCCACATTTATTGTTTGTGCATGTCAAGAACCCTTCTTCAGAAAATGCTAAACTACTCTCACATCGTTCACAACTTTCTCTATTCCCGGAACCATACATACATTCAAGTGGAACCGCCTTTTTATCGGGCCGTTCTACTTCTGAATCAAATATATTCCACAATTCTGTCCTATTTATGTTATTATTTTTACGTTTTTGGCTTTTGTCTTTGCTCATCTTTTTATTATCTTCCTGAATATAATATATTTCAAAATCAATTTTAAAATCAAAGTTAAATCCAAGTTAAATCAAAGTAAAATCCAAGTTAAATCAATTTAAATCAATTTAAATCAAAATAAATATATTTTATTCTCATATATTTTTTAAGACGGTATAGTATATGGGAGGAGTTTTTTCAAATAATGCGAGCACTGATGCAGAAAAAGGGTTTGGTAGCTTCTATGATGCGATTGACTATATTGCCACTCACTATATACTTACAATGGATTTTAAGAGTTTAAGCAATCTTTCTGACAAGGCATACTGTGATAACCTTGTCGTCTTAACCGCTGACATTATTCAAAAATATTTTACAGATATGGACATTACGTACCTTGAACAGCGGATCAGGGATGGAGTGATAACTAACGACCTTGCTACGGGACAGGTTAGTTTTATTAGCAAAGACATGCTTGATAGTTTAGACATATCCAATGATGCGAAAAAGAGCATTTTGAAGCGGCGGGTTTGCATAGGCATAGCCAAGTTTTACATCAAGATCGCCCATGTATTTTCGGCAATTGTTATGACTATTAACCCTGTCTACACCTACAAGGACGCTGAAGGTAATACTGTTAAGGCCGGGCTATTAGAGAAGGATAAGATTCCTAAGGCGGTAAACCGGAAGCTTTATAGATTAAATATTTGCGATAATAGAATTCGAGCCCTTAGCAGGGAAGCCGCCGAAGAGGCCGCACCAGGCATGGTATCGCTAAAGCCAACAATTTGCAGCATGAATACTAATAAACTTGGCCAAACTATGACGCTTGCTGATGAGCCCGGCATTGCGGAGCTTACGCGATTATACTTGGATGATAAGTACGACTATTCTAATGGGACTTTTACCGGAATGTCTGACGAAACAAAGGCGCAACACTTAAATGACCTTAAAGTGTTTTATACTGCCTTTACTGGCAACGCAACTATGCCCAGCGACATAACACAGTTCAGCGACATCAAATTGAGAGATTACAGCAAGACACCTGGATGTCAGGCCGCAACCCCAATTATGAAAAGCAAGATTACGCTCAATAAGAATGATAAATTATTTGAAGCATATGCCAAAAACATAAAGCAAATGATTCAAGAGGCGTCGGCAAACCAATCTAAGCTGTTGGAGGTTATAAACGACCTGTTTACTTATGTGATTGACCCTTATAACGGTAAAAAGGTAATCCGCATTAACCCAAAATTGACCGAGAGTTCGTTACAAAAGGCGGTTGAAAAAACCCGGCGACTTATTATCAATTTGTACGTAAAATGCGAGCAAGATTACGTGAATGGGGTTAAATTATATGAGGTAATTGTTGAATCTAAGATTTTTGAGACTACCCAGAAGCAGATTAATAACCTACAAGCGGAGGCCGCAAAGTTAATAAAAGAGGTGCAAAGTAGTGCGGAGCCTGCACCGATGGTTATACCTGCACCTGCGGTTGTGCCTGCTAAGGCGCCTGCGGTTGTGCCTCTGTCTACATCTTCATCTACTTCATCTTCATCTACTTCATCTTCATCTACGTCATCGTCTACCATGTAAAGTATAGGTTCTCTACAATAAAGTTATCATGTAAATAAATGACAACTTTATTTTTATATACCAACTGCACCAAATAGTTTGCGGGCATTTGAAAGCGCCTGCCGTCTTAGGCTCTCTCTTGCAGCAGTAAGGGATTTTGTTTTTGTAAGCGTTTTTGAGGCCGCACTGATTGCCGACGTCCATCTTTTGCCGGTTTTTGTTTTTAGCGTCCTGTGTTGTTTTCTTGATTTATTTCCACCCATGCGGGCCTTCTTATCACGTCTTGTAGTCATATATACATATTTGGATATTAAATATTTACGATTATTAAATATTTAAACTAATTCTATACCGAATTGGCACTTAATTTGGGGACAGATTTTAGGTTCTACTTGGAAATATCACCTTAAATCATGTGGCTGCTCATGCTGCGACCCATGCTGCGGGCACGCTTGCGGCCTCCCATGTAAGCCACCTTCTCCTCCTCCTCCATCACAGGAGCTCCCATCATGGAATCCGTCATCTGACCGCCTTGTTGGGCAGCAGAGCGAGCGCGGGCAGCGGCACGAGCGGCAGCACGGGCACGTCCGCGGGCGGCAGAACGTCCGCGTCTTGCAGAACGTCCGCGTCTTGCAGAACGTCCGCGGGAAGCAGAGCGTCCACGTCTCGCGCTACGTCCACGAGCACGTCTTGCGCTACGTCCGCGGGCACGACCACCTTGTTGGGAGGCAGAGCGTCCGCGGGAGGCAGAGCGTCCACGGGAGGCAGAGCGTCCACGGGAGGCAGAGCGTCCACGGGCAGCAGAACGTCCACGGCGCATGGTGCGGCCACCTTGTTGGGCACGGGAAGCACTACGTCCACGGGAAGCAGAACGTCCACGAGAAGCAGAACGTCCACGAGAAGCAGAACGTCCGCGGGCAGCAGAACGTCCACGAGAAGCAGAACGTCCGCGGGCAGCAGAGCGAGAGGCACTACGGGATCTTGAACGAGTCGACATCATACTTGACATTTATATATATACCACACAAAAAAATTAAACGCCCTGGGAAAAAATTTTTGTTGACAAAATTATTTCTAAATTAATTCCAAACAGTGTTAACCGACGGCCACCACATTTTATCGCCCTTTTTAACCTTGTAAATCGCCCTAAATACCCGGGTTCTGGACAACGGAACATTGCATCTATATTTATCTAAAGGATGGGGGTTTGTCTTTAGTTGTGCCAAAATGGCACGCTTGCTTATTTTCTGCCTTGACTGAATTGCTAAATAAACAAAGAATGCCCGGAACGATAGCGCCTTGATTGGCAAAATATCCTGGTTTTTAATCTGAAAGTCTCTTAAATATTCTTGACATATCGCCAACCCCGAAATATCAGCCAAATCTTCGCCTATACTTGGCGCCGCATCAAAATCTATGCCATCATAGGAGGCGAAAACACGGTATTGCTCAATGATGTTATTCTGAATCTGCTGAAATTTTTTTCTGTCCTTTTCTGTCCACCAATTATTCAACTTACCTGTTTCGTCGTATTTACTTCCAAAGTCGTCAAGCGCATGCGACATTTCGTGTGCAATGGTATACCCTATTCGGGCCAGGTTATACTCTAACCCTCTCTCTTCTAAATCTACAAATGGCTTTTGAACATATCCTAAAGGAATATAGATTCCATTTTCGGTTGGGGTGTACATTGCATTTACCACGTAGGACTGGGTTCCTATAAATTTGGGCGGAATTTGTGTCCAGTCTATAACAGGAATGTCTATTACGGGTTTCCCGACCAACTTAATCGCTGCATAATGTCGCCAAAGTGTCATTTTTACTAAATTGCCCCATGGGTCGTCTGCTTTATAATCTAATAGAGGGTCCTCTCGCAATACGGGTGGCGAACCTACGGTTAGGCTTAATGTGCGCAGCTTCTCCAGCGCCTTCTCCTTTGTTTTTGGTTGCATCCATTTATTGCGCTTAATAATTCGAATAAAGACAGTCCGAAGGTCCTCGGCCATTGTCTTGACGTAACTAATGGCTTGTTCGTTTTTATATTTGCGAATATATTCATTACTCAAAAACGTGTTAAATAGGAAGCCCATGAAGAAGACGGGTCGGATGGCCGGGTCGACACGTTTCTCCTGACCTCTAACAAACTTCCCTTCAAAATCGTAGAAGTTTTGGAAGCCAGTTTCACTCCATCTTGATTGTTGACGAATGTACAAATAAATCCAGTATGTTCGCCATTGTGGGCTATTCCATCTTTCAAGCAACAATTTTGTTCCACACATCAAGTAGTTAATATTTGACGTTACAAAACTATATGGTATGTCTGTGAAACCCATGCTCTTACAGAATTCCTCCCAGTTAAACCCAAAGATCTTCAATGCTTCATCCTTTGTAACCACATTATACCCATCTTCGTCCGACTCCTTAATTACGTCGCACGACATAGCATTTAATAGTTCAATTTCGGTGTCATACACGTCCTTTACATTGAATCCATTATCTTCACCAAAACAGTCGGCAAATAGTCCAGTTAAGTATTTAAAGTAGACGGATCTGTAGTGTTTTTTGTATTTGGTATCTGCTTCAGTGTCGGTTGCATCATCAAAATACACGTCAATGTCGATGAGGGTTACCTGTGGCGGCTCCAAATAACACTTGTATACCTTGGGGTTCTTTTCGTCGGGGTTTAGCGACCACACAAATGGACTACCGGCCGAGGTGATTTCGTTTCTGTTAGCCTTCCCTAATGTTATCCACAAATTTGCGGGGTCCTTAATGACCTCGTCCATATATTCTGCGAATGCGGCAGCGGCGCATCGTACTTGCTGCGTCGTATTAAAACCCTTAAATGACGTATACGCCGTTTTAATACTTTTTGCCTTCTTGGTGTCCTTTGTCTCCGGATTTGTTATGTACTCTTCAATTATCTGAATCAGCTCTCTGTAAACCTTGTCCTGAACAATTCTAAAGTCATCCACCTGAACAATGTATTTTTGGGCCTCGTCCAGCTCATAGCTGGATATCCATCGGTCGTTTATGTAGGAGTAGTAGTCTTGGTTCGGCTGAACATTGCTTGGGTTTACCGCCTTCTTTAAATCCGCCACAATTTTATTTTCTAAATTATAGCTGGTTGAAAGAACGTCAATTTTATTTTTTTTAAGGTTCTCCTCCGCTTTATCCTCAAATGTGTCAAATGCATTTGTAGACGTTTTACATACGACGGACCTTTGTTCGGGAGTTAATGTTTGTAAACTATTAACGAGTGCCTGGCGCTTCTTCTGTGTTTTGTTTCTCACTGCCCTTAATTTATTTAGTGAATTATTTGACATATACAATAACAACATATATTATTTTCTGAGTGTATTAGTTCTATAGTGGCGCTTCCTAATAATCATTGATTCTTTTCCGTGATGCTTATCGCCGCATCGTCCATTTATTTTAGAGGACAAAAATATTAAAATTGATATTGTGCATCAATATATACCAGATGTAAAAATATATATTGATAATCTATTGCCAATGTCAACGTGTTTAACCTGTCCAACTGATAGAATGTACAATGTAGTGTGCAATTTCTCAATTGGAATCAATCACTATGCGTGCAATCCCCAAACTACTTGTTTAAATAGTAATGGAACGTATGACTGCTGTGCAAAGAATATAGTAACCTGTATAGTATATGCGTCGTCTTTGCTTGTGCCGACAGTTCAGCCTACCGCGGCCATTAATTTAAGCGCGTGCAGCTCTCAAGGATGCCATGTGAAATATAACGCCGCCCAATGTTATTGGTATGAAAGTATAAATAGTAACACGTTGTGCAGTGAAGACGGAACCGAATATTGTTGCGGTCAAGAGCGGTCTGATTGCTGTCAAACAAGCAAGACAGCTGCGGGCGTGACATTTGGTAGCGTCGCGTGTTTATTGCTGATATTCTTGTGTTATAGATATTTTACGCGGCATTATAGTAAAATAATACCTGTTAATTTTGCAGTAGAACCGCCCGACAAGTATCAAGCAATTGTAACAAGGGAGAAACCCAATAGTGTATGAAATAACACCCTACTTCTCAACTATGACATTCCTGGAGATATTCCGGATGATTTTCTCCTCCTTTTCTGCATCATTGTCACCAGAGCCACCAACAGATTCTATAATAATTTTGTTATATTGGTCTGAATATTTGGAATGATATGTGCCGCAATCGGGATGCGCCTCTTTGAACTTGGGCAACAATCTTTGGTTCTTGGATGCTACCCGTTTTATTGCCTTTTTGATTTTGCTATTTGATTCGTCTTTCTCCCATTTATTTTCATCTCTAATGTACATTGTTTCTCTCTTTTTATCCGTACAATGGACGGGTCTTTGAGTAACATCAAGTTCATTCAAATTCTTCACGATAATGTTGGATATTCCCTCCACATACCCAAGTTCTCCTACCTTTTCTAAATCTGACAATTGCAGCTTTATAGAATCAACAAAATCCATGATATTCATCGCATCCTTGCATGTTTCGTTTAAGAAGAAGTTCAGGTTGAAGGCCTTGTTGTGCGAGTTTGTTGTAGTGTTATTACAATTATTGTGCGTGTCCTTCTTGACAATTTCCAAAATTAAGTTTTTGAACTCTTGGTTTTCTTTCATAAGGTAATTAATTAATTCATCCTTGTTTGTTGTATTGTTTGTTACTACAGTGTCGCTATCACTATCATTGTCACTGTCGTTATCATTATCCGTAATAGGAATGCATTTTTTAGAACAGTTATTTTTGCTGTTATGTTTCCACAGGCCGGTCCTGTCCTTATACGCCTTGTTACAAAACTCGCATTCAAATTTATTGCTTAATTTTTGCTTGGCATTGTGGCCATCTGTTGCCGTTTTGTGTTTGGTACTTAAATTGTGCGCATCAAAATTACTCTTTCGCACGGTTGTATAGTCACAAAGTTTGCAGCAATAATTTTTGCTGTTTTTTTGCTTAATTTGGTTGCCATCCGTTGCCATAATATAGCCACAGAAAATAAGTTTAAGCATTTTTCATAAAAATAATAAAAAAATTACCGTCACAAATTGAAAATTATTTTTTTGGTGACCAGACCATAAATTTCAATTATGCTCACAAAACATGTATTTTGGGGAAAGTATTTTGGCAAATCCGTTTTTGGACATTTTTTTTGTCCAATTTCAACTTTCCCAAAATACTTTCCAAGTAAAAAACAGCCCCTCTTCTACAGCCTGTAGAGAAGAAATTTAGCCGAAAATTGCAATCCCCCTTACATCATGTAGTAAATAGTGCACCCCTTAAAGGAACCTATCGCCAATTTTATTTAGAATGTCATCATCATAAACTAAGCTGCCAGAAGGTTTGTACGATTTTATAGGTGTATATTCCTTCTTGGCAGGTTTCCCCTTCTGCGACATATCCTGACTCTTCAAATTCAACATAAAGTCGTTGGGATCGGGTGGTGCGCTATTTGTGATTGTCTTCATATTCGCATCACCGCCTGTCTCTTCAACCTTCTTACCATATTCATCAACAACAATACCCGTCTTCTTTTTAATCTCGGTTCTTACATAAGACGGTACAAAATGCATCCACGAGATAAACAATGTATTTGGATGAACATACCGAATATTAAACCCATTAACCGTTAGCTTATCTATTAAATATGCAATACAGGATCCCTGGTCATACTTCGGGACTCCAATAATGGTTTCAGGCACCAAAAACCAACAATACTGCTCATCTACCTTTTGCCGCGAAACGGTTTTAATCTTCACGTGAATTCTGTTCAAAATTTTATTAAACAGCGCCAGTTTATTCAGGTCCTGTTGTTTCTTCTTCTCGTACAAATCATCTATGTTCAGTTTTTCCGAAAAGGCCTCTACATTTTCTAATGTAAATATATTTGCCATTTAAATTCATTTGAGAAAAAAACTAATTAAAATTACTGCATTATTTGTAATTAATGACAATTAAACACTTAGTAATCTCGGGAGGAGGGCCGGTCCTGGTTCATGTATTAGGCGCAATCCAACATCTTGAGGAGAATAAGTACCTTGACCTCAAAGAAATCAAATCTATTTATGGAACATCTGCAGGTGCAATTGTAGGCGCAATACTTTGTCTGGGGTTTGACTGGGAAACAATCCGCGACTATATTATTAAACGACCATGGCAAGATGTTTTCCCAGTCAAGGTACAAAACATATTTGACGCCTACACCAAGAAGGGGGTATTTGACATAAAAACGTTTGAAAAATGCTTTAGACCACTGTTAGATGCTAAAGATATAAACATGGATGTAAACCTGGAGGACTTTTATAAATTATCAAATATAGAACTACATCTATTTGCATTTGAAATCAATGAATACAAGATTCACGATGTATCGTATTTGACACACCCCAAGTTATCTCTCTTATCTGCGATTCAAATGTCATGCGCGCTGCCACTTTTGGTTACACCGGTTTGCATAGAGGACAAATGTTATATTGACGGCGGATTCTCATGCAACTATCCACTAAACTATTGTATTGAATCAGGCAAGCTACCTGATGAAATACTGGGGTTTAAAAACAAATATGATGTTCAGAAAACAGTTATCAATTCTGAGTCAACCATACTGGATTTTATGACGACCTTTTTATTTACTACAATTTCGCGATTCAACACGGAGAACGAACAACAAGAAATTAAAAATGAGGTCATATGTGATGCAAGCTATTTAAGCATTGACGTTTTAAGAAGAGCGGCAAGCAGCGTAGATGCCAGACGCGAACTGTTCAACGGCGGCATAGGAACGGCCACGAGTTTCCTCGACAAATTAAAGGACAGTGTTCAAGAATTGCACGAGGGTGTCCCTTGAAGGCTTTGCGTCGTATTCAATGATCTGGCCATCCTTCAACAGCTTAATTGTTGGGTAGCCCTCAATGCTATATTGATTCATCATGCGCTCCACCTCGGCAGTTTCTTCAGAGCAATTTACATCGGTAAAGACGACGTGATATCCGTTAATAGTTTTATTCTTGTATTCGGACTTCAACTCCTCCCAAATCGGCTTCGCGGTTTTGCAGTGAGGGCACCAGTCGGCGTAGAAAAATAGTAATTCTGCACTTTTATCGTCGGTGGCTCCGAGTTCCACATGTTCGCTGTTTGGTTTGTACTGCTGGGGGGTTTTTGCGTGCGGAACAACATAAAAATAATACACAAGAAAACCAATGAGAGTCATGACTGCGAGAGCAATAAGAATATTTGTCCGAGTTAAAAGGCTTCCAAAAGAAAAGGAAGTTCCTCCTATAGGTAGAGTTGGGGCGGGATACATGTATATATATTATCCCAGAAGAAATTTAGGTGCTGTTTTAACGAATACAGAATACAATATAAAGATTTATGCGTAAGTAGTGAATAGCATAACTATGTTGTTCCGAACAAGTACTGGAGGTTTAATTGAAATTAAAAAATACGGCCTTTCAAGCGATAAACTGTACTACAAAAAGATCATGGACATTAAGAAGGCGCCAAAACAAACCGCTTTTTCTAAATTAGAAAAGACTCTTAATAACGTAAACAAATAGGAGTGCGATAAAGGTTGTAAAAATGTAGCTGCACAAAATGTTCATACCCAATTGAGCGTTCACCTGTTCTGAGTGGGCAATTTGGCGAGCTTCCCTTAATAACTTTGTTTGTGCATGGTTTAAATATAGAGTGTATATCAATAACATTAAAACCACCAATTTCATAAAGGCCGACAATTTAACAAGGTTGCATAATGGGCTGATTACAAATAGAACTATAATAAAGATGGAAAGGGCTGAGCATATACACAGATTTTTGGTAGAATCGGTAAATACCATCAAGTTAAACGGAGTAGGAGAATTCATATAAATTTTAAGTATATTTTATTTTAATATTTTTATATTTTAATAGTATATACATGACCAAAACGCGTAAAAATAGAAACACCCACAATAAAACAAGGAGGCGCGTGTTTACAAAAAAGGACTACAATTCTGGCGACGGTATGTTAACAATGTCGTGGGGGCCGGCAATGTGGCATTATCTTCACATGATGAGCTTTAACTATCCTGTAAACCCAACACCAGAGAATAAAAAGCAGTATAAGGATTTTATTGTAAGTCTTAAACACGTGTTACCGTGCAAATATTGCCGCATAAACCTTGCGAATAACCTTAAGAAGAAGCCCCTGCTTGCATGCCACATGGCCAATCGCGAGACGTTTTCTCGGTACGTTTATGAATTACACGAAACGGTAAACAAAATGTTACACAAAAAATCCAACCTATCGTACTGCGACGTGAGAGAGCGATATGAACATTTTAGGTCAAGATGTACAGATGAAAAGCCCAAGGTATTTAACTTCAAGCAGTCATCTACGCGAAAGAAGAAGGAGAAGGGCTGCACGGAACCATTATACGGGAAAAAATCCAGATGTGTTATCAACATTGTCCCTCAAGAAGACAAAACCGCTACATTTAAGATGGACAAAAAATGCATCAAAACCAGAGACTGAGCGGCCCGTGAAAAAATATAAACTATATTACAATTTAATTGCACTTGAATTGTAATATACACAAAAAACAAACGTAAAACACAAACCTATAAATATAGGCTTATTTACATGCCGAAGGACGAGAAGTCGTTCAAAACGGGAGACGGAAGGTAATCGTTGTTAATCGCGCTATAGTTGGGGACCTTTTTGCATTCAAACGATGGTTCCGGGCAACGGGCACATGCAGGGCACGGCGGGCATTTCTCTTGGCGAGGGCATGCGGCAGATGTAGGGCATGCAGGGCACACGGGTGGGACAATTTCCGATTTTAGAATATACATGTCTTCCTGTCCGCGCGGGATTTGGCTTGCAGGAATTCCTTGGGGGAGGCTGCCGGAGTAATCGTATGTTGTGGGCGGGGCCGACATGGTGGATGGAGAGGACATTGTGGATGGATTGGCCGACCCACCGGTTCCTTGGTATGCCAAGCTATAGCCGCTTAATTGGACGGGGGAACCAGTACTTCCATAGTACTGTGTGGAGGTTATAGAATCCGCGCTTGTTGCCACAGCGTTTGAGTCGGGTTGTCCGTAACCACTGGAAAAGTCATAAGAGCCTGACGCGGTTTGAACCTGAATAGATTGTTGACCGTTTGCATTCATAGCCACAGTGGCAGATGCGCCATTCGGGCCGTAAAATGTGGAACTACTATTATCGCCAGCGCCGGCTTGGCTTTGCATTGGTTGGCTTTGCATTGGTTGGCTTTGCATTGGTTGGCTTTGCATTGGTTGGCTTTGCGACGAAAACGAGATGGGCTTAGCACCTCCCGCAACCACAACCCGCAGACCCTGAGATCCGTCTTGGTTAGAACTGACTACAACATATCCGCCATTCTTACCATAAAAGGTGGTTCCGTTTGCCAATTGGGTAGAAGAACCGCTATAGTGGTTATAATTATCATAATTGACGGCACCGCTTGTAGAAGCTCCATTTGTAGAGGTAGAACTGTTGCCCGACGTACCATCGGCATTTCCCGAATCAAATCCCTCGGCGCCACAATTACCTCCTAAAACTGAACAGAAAACTAACCCTAATAGTAGAATTAAGAAAAGAAATAATGCGTCAGTATTCATTGTATAATTTATATGGTGAAAAAAGTTTGAGACATATATTATATTAAAATTGAATGACAATACGCAAATTATACTACCATTATATGTTATCATGCCAAACGACTACAAGTGTGCAGAAATTGTTGACGACTCGTCCGAATCCGAGTGCGCAGATACCATTGCTAAGAAGACGAAGGCCGTCAAACGCAAGGTTATTCAGCCCACATTAAAATTGTGTTATAATGAAGATCCGAGTATATTTGAAATCGGGGTGGATGAGGTGGGGCGAGGTCCGCTGTTTGGTAGAGTGTATACAGCGGCGGTGATTTTACCTAAAGATGGCAGTTTTGATTGTTCAATGGTAAAGGACAGCAAAAAATTTCATTCAAAAAAGAAGATAGAAGAGGCATCGCAATATGTAAAGGAAAACGCGCTGGCATGGTACATCAGTTTTGAAGACGAAAAGAAGATTGATGAGATAAACATTTTACAGGCAACGCAGACGGCCATGCACAGTGCAATAGCAGAAGTTAGGAAACAGTTTGTCAAAAAGTCAAAGGAGGACGGGAAGGAAGAGAGAAAGGATTATTCGATTCACCTGTTAATTGATGGTAATTATTTCAAACCAGTGACATATTTAAACAAGGCAACGAATCGGATTGAAACGATCCCGCATGTAACTATTGAAGGCGGCGACAACAAATACGCGGCGATTGCGGCGGCATCTATATTGGCAAAAGTGGAGCGGGACCGCTACATTGCAGAATTGTGCGAACAGAATCCGACGCTGTCTGAGCATTATGGTATAGATTCTAACAAGGGGTATGGCGCAAAGCGACATTTGGACGGTATAAAGGAACACGGCATTACTATTTGGCACAGGCGAAGCTTTGGTACATGTAAAAATTATGTGTAAAATTCACACGATAAATATACGATAAATATACGATAAATATACGATAAATATACGACAAATATACGATAAATAACAATATTTATGAGCATACATACTTTTTTCTTTAGTCGCCGCGCTCAAAATATTTTATAGCGAGTAAGTAAATAACATGGCAAACATGAAAGGTCTAACCCCGGTTTACGTGAGTGCGGTTTACGCAATTGCAGTATTTAATAACGATAACATTAAGGGGACTGTCCGCTTTACTGAAGATGTAGACGCAAATCGTGTTAGAATTGATGTCAGTGTAAAAGGTCTCTCTCCAAATAGCCTTCACGGTTTTCATGTTCACGAGGCAGGAGATTTGACCGATAAATGTACCAGCATGTGTGCTCATTTCAATCCTTATGGAAAAACGCACGGGTGTCCCGGAATGAAAGAGAGACATGTTGGCGATTTAGGCAATTTGAGTACCAACGCAAAGGGAGAGGCGGTATATAGTTTTTACGATAACGGTATCAAACTTAGAGGCACAAGGTGCAATATTCTTGGCAGAGGCCTCATTATTCATGCAGATGAGGATGATTGTGGGCACGGAGGAAACGCAGAAAGCCTAAAGACAGGGAATGCTGGCAAAAGAATTGCATGTGCAGTCATTGGATATGCAAAGGAGAATTTTAATTGAACATACAGCGCATGCGCCTGCCCAATTACGAATAAAATTGAAACGAACAAACGCACAAAGACAACAAATACTTTCAATGCAACGGCTTAAAACCTTGCCGCCAATTAATTTAATTAAATGCGCGTTTTAGTATTTGATACGGAGGCCACAGGTCTCCCAAAGACAAAAATTATAAACCCCGATGCCCTTCATTTATGGCCGCACATTGTTCAATTTAGTTATCTAATTTATGATACCGAATTGAACGACGTGCTTGTTGTGGGGGACAACATAGTGAAGGTGGGCGCCGGTATAAATATACCAGCAGAATCAACGGCCATTCATGGGATTACAAACCAAATGTCGCAAACCGAAGGCATTAGCTTGAGCCAGGTCTTTCGGGCATTCTTTCGTGACTTACACACAGCAGATCGGCTGGTAGGGCATAACATTTCATTTGATGTAAATTTGGTTATTGTGGAATTACTCAGAATGATTTATGATTCCGCTCCAAATAGTGAATGCGATGACATTGGTACCAATAAAAATAATTTACACCAGATTGCGAATTTTAAAAACACTTATTGCACATTACAAGAATCAATAGATTTGTGTGCAATCAAGGCCGTGACAAAGCTGGGTAAAGAATATAATAAATTCCCAAAGTTAATTGAGTTGCATCAAAAATTGTTTCGAACAATTCCAAATAATCTGCACAACTCGCTAACAGACATTCTCGTCACTCTCAGATGTTATATGATGATGACGGGGAGTTTAGATTTGAATGAGGTGTGCAATAAATATAAGGAGTTGATTCGGGCGCGTAATGCCCTTTAGTCGGCTTATACAGAGATTAGATATAGATATATATAGATAGTAGCAATTTTGTATCATGTAAATATTTTTTTTATGATATAAAATTTTAAGCAGAGCACATTTCACATATATCTTCCGCCTCGTTGTTGTGCGTATCGTTGTTATGCGCCTCATTAAGTTCAGGTTCAATCGTAAATTGTTGCGCCTGATGTTTCGCCTTTCTTCTCAAGTAGTAAATACCTGTTTTCAGCCCTTTTTTCCACGAATAAAAATGCATATTGGTTAGCGTGCTGTAAGTTGGGTCCTCTAACCACAGATTCAGGCTCTGACTTTGACATATAAACGCTCCGCGGTCTGCTGACATATCAATAAGATGTTTCATCGGGATCTCCCAAACAATCTTGTACTTGTTTCTAATGTGTTCCGGTAAAACGGTTAATTGTTGAATAGACCCCTTATTTGCAATAATATTGTTCTTTATTTGCTCATTCCAATGCCCGAGTGCAATGAGCTCCTTCATTAAATACTTGTTGACGACCACAAACTCGCCGGCCAATGTTCTCCGCGAGTACAGGTTGCTTGTAAATGGCTCAAAACATTCGTTGTATCCGAGAATCTGTGACGTAGATGCAGTTGGCATGGGAGCGACAAGCAGCGAATTGCGAATACCATTCTCCACAATAGACTGTTTAAGGCCCGCCCAGTCGTATCGGTCAGTGGGGGTCACGTTCCAGGCATCAAATTGAAGAATTCCGGTTGAAGTAGGGGACCCCGCAAATGAGCTGTATGCACCAACGTGTCGGTCGTCAACCGCGGATAGTAACTGAATATCATATTCATTTAAATAACTATTCATGCTTGGCCTATTGCTATCATCTAATAGGCTGCGAATATGCGTTCGGCGCGCAATAGAAATTTCATTGCTCTTCTCAAGCGCACCGTGATATATTGTCTCAAATATTAGTTTGTTCACATGAAGCGCTTCATTTGAATGAAATGGGATATCCATTAAAACAAATGCGTCTGCCAGCCCCTGCACCCCAATGCCGATGGGCCTATGACGTAAATTGCTGCGCATGGTCTTCGTTGTTGGATAAAAATTGATGTCAATGACGCGATTTAAATTATTTGTAACCACCTTTGTCACCATGTGTAGTTTGGCATAATCAAACTGTTTTGTGACTGGGTCTACAAAGGAGGGCAGCGCAATAGATGCCAAGTTACACACAGCGGTTTCATGTTCGTCGGAGTATTCTATAATTTCGGTACACAGATTGGAGCTCTTAATCGTGCCGAGGTTTTGCTGATTTGACTTTTTGTTCGCAGCGTCTTTAAAGAGTAAGTAAGGGGTACCCGTCTCCATTTGTGCATCCAAAATTCGGAACCATAAGTCGCGAGCATTGACGGTTTTTCGCGCTCGCCCTTCAGACTCGTATTTTGTGTATAACTCTTTAAATGCGTCGCCGTGCACATCAGATAGCCCCGCGCATTCATTCGGGCAAAATAATGACCATTTGGCACTGTCCTTGACACGTTCCATAAAAAGATCGGAAATCCAAAGCGCATAAAAGAGATCGCGTGCCTTCAATTCTTCATCGCCATGATTCTTCTTTAGTTCCAAGAAATCGTCAATGTCCGCGTGCCAAGGTTCCAAGTATATTGCGAACGATCCATTTCTTTTTCCTGATTGATTCACGTAACGCGCGGTGCTGTTGAAAACGCGAAGCATGGGTACGAGCCCATCCGTTTTTCCATTTGTCCCTTGAATAAAGGATCCTTTTGCGCGAATATTATGAATATGAAGGCCGATTCCGCCGGAATATTTAGAAATAGAGGCACAATCCTTCAGTGTATTGTAAATGCCGTCAATACTGTCGTCCTCCATAGCAATTAAATAGCAACTGGATAGTTGCGGTCTGGGAGTGCCAGCATTAAACAGCGTCGGCGTTGCATGAGTAAAATATTTTTGGGACATTAGGTCGTATGATTCCTTAACCAATTGCAAACATTCATCGCTGCTACACTGGGATTCACAATGAATCCCAATTGCAACACGCATCCACATGTGCTGTGGCCGCTCAATCACGACGTCATTTGTTTTAAATAGATATGCCTTTTCAAGAGTCTTGAACCCAAAATAGTCAATTAAATAGTCGCGATTGTGGTCAATCATGGCTTCAATTTGTTCGCCAAATTTGTTGGTAAATGCGAATAAGGCATCCGATACGAGAGGTTTGGTTTTTCCATGAATGTTTGTAAAATTATATAAATCATTGACAACCTTCACAAAGGACGGGTTTGTATTCTTCTGATGATTTGAGATGCTAATGCGCGCGCCCAATGCTGCATAATCTGGGTGGTTCGTAGAAAGAGATGCGCACTGTTCTGCCGCCAACTCGTCTATCTTTGATGTAGGAATTTTGTCGTATAATTGGTCAATTACTTTCATGACAAGCGATGAATAGTTGATACTGATCCCGGCCTCGTGCCCTAATTTTTTGACCCTGTCCAGAATTTTATCAAATGATACATCCTGCAATATCCCGTCGCGCTTAGTTACTCTCATTTCAGCAGAACTGTCCATGATTGTTGTTAATTTAAAAACGTGCGATAGTTTTAAACCCTTTCTCCAATAAATTCGCACCTTAAATAATTTATCTAAATAAATTATCTAAAACATATATATACATGTATCAATCGCTATTCTTATTTCTTATTTTAGTATTGTCGGTAGGGCTGCCATTTTTATTTAAGAAGACCTCTTTTCTAAGAAGGCCCGAAGGATATTCCAATTATACTTTAGCCGGTGCAATGGGTGATGTTCCGGGCGCACAGACCCGCGTGTTGGTTCAAGACACATACCCAGCAATTGGCAAGAATCAAATTTCAAATGACACTGCAAATGATATTTGGATGGATTATCCTGTATTCCAGGTAGGTTCTTTTGAACAAGAAACGAATAATATCCGGTATCCTAAAAACCCAGATGTAGGAAGGTGCATGCCCGCTTCCATGTGTGGCGCATTGTACCACGACGATAAGCCGCACACTAACATTGTCACACCGCTGCCACCGCTTGACCCAAATAGTGGCACGCGCGTAGGATATTTTGATACACAGGTAAATCTTATGCCATTTAGAACTGATATGCAGAATATTCTGTATTAGGTTCCACTCGTATCTACCTTGATAACCTTGGTAAAATACAATAAACACCCCTGTGTCGTTTGCTCAATAAAAGGTCTGGCTGGTTCCTTTCTCTGTTTCTTATTGGGCGCCCGGTGCGCGTAACCAGTCACTCTCTCCTCTTCAATAATCTTCCACACCTTTTCCAGCTGTTGAATATTATTTTTAAACCAGTTGCGATCGCGCGACACGAGAACACAGCTTAACACTTCCAGTTTCCAGTAAATAAATTTCAAAAAGGTATAATTATATTGCGGCGATTCGTATTTGCACAGTTCGGTTTCTTCCCACTCATGTATCTCCTCCGTGGTAATAATGTCAAGTGGCTTATAACTATAAAACGGAGTGCCCTCTTTTGTATTAAAATATAAAATGATCCCTTTTGTCTTGTTATCCGCTGATAGTAGTAACTCGCGTTCACCGTCCTCGTTCACTTTTGTATCTGTTTGAAAGGAGAATTCGTCTGGGTACTCAGTAAACTTGGTTTCCAAGAAATCGCAGTCGTCAAGATCGCACACTTCCATTTGAAGCTGCATCTGCGTCCAATATTCTTTCTTTGGAATGCCGTTGATCTCGCGACTGACCACGTTTTTAATTTCCAACATTCGCCCAAATCGGTCAGAGTCATGGTTCACAACAATGCCATCAGGGGATGCTCCCACAAACGAGTACCGCGGATGTTGAATGCAGCCAAAATCCTCCACAGTCGTATTATAATTGTGCTCATAGACCATGACAGTTGCCGGCTCGTATTTCTGTCCCCAATGCATCGGTGAGTTTACATTAATCATTTTTACTTCCTCATCCGGTTCATCGTCGGATTTTAACGGCTGGCATTTTTCATAGATTAACTGATTAATGCTGGACTGTGTCTCAAATGCTTTCCATGCGTTGCTGGCCGTAATTAGATTCCACCGAAATTGATACCACTCGGGGGTTCGCTGAACTGGTTGGGGGGTATCGCGCAGTCGTTGTATTTTCTGTTCAATATCGCCGATTTCTTCGTCTGTATTTATATTATGTAATTTATCGGGGTAAAACGTGGATAAAAAAATGGTCAGTGCGTCATCAAGAATGTCGTCCATGTCATCTTCAATGTCGTCACCATTGTCCATATTAATATGATCTTCCATTTGAATATATAAGAGGTCCTTTGTTTCTTCCAACAGGACATCGTGAAAGTCTGGGTCAAAAATAGATTGTGGGTGTAGTTCTACATATTCGCTCATCAATTGCAGCGCAGTTTCAACAAATTCCGACGCGTAATCATCCGTAAATATTGTTGGTTCATCTTCAAATATTAACGAGTCTATACTATCGGATAGATCTTCTAATTCAGAAATTAACATGATGCTATATTACTATATAGTAGTTTAAATGTTTTTAATATAATTAGACAGTATATTAAACACAACACACATGTGGGTTCTCTGTATTATTTTTCATCGGTCTCTACAGAGGGAGCCTTACTGCTTGTTGACGACGAGGCCGATTTGCCGCGCGGGGTCACCGGGCCCTTTTTCGGCGCAAGCGACTTTAACGTAGAAACTCGCTTATCAATGTTTTTTAATGTAAAATGTCGGGTTGATTTGTTGTAAGCGAGAGCAGGTACGTCCTTAATTAATCCAGCGACCTTGTCGTAAATAACGTCTTTAACGCGCGACAACCGTTTCTTATCTAAGCTGTCCTTTAAAAATGCAGTAAGATGTTTCACCTCACCCTCATCTAAACTATTTGTCTTGCTATAGTTTTCAACATACTCACCTAATTTTTTGAGTTTACTCGTCTTGTTTAATTTGCACCACGGCTCATTCCCATTATTCGTCTTTTCCGCCTCAAGAAATTTTTCAAGATTTGACATATCATTAGAGGGTTTGGTTTCATTTGTTGGTATACCATTTAAAAGCATTGTCTTGTATTTAATGTGTTTAAGCTCATGGCATTCGTCGCCTGTGATGGGTAATTCCTCCATGGTATTTATATATTAGTATGTGGAGTTGAGTTTAACCTATTTTCGCAAAATATATATTTATCGGAAAGGTTTATATCAGTTTAGTGTCCAAATATATTATATCTCATACCATATATGGAAGATAACTCAAAAACAATAAGTATATCAGGCATACATAACAAACGCCAAATTAAGAATTTAAATAGCGAACCAGGTGCAATGAAAATAGCAAAAAAACGCGTGCAATCCGAGAAATGGAGCTTTTCAAATGAGAACTTTGAATATTTAAATCAGCTGCAAATGGTGAAGAATATATTCAATAATGGGTTTTGCCACAATGAGGATGATGTGTCAAAAATTGCGCTGCAAGAAATCAATAAAAAGATATCCGGATATAAACAACAGGACAGAATAAAGAAGCGGTATGATGAGACCCAATTTTTAACGCTGGAGTCAGTTATCCTTAAAATGACTGAGTGTGAGTTAAAGTGTCGCTACTGCCGAGGAGAAATGGATGTTATATATGACATTTCGAGAGAAAGTCGCCAATGGTCGGTTGACCGAATTAACAACGACCTGGGACATAATCTAACAAACTTCCATCTGGCGTGCCTTGAATGTAATTTAAAACGACGGCGAAGAACGGACGAAAAGTTCTTATTTACAAAACAGCTAAATATTATAAAGCAAATGCAATAAGTTAGATTGTTAATAATATAAAATACGATTTATGTATATTATTAAGATGGAATGGAAATGGACTAAAGGCGAACCATACGAAAGATCCAGGCGTTTAAAACATGTCCAAGAATTAGAGAATAAACAGTTTAGCAAAGATATGGACTCTGCCGCATATACGTCCGCACTAAATCATGATGAAAATACGTGGGATATATTAAATCAAACACAGGCTGGATCTGGTGCGGCGTTTAAGGTCTCAAACAAACGGGAGGAGTTGGATACTAAGATTGCCGGAAGGGACATGGTTCAGCAAATAGGATTCAACCCATTTTTAGGGGAAAGTAGTTACGTCAATGACATCTCCATACGAGACCAGTTCTTGAAACCGGTTAATACGACGCAGGGAGAGAACCGTGCGACCGCAAAAAACTCTTAAATCATCATTAGATGAGAGATTTCGCACACATTGTGTACATTAATCGGTTAACAAAATATGCGATAAATAGGTTAAATCCGATTAGAGTGCCGCCCTGAACAAACTTGTAGTTCATTATCTTGTAATTCTTGATAATAAAGTACAAATCTGCGATTAATGTAAATACCAATACTGTGAAGAAAATCATAGACAATATGAGGAAGTAAACACACGATTGCTTGCTCAAAGGTCCAAAAAACGTAGCCATAAGGTCCTGCATTTTATATAATAGTATTAGTTTTTATTTTTGCAAAATAAATAGTATTTTTAACAAACGACTTAAATAAAATTCAAACATTTTACATAATGAGTGCGGTTGCAAATTATACTACGCAAAATGAATTATTACTAAATAACCTTTTGGAGTTCTACAAAACGGATAATCGCCTTAGTAGAATGCTAAAGATTATTACCGGCGAGTCAAAAATCTCTCTGCGCATTGTGGATTGGTTTGCTACCAACTATGCCAAGAAATATTACACATTGTATACAACCGAAGACTCAAATGGTCACATGATCCGATTCAAGGTTTACTTTGATTACAAACTCAAGTTGAAGGCTTATTCTAAGAAGCGTTTTGACCCCTTTTGTCGTTGGGATAGAATAAGTGTCCCATATAAAAATGGTACGTGCATAGAAACTACTATTGGGCAGCTGAATTTCTTCAAGTGGGCCATTGAAAATAAGGTAATTGAGTATATTGAAGAAAATTATGATACCATAGAGAAGGACATGAATAGCCGTAATAGCACATCAAAAAGAAAGGACAGCATAACCGAAAATGCCAAAACCCGCAAGAAGAGAGAGGAGTTGTCCATTTCGGCCACAAAAAGCATTAAAAAGGAGGAGGTTGAGATTGTTGTTCAGTTTCATTAATCATGACAAGTCTTTTGCAAAAAATTAATAACAATTTTACACCTTTTCACATTTACTACGAAGTGAAACGCCGATTATAATATAAAGAAAAAATTATATTTATATTATAAATGACATCTGTTTATGAAGGTCTTATATGTGATGTAAAAATTAAATTAAAAAATAAAAATATTAATTTTAACAAAATTTTTAGTTTAATAAATAATGAAAAATATGATAAAATTATTGAAATTATAAACGATGAAAAAATTCAAAGGTTAATAGAAAATATAATTGATGAAAGGGAAAAAATTGGTAATAATATGGAAAAAAAATTAAACAATTTATTATGGTTAAACGAGCGATTAATTCAATTTGGAGAAGACCCTCAATCATCAAAAACAAAAGCACTAAAATTATTGAAAACAAAAGTATTTATAAATATTTATGATTTAGAAGCAGAAACATATGAAAAAAGAACGACTAAACAAATGTTAAAAAAAGAATTACGAAAAACCCCCGACAGACGTTTCCCGTTATGTAGTGCAAAGGAAAATATAACTTTAAAATGTTTTCTAATTAAACTATAAAATCTAAAATATGTTAAATATTGTGAATTAATCTGCGTTTCACTTCGTAGTAAATGTGAAAATGTGTAATAACAAAGTTGATGTACAAACATATATAATTTTGAAAAAATATTATATGTGTAATATATGTTGTGTGAATACAAGAATATGCTTGGTAAAGTTGGGGAGGGCGTGCATTCCATTCGGATATTCAATATAGCCATTGTAGACGTTTTACTAACCATAATTGGGGCCTATATTATTCATTTGTTTGCGCCCGGCTATCGTTTTTCCATTATTTTATTGACATTGTTTGCAGCAGGGATCGTATTACATCGGATATTTTGCGTGAGAACAACGATTGATAAACTATTGTTTAGACAGGCATGACATTTTCCATAATTATTTTTAAATATATGCGGGGTATAATATTTAAAAATTAAGTAACTGATATAGTATGGGAAATTCTCAATCAATCCAAAAAATCAATTATGAAGATATTCAATATGTAATAAAAAATGCAGAAGCAAATAAATTAATCAATACCTTAACAGAGTCTGAACAAGGGTGTCTGCTCCCAAATACAGTTAACATTCATAAAGAGTCCGAACTTATTAATACGTTCATCCGGACAAATAATAAGGGTGTAAAAATAATTATTTATGGTCGGAATTGTAACGACGAAACTGTATATGATAAATATAAGCAGCTTGTTTCGCTTGGATTTTATAATGTGTATATTTACACTGGCGGACTGTTTGAATGGCTCATGTTGCAGGATATATATGGGGCAACCGAGTTCCCGACAACAAAAAAGGAGCTGGACATTTTAAAGTACAAGCCCCGTCAAACATTAAACATACAATTATTAGAGTATTAGGACATTAGAGTATTAAGCGGTGCCATTTGGCGTGTAATCCTTTACCGCAATATTAGAGAGCTCGTCTGCCCGCTTATTAAAATTTCTCAATATGTGCTCGTAGTGTACCTTAACAAACCCCTTTTCCAATGCCTTTGCTGTGTCATATAGATCAAGTAGGTTTGGAGAACCACATTTGTATTTTCCCGTCATTTGATTAATAACGAGTTGACTATCGCCTTGAACATGAAGTTCCTTTATATTCATCTCCAAAGCTTTTTGCAGTCCCAATATAAGCCCAGAATACTCGGCGCGATTGTTTGTTGCATTTACCCCCACAAATAGCCCACCTCCCCACAACTCGTCATTGTCGTGATAGATGGCTGCGCCGGCTCCGCATAATCCAGGATTTCCCTTACTACATCCATCAAAGTTCATTCTAAACGCAACTTTGGACTTGATTTTAGGAGGGTCGTCCTGAATTGCGCATTTAATGTGGGGCAGCATTGTCAATTATTATTATTGATGAATGCCGGTTAATTTCGGCTCATTTTTATTTAAAATAAAACAACATACAAGAAGATACAAGAAACGTATTAAATATATTTTATGTAGACTAATATAAAGAGAATGCTCCCCCTGCTTTTATTGCTTGCATTATTTTCAACCGTCACATTTGCTGACACTGAATGTCCTGCGGTGACCACTATGTCGGATAGACGCAGCGATAAGACCAAACTACGCATTGTTCAGTACAATGTGGAGTGGCTTTTTATTGACTACTACAGTGAAATGAACTGTCCTGGAGATGGGTGCACTTGGAAGAATCAGACAGCGGCGCAAACCCACATGAATACTGTTGTAAAAAGAGTCCAGGCGCTGAATCCGGATATTATTAATTTTTGTGAAATAGAGGGATGTGACGAGCTCAACATGTTAAAGGCTCAACTCGGTCCATCCTATATGCCCTACTTAAAAAAAGGCACTGATAGCAGTACGGGCCAAAATGTTGGTATGTTGACACGCGTTGACCCGTCAAAAAGCCTATACAGAACAGAGGACAGGTATAATTATCCCATTCCGGGGTCAAAGTGCGGCTATACAGGCCCGCCAAGTTCATCGGGCGTTAGCAAACATTATATTACGGAATTTGAGTTTGGTGGAATGAACATTGCCTTCATTGCGGCCCATCTTGTGGCTATTCCGACAGAGGCATCCAGATGTGCGCAGCGGGAGGCGCAGGCATCAGTTCTACAGACTGTCATCGCTGATTATATTCAGAATGACTACGAAATAATTGTGCTTGGCGACTTTAATGATTTTGATGCAGAGGTGCCCGATTTGAATAGTGATAAGCCCACATCAATGGTGTTGGACATTTTGAAGGGATATAAGGGCGACCACGCAGGCAAATATGAGCTTTACAGTATTGCCGAAACCATTCCGCAAAGCAGCAGATACAGCGATTGGTGGGATTCGGACAATAACTGCGGCACATCGTCAAATAACGACTACTCAATGATAGACCACATTTTGGTTACGGATGCGATAAGGAAAAATATTGGCGATACTTTTATTTATCATGAATACAAAGAATACTGCGGTACATATGATTCGGATCATTTCCCGGTTGTGCTGGATATATACACGCGCTAATACTAAACGTAATCGCAGCATTCTATCTCATAATTATTATTAATTAGTATAATGCGAAATGGTTTGCCGCAGCCGTATATTAGGCCTTGATTTGCGTACTCGTCGCACTCCTCCTTTGAAGCGTGGGGGTGCACTTGTTTGCCACTATTTTTGAAGACGCCGTGGCGAAATATGCCACAATTTAATTGTGAAATTATAATAAATTCATTGCAATGCGGACATAGGAGTACTGGTTGATCCTTGATTACGGACGACATATAATAAATATAGCGTTTACTATTTATTATATATTTTTACAATATGTTATTGATTATATATTATTTGCCGCCGCAAAATCGTTTTATATAAAATAATTAATATGTGTAATCAAAATTTTCATTTATTAAACTGTGTATCAAATTATCATCTTTCTTTAATGAAAAACAATTTGACCAAAATTTTAAATCGTCGTAAATTTGATGCCAATATTCATCGTTTACCTTAAATAACTTCTTTGTTCCTATTCTATAAGTGTCAAATCCATTTTTTGATAAAAAATCTACAATATCCTTCATAGGATTTTTAATTCCTGGCCCTCTAATGTCATCTAAACAATCACTACATTCAAATATAATATATTTTGTTTTTGGTAAATATTTTTCAAACCCCTTAATTACATTGCTGTCATTCCCTTCTGTATCAATTTTTATAAATTTAATTATAACGTCTTCGTTAATAAATTCATTATCTAAAACGTCATCTAATTTCTTTACATCAACGTCGCATATTTTGGCGCCCCCGCTTCTTAGTCCAGCTATTCCATTTCCTGCACTATTATAATGACTGTCTTTCCAATTGTAGAATGATGTTGTTGTGGTTTCATTTGAGATACAATGCTTAAACAATTTCAAGTTTTTATCCTGGTTTATTTTTGGTTCTAATGCTAAAATATTTACCGGATTGGGTTCAAAACATAATATTCTTTTATTTTGTTCCATACAAATGTCATTTAAATGTGGTATATAATCGCCAATGCAACAACCAACATCAATACCAACTATTTTATTATTATCATCGTTAATTTTTGTAATATATCTTTTTAGTCCAACTAATAATTTTTCGTGTCCAGCTTCACCCATAAATTCGTGTTTATTATTGACATAATAGTTTGCTAATCCCAAACTAATCATTATACACTGTTATGCATAATTTATTTATATTGTTATACATATTATTTATAAAATCGCGCGCGTCAGGTGTGGTTGATATAATAATATGCAAAATAACATTTTACTCGAATAAAAAACATAACCAGTTGTTGGTTGTGTTTTTAGTTTTATTTTTCATTTTTGTTTCATGATTAATTCATTACATATCAGGTACACTTTGGGCACCAATAAACGCGCTTATATCATAAACCCAGTCGTCCAATTGCGCTTTATTCTCGTAAATATCAATATTGCCGTCCAATATTATTTGATTGCCGCAAACGCATTCCTTTGCGGATAGGTCCAACATGTTATCGTGGTATTGCGAGCACTTGTCCAGGTAATCCAACGGAATATTCCCCTCGCCGTCTCTGGATCGCTTGCCAATTCGCGCATAGCAATTTTCAGGTGCGGTCTTTACATAAATTACCTTGTGGACCGGAAATTCGCCGGAAAACGTATCAAACCAGTTCAAATATATCTGGTAATTTACATGTTCAATTTTGCCGCTATCGTAAAGCATCTTTGCAAATACCAACTTGTCCGTATACAAGCTTCTTTCTGTTATCAAAATGGTTCTCTTTTGGGCCTGTTGCGAGTCACTAATATTTTTAAGCGCATCCCGCAAGACCTTTAGTCTGGAAACATATGCCATCATTTGGAAGGCAAACGAATATTTCTCCTGGTCCGCATAAAACTTTTCTAAAATTGTCACACCGTTTTCGTCTGTAATTTTCTCCCATTCGTCGACCGGTTCCTTCAAGAATACAATATTTGCATCGTTAGCATATGTCTCGCGCAACTTTGCCAACAGCGTTGACTTCCCAGAGCCAATATTCCCTTCAATAGAAACAATCGTGTATGCGTTGTTAGACATCCCGGCAATTATACATAATACTTCCATTTTATTTATATTCTTTCAACTCAATTTTAAAAAAAATTGAAATTAAAATAAACTTAAAGCTATCTGCATAAATTACAGTAATCGCATCACAAATGGATTTGAAACAACGCAAACTCAACAAGTCAGAATGGGAATCAATTGAGGTTCCAGTTTCGCCGCAAGAAATAGAAATTTTAAAACTAATCGTTGGTGGTTATCATAATGTAAATATTAGGGTAAACAATAAGAATTCTATCTTTACGTTCTTAAAGCTAGAATATTCAGAAAAGATGGAGGACTATCTGTATAATAATTATTTGCGCGAGCGCGGTGACAAAATTGAGGCCGAGTTGAAGAAAATATTCAAGGAATACAAGCCAATGAAAAGCGATACAGATGTTAAATTAAATTCGGGACAAAGGATTCGGTTAGAAAGGTATGACGAAAATTCGTTGAAACAGAACGACTTATACGAATATGTGCTGTTAAGTCATATAGAAAATATCATTTTCAACAAAAAGGAAAACAAGATAAAATTATTCCACTTTCACTATTTCACGCTGTACAAATTGATGAGAAACAGTATTGCCCGCGTGAATCGCCACATTAATGAGCTTGCGAGTCGCGTGTTAATCGTATTAGAACGCGATACCTCTCTGTTGACCCTCATTGAGAATGGTGTTGAATTTATTGAGAAAAATGAGAGTCTATTAAAATATAACGATTTGTTGTTGTATGAACACCAGAAGGAAATATTTACAGTGTGCAAGAATCCGAGCCCCAAGTTGGTACTATACATGGCGCCCACCGGAACAGGCAAGACTCTGACACCTATTGCGCTGTCTGAGCAGAAGAGGATTATATTCGTTTGTGCTGCAAGACATGTGGGATTAGCGTTGGCGAGAGCGGCCATTTCCGTCAATAAAAAGGTTGCATTTGCGTTTGGATGCGCCAGCGCAGATGATATTCGTTTGCATTATTTCGCAGCGAAGGAGTACACGATAAACAGACGTACTGGTGGTATCGGAAAGGTTGACAATAGTGTTGGCAGTGAGGTAGAGATTATGATTTGCGACATTAAATCTTACCTGCCTGCAATGTATTATATGCTTGCGTTCTTCAAAGCCAACGACATTATCATGTATTGGGATGAACCCACTATTACGCTTGACTATGAAGAGCACGAGTTTCATGCGACCATTCGTAAAAACTGGAAGAAAAATTGTATTCCTAACGTGGTGTTATCGTCGGCAACTTTGCCAAAACAATGCGACCTGACTGAAACACTGCCTGATTTCCTGAGTAAATTTCGCGGGGCTGAGATCTGCAACATTGTTAGTCATGACTGCAAAAAATCTATTCCTATAATCAACAAAGATGGCCTTGTTATGCTGCCGCATTATTTGCACGAGGAGTATGACAAAATTATGAAGGTGGCGCAACATTGCGGCGAATATATGACGCTGCTTCGCTACTTTGATTTGAAGGGGGTGGTAGAATTTATTACATATGTTAACGCCAATGGGTTTGGTAACTCAAAGACTCGGTTAGAGCGACATTTTGAGACGCTGGATGATATAAACATGAAAAACGTGAAGATGTACTACATTACTCTTCTACAGAATATTACGCCTGATAAGTGGCCGCAAATATATGCTCATTTCAAGGAGACCAGGTGTCCGCGTATTTTGGAAAATACCGGCATAGATGCAAAGGGGAACAAGATTGCAAAGGCGCACAGTTTTGGACCAACTCCGGGTTCCGCAATCGGGGCTCGAGGAGGGGAGCCAATTACGCGATTGGCAAGTGAACAAATACCGCGGGCCAAGCCTGTCATAGCGCCTCAGGCAGCGGGTACTTCGGGTGTATATGTTACCACAAAGGACGCGTATAGCTTAACAGATGGCCCCACCATCTTCATCTCTAATGATGTTGAGAAAATTGCCAAGTTTTGCGTGCAACAGGCAAATATTCCTGCTCTCGTTTTAGATGATATCATGAAGAAGATTGACTACAATAATGTTATCAATGAAAAACTACATGCATTAGAATCCGAAGTAGAAACTATCAAGGAAAATGCCGATAAGCGCGTCAAGAATGAGGTTTCCGGGTTTGGTGGTGGACACAAGGTAACTGGTAGAAGCAAATCAAACAAGGACCCCAAGAAGCTCAGTAAGGATATTCCGGCAGAGTATGAAAATAAGGGTGTCCTCTCAAAATTGACTGAACAGATTAATGCCTATAGGTCAATGATTCGGTCTGCAAGCTTGAATGACACCTTTATTCCAAATAGAAAAACGCATCTTGATAAATGGGCGGCCGGGATTGACTCTACTGGTGCGTTTACGAGTAATATTGACGAACAAACTGTGTGCGATATCATGGCGCTCAACGGTGTAGACAATGCGTGGAAAATTCTCTTATTAATGGGGATTGGTGTGTTTATTAATCACGACAATATTACGTATACAGAGATTATGAAACGGCTCGCGGATGAGCAAAAGCTCTACATGATTATTGCATCAAGCGATTATATTTATGGCACCAATTATCAGTTCTGTCACGGGTTTTTGAGTAAGGACCTGAATCTTACACAGGAGAAGATTATTCAGGCGATGGGGCGAATTGGGAGAAACAATATACAGCAAACTTATACAGTGCGGTTTCGCGATGACGAACAGATTATGAAGCTGTTTACTGCGGAAACCGAGAAGCCGGAAATTATAAATATGAATCGGTTGTTTAATACGCACAAGGTTATTTGGCGCGATAACAAATATGTAGAAATTGAAGATGATGTAGAAGATGATGGGAACATTAACCAGGACTCTGACGACGAGGACGAGTTTGCGCCGTATAGTAGGGAGGAGGAGTAAAAATTTGCGTGGGTAGACCCTTGAGGCATTCTTTAGAGAAAGACAACCATATTGATGTGCGAACCCTCGCATATCTTTTTTGCCCGTTTATTGTGTAAATATGTCTCCTGCGTGTGTTAATAAGTAATACTTATTTGGAGAGCATTTTTATTTATGAATAATATTTATATACTATATATTAAGCATGGCCGCCCAATTTCCAACTAATCCACTTGACATGCGCGGGTTGTGTACGCGTTATACTGCAAATGGGGTTGCGCACATTTATTTATTACGGTACCAAACTCCACCGGATCTAATGGACACAATTACTGGTTTAACCTTAGGCTTATACCCAACACTGAATACTTATTCTGCAGAACCAGGTGCCGGACTACTCGGACTCGGGTATTTTAGATTAAGCTACGATGGTAATGGAACTATGAATGCGCATGTATATGACACAGATAGCATTCCAAATGTGGCAGCATCAATTGGCCCAGGTAAACCTACACTAACTACTGCCCAGTTTTTACACGCGGGCACTCACGTAGCAGGGTTTAGCGATCTTGTGAGAGCCCTCGTATATAAGGCCTTTTTGGAATTGTTCATCCAAGTAAATATGCAGGCTACTGCGCAATTTTCAATAACAATTTCGATTGATTTATATGAAAGTAGAAACAGCGGCGCGGCGCATGTGTTTCACAAGGATGCAACAGCCGCCTTTCCCACCAGGTTTTTTACGTTAGCGTATATAATTGAGGATCCCAACATTATCATAAAAGGACCGACAACTGTTACCGCGGAGGCGCTTGACGACAGATCTGCAGTAACCCCCGCGGTTAGACACGGGACAACTATTGGGATAGATAATACTGCGGTTTTACATGCAACGCCGGACCAACGCGTTAATATTGCGCCCCCCGGCGCCGTAACGGAAACGCTCCAGCAAATTCGGCCACAAAACGAAGACGTCGGTCAGTTTAGGCTAAGAATGAGGAGAGACGCCGCAAATTATGCTGGTCCAGAGCTGTCCGACGATTTGGGTGTTAGAGAAGATCAAGTAGATGAGATACGGCGAGCTACGCGCGATACCCAGAGATCGTTTATAAGAATTTGGTATAATGTTGAGGGTTTTCCGCAGGATCTCGGTGCCACCGTGAGCGGCCCTCTTCCATTGGGGCTTACAATGGACTATCTTGTGCCTTTGGGGCACGACATAATAAATAATACCTGCTTTATAGAGACGGGAGCTCCCGGCCCACCAGAGGAGCTCCTTGGCAGGGCCGACTTTCAAGCCATAAGTCTTGGCGGCGCTGAACCAATTGTCAATGCTGCGCTAAAGCCGCTGGAATACGAACAAAAGGGTAAACCAAGCATTAAAGATGTAGTTGCTTCGCCCGAGTTTCAGAAATTACTTGCTTCAACCGATAATTTTATATTGGGGGCTGTTGTAAAAGGTAAAGGCGCGGCTCTTCCCATGGGCGGCAAACAAGTGGCCAGGTCTAAAAAGGGTAAAAAGAGGACAATGAAGCGCGCCAAACGGTCAAGCACTCGGCGCAGAATGGTTCGGCGCAAACAAAAAACACGAATAAGAACAAGGCGCACAAAAACAAGGCGTTAATTACAGTCCACTGAAAATATAACTTGATATTATTAGATTATTCAAAATAATATTACGACATGCGAAATTTTCTAATATAAAATGATGTGGATTTATGTCTGTTTCCATAAAACTCGCGCAGTGTCCAGTCCGATTCCTCCAATGCTGGAGCAAGTTCGGCGTCGTGGCTATAAATGTTATCAAATTGGCCAGTTTCTGCAATCGCAATACCCTCGTCACAATTCAACTCAAAATCGGCCGGAGCTTGTTGTAAAATCTCGCAAATAAAGTCTCTTATGGATATATCTGATTTGAAGGTATAATTTTTAGTGTTTGTCGTATAAACAAGCTTGAAACTAAACGTGTAAGTCTCGTCGGAATGGTTCATTTTCTAAATTGTATAAGGTGATTTGATTTGCATTGAATAAGGTAAGCATTAGCATTTCAATTTTTTATTATAATATAATATAAATTTGTTTGTATATTATATTATATTGCGTTCTCTACCCGCTCCTCCGCTGGGAGAAGCAATTTTTGTTGCACCTAAATCCAGTTTATTTTGCTGCCAATACGAGAAAAAAAGAAGCTGTTGTATAAAATGTTATTATCAAGTGCTTTTGTCAAAGTTTTATCGCTCATTTTTAATTGTTTGATACAATCATATTTGCAAATAAATTCCTTTACGAGCTCATTTTCATTAGTGTATTGCCCGATTCCATCCTTATATAAAATTGGTTCTCCGTATTTTTTCTCAAATGTATCAATTAATTCTTGAGGGCATTTGTCATATAATAGATAATAATGTCCGTTTGTTAGAGATGCGTTTTTTACAGGAGTATCTAATGCTGAAGATGACGCATAACCATTAAGGCTTGCTGCCGTTTTTCTGTCCAAATAAACATTCAGAATTTCGGTTTTTTCTGTATTCAATTTTGCAATATATCCCAGATTCTGAATCTTGGTTTGTTTTGTGGGAAGAATATTATATAGTACGTTTGGATCTAAATTCCTGTCTACAAAAGCCCATCGAAATCCATTATAAACTGTATTTTCTGTAACCGCTTTATCAATGCTTGGTCGCTTGATTTTGAAATTGTGTTCCTTTAAACATTCGGCAACGGATTCATATACCTTAATAATAATCATTGTTTCCGGATTAATTTTTTGCAATCTGGGTCCAAGTGTAACCAATGGTTCATTAAAGCCTGTGGTTGTTTTCATTTGCGCAGAATTTAATTTTGCCATCATTTCTTGGTTTGTTTTTTCGAGATTATTTATTTGACCTGATAATTGTTTTACACTTTGAACCAGTTCTTGAATTAATAGGTTGTCATTATTTGTACTTTTCATTTCAAGCATAAGTTTTAATTTTTCAATTTCAAGCTCTAATTTATTTGTATCATTGCTGTTAAAATATTTTAGGTTATTGTTAATAACATTTAACAATGTTTTATAAGAGAGATTTTTACCAATTAAAAAAAGCTCCCTTTCATCGTCATGTCCGGGCAAGTCATTTACTTGATTAATTCTTACATATTCGTGTTTGTGTATAAAAGTTTCAAAGTCCTTGCTTTTGTTAACGGCAAAGCAATCTAATAATAATACGTTTCCGTGTTTTAACTTGCAATCGTTATATCTTTCTTGAATCCCGATTCTACTTTCACCAATTTTTACAACATAAGTTCCGTCAGGATGTGTCTTAACTTTTATAATATATACCATACCACAAATGGTTTTAAATTCTCTAAGTAAAATTTGCTCACGTTCCCTTTGAACTTTTGTATCTAATTCGGTTTTATGCGTTTCTTCAATTTGAATGATTTCATTTTTTGCGTCTTCTAATTGAAGCTTTAGTTCATTGCCTTCTTCTATTAAAATTTCTTGCAAAACATTTTCTAATTTAATATAATAATCGTGAATTTCATCTGCCTTTTTTGTTCCCGCTTTCAAACAAAATTTTTTGAAGGTTTCAATATTCAACATAATTATTTCCTTGTTGTGACCGCCTTTGGTTTTATTCTTTGCTCCTGAAGGTTCAGGAGCAATGATTTTATAATCTTTATTAATAGTAAAATTTTTTTCCAGTGCACATTTTGCATTATATTTTTGATTAAACCCTAACCAATTCCACACGTTATCAAGGTCAATTACAAAATCATTCTTATTGTCGTGCTTCAAATAACAATAAAAACTTGCTAAAAACATTTGTTGTTCATAATTATTAAATTTATTTTGCACCTTCTCCACTAATTTTGACTGATAATTGCCATTTAATTTGGTAATTGGATTGCTTTCAATGAGATTTACAATATCTATGCTCATTCTATATATTATTTACCGATATATTTTTATATTGGTTTTTGCTTTAATAATTAATAAGCGTTAATTTAATTATTAAAATACAAACAATATTCTGACACGATAAATCGTAACAGTTTACTTAATTGGAATACGCTAAACCACCCATGCCGCTCATGATACGGAGGACGTTGTAGTTGGTGGCATAGACACGCACCTTGGCAGTCTTGGTACCCTCAACGGTGGCGTTGGAGAGCACAAGCTGAAGGGTGGCGTTATCAATGCGGGAGAAGTTGCACGTGCCAGAGGGTTGGTGTTCCTCAGGGCGAAGAGCAAAGGAGTACACGTTAATACCTTCATCAGGGTTACGGGTGTGCGCCTGGTAAGGTTGGACCCAGGAGAAGTAAGATCCTTCACGCTCAGAGAAGCGGTCCTGGCCGTTAAGTTGGAGCTTAGCGGTGACAACGGGGTTCTGGCCCCAGCAGTGCATGTCCAAAGATGTCTCAGTGAGCACGAAGGTGCCGGCATCAGACACACCGGAGTTATCAAGGTGGGAACCGACTTGGGCAACGTAGTCGGTGGGGGCACCGACGGGGGTAGGGACGGCAATACCACCAAGGTTGACCTCGTTGTAGGGGTTGGAAGGACCATGCCAGTATCCAGTGAAGTTGGCAGGGATGTACTCATCCATGGCACCGGCATCCTGGAAGAGGCCGTTGGCATCAATGAATGCACGGGAGTCAGCAGCAAGGGCAGCGGGGCCACCGAAGGCATGGACGGCGTTGGGGAGGGCATCAATGGCATCAGTGTAGTTGAAGGGTTGGGCACCAAGCACCTTGAACAAGAGGGCATCGCAAGTCAAAGACGAGCAGTAGTCGACGTTCTGATCGGGTTGGACAACCCAGATAAGCTCCTTCACGGGGTGGTTGAAGTTGAGCTTGATCTTGTTGGAAGAGGAACCAACAGACTCGTCGCCGGTGAACTGGAGCTGAGTAATCAAGTACTCGTGGGGGTTCTGGGCCATTCTGCGGCGTTCATCAGTGTCCAAGAACACATAGTCAACGTAGAGGGAGGCAGCAACCAAAGACTGGTTGTAGGCGATGGTGGCGGGGACGGGGCGGCCAACGGAGTATTGGTTGGTAGAGTTGAAGGCAGGGCCGGAGCTGCAGTTCAAGGTGGTAACGGCCCACAAGCACTCGTCAATGGGGCGGATATCAAGGTTGATCTTGACCTCGTGGTATTGAAGGGCGATCAAGGGGAGGGCAAGGCCGGGGTTGGTGCAAAACCAGAACTGAAGAGGCACGTACAAGGTGGTCTCAGGAAGGGCGTTGCGGGGGGCACACACCTGGCGGGGGGCCAAGGAGTCGCAAGGGGACTCAACCTCAGAGAAAGAGGGATCGGTGATGAAGGTAAGTTGGGTGGTGTTACCAATCATCTTGAAGTATCCGCGTTGTTGCTCAGAAGTCATTGTGAGCTGGTTCCAGATGTGCATCCAGTCACCGTATTGGCGGTCAATGCGTTGGCCACCAATCTCAACCTCAACTTGGGCGATGAGCTGTTCACCGGGGAAATCTAACCAACGGGCATACACACCCTGGTTACCGGAGGTGCTGTAGTTTCCGAGACCCATAAGTTGGTTGATCTCAGGAAGAGTCACCTGAAGGTAGGTGCGGTATGCAAGGTCTCCGTTGCGGGAGATCACGCATTGCACGCGACGACCGAAATCGGCCTGGCCATTGAAAGTCTGTTCAATAGACTCGATGGCAAAGTTAGTGTATCTGCGATAAGTAACTTTCCAGAAAGTGATCTGAGGATTACCAGTAAGGTAAACGTCTTGGGCGCCATAGGCGACGAGTTGCATTAATCCACCTCCCATATTATATAGTTGCTAAAGAAAAAAATTTTTTGGAAATTAATTTAATTAAAATGTAATTAATTTAATTAAATTGGCTTTAAATTTTGCAAAAATAATAATTGCCTAAGAAATAATTTTATTCAGATCTAAATTGGTCTTCATAAATTTCATCAAATATGTATCCTCAAGTACTTCCTTTTTATTTTCATGACTCTTTGTAAACACATAAGATCCGTTTCGTTTCTTTACAGACCATCCCTGCTCTATAGAATTAAACACAAGGATCATTTTTTGAAACGTTATAACGTCAACCTTTACATTGTCATTTTCTAAATCTTTTAAGGACTCCAAGGAAACTTTCAGATCCATTTACTTAAATTATAGAAAACATTACGTGGTTTTTAACTCTTTCTTTCGCTGGCACTATCAATTCAATGCAATACATATTGTTAAAACTCCTGCGTGGTGTACTCCAATCCCAATTCACTAAAAAAGATAAAGTCGTTTTTATAAAAGTTATATACTTTGTTTTTTAATTCTTCATTATAAAAATAGTTGCTATTGACGTTGAAATTGTAATACTGCGTCATCTCTAAATCACATACACAGTTATCAATTGATTCGCTATAATTTTTTCTTTCGTGCCCTTCTCTTTTGTTTAATATTGTTTCTGGTATTTTTACATTATATAACTCTTCTATGTACTTGTAATCAATATCCTTAATATCATAGCATTTAATGCACTTAGACAACATAATATTTTTATTGAACTGTTCAGTTGTTTGGGGTGTAAAATGGTGTTTTTCAACCATATTCCAGTCACCCTTAACCAATTCTTCTACAAATTTAGCAAATGTAATAGTCTCGTGTTTCCATAGGTGTCTAAAACTCCCACTTGGCTTATATTTATCCAAAAACCCAGATACGATTCTCTCATATGGGTTTCTGCTAATTATTATTGTTGTGTACTTTTCAATGTCTCGCGGCAGCTTATTATAGTCTTTATCGCCATGAATAATAGTATTTTCCTTTCTATTTTTTAGAAAATAGAAAATTCGTTTAATATGACTGCACCCACATTTAGCAGACCATCCAAATAGTATTTTACGGGCAGCGTCAACAAGAAAATACATATTATTGTATAATATAATTGTTCAATATAATTTTAAGTCTTTTTGCATGCATATGTAGATGGGTCCCACTTTGAACACAAAATGGTAAATGGGACATAACAGAGAAAAATAATTAATATATTCTCTCTATTATCAATTAAACAAGTTTTACTAAAATACTTAAGAGGGGAATGCCGAATTTTAAGCCAAAGTCTATTAAAAAAATTAAGTTTAATAAGAAAACGGCAGTTACTCTTGACACAAAGCATAAGGAGTTTTTGACAGAGTTTACAAATGATGAGACTGATGTTATACCAGAATTGAAGGCGGAGCGCCGCGAGCTAAAAACCCAGCTATTAAATGAATACGACGAGCTTACTTTGGAAGGCCGAATAGAGTTGGAGGACAAGGTTACAGAAATAACAACCCGAATAAGAGAGATCAATGCCAAGAAGAAGGAATACTTTTTGGACAATTCCAAGTTTATTTTTGAGTATTTTGAAAACAAAAAAGATATTTCTGTTGGAAGTAAATATCAGTCCGCGACAAATAAATCTAAACTGGTAAATACCTTTTTCAAAATTAAACAAGACCCCGACGCAGACAGTTCGTCACAGAAGGAAACCAGCAACATTGTTCAGAAATATTTAAGCAATATTGATGATAGCTTTCTTGATGTAAACACATTTGTGTGCCAAACAGACGTATGCAAAGTATGCTACAAGGGGGAGCTAATACCACTTGAGGACGAGGGCATTTTAGTGTGCAATAATTGCTCCAGAAGTATTCCTTATTTAATTGAAAATGAAAAGCCATCTTACAAAGAACCGCCGAAAGAAGTGTGCTTTTATGCATATAAACGCATTAACCATTTCAAGGAAATATTGGCCCAGTTCCAGGGAAAGGAGACTACGCAAATTCCGCCGGATGTGATTGAAAATATAAAGCTCCAAATAAAAAAAGAGAGAATAGAGATATCGCAAATTACAAATGGGAAAACAAAAGAAGTTCTAAAAAAACTGGGATATAACAAATACTATGAGCATATACCATTTATTAAGGACAAGTTAGGAATCAAACCGCCAATCATGTCTCAAGAATTAGAGGAAACATTGTGTAATCTGTTTACCGACTTACAGGCCCCTTATTCCAAGTTTTGCCCAGATGATCGGGTGAATTTCCTGAATTATTATTATACCGCGTATAAACTATGCGAACTATTGGGAGAAGAAACATATTTGCCCTTTTTTCCAATGTTAAAAGACAAGGAAAAAAGAATAGAACAAGACGTTATTTGGAAAAAGATATGCGAAGAATTGGACTGGGAGTTCATTCACACAATCTAAGGTCTCGTATATAAAATTTAATTTGCCGGTTTATAGGGGAACAATTGTAGCGCACGAGTGTTGTAAATTGAAAAGTTGGGGTCGCCGGTGTTTGCACCGACACCATTACCAAAACATCTGCCTCCGCGCTGTTTGCGGCTACTTTGTCGCTTCATTGTCCGCCGTCTACTAAGACTTCTTCCGCGGCGTGCTCTCGCACTTTTTTTTGCATGTCTCGTACGAGTGTGCATCTGTCTTGCCATAATATATTACATTTAGATTAAATATATTATGCTTGTGCGATTATGTTATTGTATGACTACGTTATTAAGTCAACTTAGAATCCTCCGGGGAACTTGACCAAGTTGGCACCAATACCAAACCCAGCGCCAGAGCGAGCGGTGGCACCCATGCTGGGGATATATGTATCGAGGATGCTGAATGTGGCGGCAGCAGTGAGGGCAATCAAAATGACCTCCTCAATATTTAAGGAACGTTTAGGGATGGCATACGCGGCAATTGCCACCATCAAACCCTCAACAAGATACTTAATGACTCTCTTAACAAGTTCGGCGACGTTAATCAAACTGTTCATTATAATAAATAAAAAGAAAAAAATATATATATTGCGATAAAAAACTTAAAATCAAATAAGATAATTAACTAAATGGATCGTTCTAAAGGAAAGAATTCTGACAAGGCTGGGTTTGAAAGAAAGCAGGTTAATGGAAAGCCGAACCCCAAGTATGTTGATTTGCTGGAGGAGGACAAGCCGATTGCCGGACAGAAGTTTGTATGTGTTTCATTTTGTTCTCCCGAAAAAGTTTTGAAGGAGAAGGCTGTCTTCTTTTTTGAGGAGTTCCTAAAGAAATGGGAATTCAACAAGTCAATGGAGAAGTTTCTCCAGTTCCTTAACTTTGTTTCTTATAAATACAACCTTTCATTTGACGACATTTCAAATGATTTTAAGGACTATGTTAAGGAGGAGAAGGAGACTCTGGCCAAGGTTGGGATTGAGGACGAATACAAGACTTTTATTGACAATAATGAGGACGAGTTGCAGAAGCAGTTTGATATTGCGCATAGCTTCCAAACCAATACGCGAGGGTTGAAGATTCGCGGTTCCTACCCAACTCAAGAGGAGGCGGAGTTGAGATGCAAGATGTTGCGAGAAATTGACCCCAATCATGATGTTTACGTTGGACCTATTGGAATGTGGATGCCGTGGGAACCAGAGGCATATAAGACTGGGCGTGTAGAATATATGGAGGAGGAACTCAACAAGCTAATGAGCGAAAAGAACAAGAATGAGTCAAACGCCAAGACCGCGTTTGAGCAGCGCGTCAAGGAATCAAAACAGAAGGCGATTGAAGAGAATATTAAGTCAGCGGAGAAGTCTGGAAATACTTTGACTCAAACTATTGATGAACAAGGTAACTTGGTTGGCGTTAACAATGCAAACACACAAGAGTTTGCGCTCAAGGAGAACGAGAACATCTCTACCGCTGACATTTGCATGGAATTGTTTGATGGTGATAATATCGTAGCAGGTAAAACAGACAACGGCGCAAGTCAGTTAGTAAGTGGTCCATTTGCGGGTAAAAAGGAATAAATAAGTCTATAAGTCTATAAGTCTATAAATAAGGCTACAAATAATTTAAATAATATATCACGCGCAACGTTATATTATTTCAAATAGTCGTCCGACAACACATCGTGATTGATTTGCTTACCACGATACATAAATATGAATGTACATATATATTAATTTAAAGGTACCCTAATTTAATATATTAATATGTCTCACAATCTCTCGCGCATATTCTACATCAATCTCGATAAAAGAGACGATAGACGAACACAAATTGTAGACGAACTCCAGCGGTTCAACCTCTACGACAAATCCGAAAGGTTTACTGCAATTCATACCCCGGGTCAAGGCATATTAGGTTGTACTATGTCTCACTTGGAGGTGTTAAAATTGGCGAAGGAGCGCAAATATGAGCAGGTACTTATCTTAGAAGATGATTTCTATTTTATTATCACACAAGAAGAATTTGAGCACGAACTTGAACAATTCTTTCAGGCCAATATCCCCTACAATGTCATGATGATTTCTTATAATATTCAACGGTCCGAACCAACAACGTATCCATTTATTCAAAAAGTCATAGAGGCACAAACCGCATCCGGTTACATTGTTCATAATTCTTTTTATGAGACATTGATAAACCTCTATGAAGGGGCAATCCAGCCCTTAAGGGCCACAAACCAGCACTGGATTTATGCAAATGACGCGATTTGGAAACGTGTCCAACCAACATCCAATTGGTACGCGCTCACTACCCGATGCGGAAAACAACGTGATGGTTATAGTGATAATGCAGAATCATTCGTCTCTAACAATGTATAAACAATTTCATAAATTTATAAAATAATATAATCAAGTGTATAATATTATTTTACCATTTAGTTGACTTCTTAACGCTAATTTTAGGGCCGCCCCCGCGCTTTTTCACCGCACTCGGGTCATATTGCTCCTCTTCATCTTCATCCTTGAGCCCTTTGGATAATTCCCAGAATTCCTTGGAACCCAATCTAAAATCGCCATGATTGTCGGCCTTGTACCAAAAGACCTGATCGTGCAACTTGTTTGATTTGGAGTTATTATTAATTACGAGGCATTCGTAGTTTTCAGTGCATTGGTCCATTACTTGACAGAAACTCTCAAATGTCGGAAACATGCCAGCATAATTTTCATATATACGCTTTCTATTGGCAATGTAATTCTCTCTAAGAATGAAAACGTAATCAATATTTGTACGCAGGGTTGGTGGAATACCCAATGGGTACTGCATAGTAATCACTAACATTACTTTCCAATGACGACCGTTCATAAAGAGGAGGCGCATCATTTTGTCTCGCGTCCAAGTTGCATCATATAAGCAGTCATCTAAAATTACAAACGCGCGCGGGTCAATGGTGCTGCGTTTATATGTTTCCATTTCCTTCTTGATTTGTTTGAGTACTGTCCTCTGCCTTTTCAATATATTTTCAATAATCGCGGTGTTGTATTCGTTGTGGACAAATAATTTCGGAACCATCTTGGCGTAAAAACCATTACCCTCTTCTGTTCCGGAAATAACGGTTCCTATCGGGATTTCCTGTTGATAATAAAGCAAATCTCTTACCAAAAATGATTTACCTGTATCTCTCTTGCCGATTAAAACTACAACTGGACCCTTATTTTCATTTGGTTTGAAACTAATGCTTTTCATATCAAACTTCTTCAATTCTAATGTCATTTTAAATAATTTAGAAATTAAAATTTATTCTTTTAAACGAATGCTAATGTTAGAACCCGTCGCCAATTAAATCACTTTAGACAATATAAGCCAATTTAAAATGCTGTGTGCTGTAAAATATCCAAGGTTTTGGTATTGTAGTTAGGGTCTTTAATAAGATTGTAATTAGGGTTTATAATAAGTTAAAAAGACATATAATTTATATATTAAATAGCTAAAGTATGTTGGTCAACTATCAAAAACGAAAAAACGCTGAACTATTTAAAGGTTTAGAGTCTTCCGACTCATTGTTTCTCTCTGCAGCGCAGAATTACATCCCAGTTTATCAGCGGTTCTTCTCCTTAAATGATACCAACTTTAACAATATTAACCTAAATCACAAGTGGCATATTTCGTCTGTAGCCAGACCAGATAGTGACGACCATCACATATTTAAATGCAAACTAAAGAACGCGACAACCGGCAAGGCTAAGGATAAGGATGTATTTGTGAAAATGGCGCCCTTATTAGATCCATACAAGTATTTAATTGGTAAATACGATGTTGCCGATGACAAACTGTTTGCATTACCGCAGCTAACCTCATCGGCGTCGGACTGTAATGCAAAGTTTCTGGACCCAAACAACGCAGCATATGTTGATGGGTTATTTGTATTTTTAACAAGCAATTTAATGCATGCGCACAACTTCCCACACGGCGTAGACTACTACGGGTCGTTTTTAGGTATAAAGAATAATTTTACAATCAATGTTTTTGACGATATTGAATACCTAAACAACTCAGAATTCTTCAACAAAAATAAAAATAAGCTCTTTAAAATTGACGACTATGACCACTTGTTTCAAAATGAAACCCAAAAACTCAAACCAATTACTATAGAACACAATACAAGCGCACGGTCCCAAATGTCTATAGCATCATTTGATAATAAAATGTTTGATGGCGTTTTTGAAGAAAATACTATGAACCTGAATGACCTGAAGGAACTGTCCGTCGAGTTGTGCGACCTGGTTGACTTAACAAATGCTGGGACGCAGGGGAACAACGATGCCAAACAATTAACATTAAAATCGAACTCAACATGCTCGTCAAGATCATCGCATACAGAAAATGAGGACCGCGTGGACGACACTGCTAACGATGAAACTGGTACAGACGAAAATGCGCCAGACAATAGGAGTGATGGCGTTGATACGGAATGGGAGGACGACGCATCCGACTCTGGAAGTGGTTCATACGAGGAAGAACAAATCTGCGCAAGGATTGAAAAATTCCCCGTTCAAATTATATGCATGGAAAATTGCGAAGATACGTTTGACAATTTAATTCTAAATAATGAACTGACTACGCAGGAATGGTATTCGGCCCTTATGCAAATAGTCATGATGTTAATAACATACCAGAAGGCATTCGGATTAACGCACAATGACCTACACTCTAATAACGTTATGTACAATCATACCGACAAAAAGTTTATTTACTATTGCTATAAGAAGAAACACTACAAGGTGCCCACATTTGGTCGCATATTTAAGATTATTGATTTCGGAAGAAGTATTTACAAGTACGACGGAAAGCTTTTTTGCAGTGATAGTTTCCAAACAGGCGGCGATGCTGCAACGCAATATAACACCGAGCCATATCTAAATGAGAAGAAACCGAGATTGGAGCCAAACTTTAGCTTTGATTTATGCCGCCTTGCATGCTCTATATTTGATTATGTTATTGACGACGTGGATGATATTCGGCTTATCAAAAAATGCAAGGACCCAATTAAACGTCTCATTCTGGAGTGGTGTTTAGACGATAAGGGCATCAATATGTTATATAAAAATGACGGGACTGACCGCTACCCGGAGTTCAAGTTATATAAAATGATCGCAAGATGTGTACACAACCATACGCCGCAGGCTCAGTTAGATCGCCCAGAATTTAACGCATTTTCCGAGTTTAAGGGAGAGATTCCATCGGATGTGATAGACATTGACAGTATTCCATCCTATATGTAGCACAAATAGACAATTAAATTTTTGGTGACAGTTCATAATACAAAAATATTTACATATATTATGAACCAATTTGGATTTATAATCACGCGGCACGTAAATTCTGAAAATACAAACAGATATTGGAACCACTCTGTTAAACTGATAAGGACGCTATATCCTCGAGTAAAAATTGTTATTATTGACGACAATAGCAATCAGGAGTTTGTAAAGGCAGATTTTAATTACAAAAATCTTGAAATTGTAAAGTCGGAGTTCCCAGGCCGAGGAGAACTGCTGCCATACTACTACTATATTAGAAACAAGTATTTTGAAAATGCGATAATACTGCACGACAGTGTTTTTATTCATAAAAGAATCAACTTTGAATTCCTACGGGGGGAAAAAGTAATGCCGTTGTGGATTTTTGAGCAAGATGCAGAAAACCTGGACAACACGCTAAGCATTGCGCGGAACCTAAACTACAGCTATGACATTAGTAAGGCGTTGCGTATAAAGGACATGAAAACACTTGTTTTAGAAGTGCCGCGTGCCAAGTGGTATGGATGTTTTGGTTGTCAGGCATATATAAATCACCGGTTTCTGGTCGGCCTGGAAAAAAAATATGGGATATCATCCCTTGTTGATACAGTTAAAACGCGACCCGATAGGTGCTGTTTGGAGAGAATACTCGGCTGTTTATTTAGTAGAGAAAACCCGCGTGTGGGTATAAACAAGGGGCTATTTGGGAGCATATTCAAACACTATAGGGGGTTTGAGTACTCGTTTGACGCTTACATGGAAGATTTAAAACAAGGGAGAGTACCGGCGCGCGCGGTAAAGGTGTGGACGGGCCGTTAAATCGGCGGGGTATTTATTATATAATGTCTGCTTATTCATTATATAATGTAGTTATATACGCCTTAGGCTGCCGGTGGGTATAAACTTTGCACAACTCTGATTCGTAAATCAGGCGGCAATTGTGGCGGCGTAGAATAGAAAACTTGATTTTGCTTTGAGGCCAAACCGTGTATTGCTGTATCGTCTGCTTCTACAATTATGTTAGTTAGTAGGTGTATTGATCGTTGGAATTTTTCTAAAAACCAATCGCATTTCTCAATAGTTATCGGATCGCGGTTGAACGTTATCACCCCAGTACGCCTATAATATGCTATAGTTCCAAATGGTGTTGTATTTATCTTGTTGAGAGCATTTAAATTTGCGAGTTGCTCCCTAAGAAATAAATATTGCGCATAAAAATACAGTTTTTCGGTTAACATAAGATGAACATTCTGAAATATAAAGCTAACCTGCATTTGTGCGCCTCCTCCAATAGGCACAAACCCTGAAATCTCTGACAGTCCATTATAGTACTGCATATCCTGTGCATAACCAAACGCAATATCCAAAATTGGGAAAAACGCTCCAGACGGGGGCTTTACACTTATTTTAACAATAGCATCATGCCCCACCGGGTTGGCGGTTTGGGGGGAACCAAGTAATATATCATAACCGTCGCTTACAATTTGTTTTAAAAACCATTGAACAATAGAACATGTGTTTTGAGCAAGGGCTCCTGCAGCCCATGGGTCATATTTACTCTTGGCGGTCGTTGGGTTCTTTATAACTTTAAAATCCAAGTCTCTTACTGGAATCATCATCATCTTATCGTCAGGTAGTTGAGAACTTGCAAGTGCTATGCCCAACCCACCCCTGGCTACTATTATAAATTGATTGCCGCTACTCTGTAGCTTGGATGATATTATCCCAAAAAGCATAAGGGCTGCGCACGTCATATTGCGGCATTCATTCCAAATTGCAATAGCATTGCCCTGCAATCTTTCTTTTAGCCTGGCGGCATCATCGTCGGTTGTTACAAAATAAGAAATTCCGCCTATAACGTACTGGGTTCGTCCATTTTCCTTAGCTACTGGTTCCGGGAGTTCAATTGGAACATATGGACTGTTCTGAAATGCAGGGATTAAATTATTAACTTCTTCGCAAAGTAGAGCCCTTTTTTCGGAACTACCACTGATAAGGTACTTCAATTGATTAACAATAGGTTCGCGCTCCTTCTTTGGAATTATTGTATCCCAAAATGGGGATGGATCATAAGACAGCCTCTCCTGTCCGCCTCTTAGTTTATTAGATTTTCGCAATGTCCGCCCCCTCTTATATGTCTTGCGTGTATTATTTCTTTTACCCGTATTTTTCTTGTTTTTCTTGTTTGTCTTATTTGTCTTTATTTTCATTATAATATAACACAATAAAAATAAAATATTTAGAACCCAGGATTATCTGTGAATACTGGAGTCGGCGTTGCGCCAACCGCGCCCCCATGCAGCAATGGGTCAATCTGGCCTATTATAAAATACCCAGAAACGACGCTAAAATAAACCAAAAGCGCGTCCCGAATTAATACCTTGAGCGGCTTGCTTTCCTTCTCAATAAATCGCATTTCAATAAATTTGGTGATTAAAAATGTTACAGACACAACTGCCGCAATAATAAATATATTGTTCATATAAATTATTATAGCAGTTTCTTATTTGTTTTTAACGCAATTATTCTAAAACCTCAATTTCGTCCATTAACAGATCCGGCAACAATTCAATTGCGGGTTCTTCAATACTATGAACATCCAATGCGTCTAATGAAAACGTCTGGTCTGAAATGTGAAGTTTATCGGACATGTCCGGCGTACTCTCTGCAGCCGCCTCCTCCATTCGTCGCTGCTGTGCTCTCTCCTCCAGTTGGGGAATAGATTTTGGTGCAACGACGCTCGTTATTGTGCCATCGTCTGTTCTAATAGAATCAATATCGTTAAAACTTAGACGACTTGACGTCATAACAGGCAACTCGCTCCCCCCTTCAATCACCGGCTTAGACTCTGAGACAGGAACGCTCTGTTTAATAGGCTCATCAATGATCTGTTCGTGAACCTCCTCAACCACATCCTCCTCCACGGTCTCGTCCATATATGCCCTTAAAATGGCCTCTACTGGAATGCCCTCCCTCAATGTATTCAAGATACACTCTTGCACAATAATCTCTAATTCTCGGTGGTTCTTTTGAATTTGCAATGGCATAACATTAACCTCAAACAAGTAAACATTCTTGTAAACCTTTCGCGCAATATTTATATACGTTTTATGTATAAAATCGTCCAGCTTTGGGATATGAATGTCAATCTTCTTTTGTTTTTGTCCCACCCGCATAGCAGTCAGGATTTTTAACTGAATAATGTGAACACATGTAACCAAGTCCTCCAAGTAAGTGCAGCCCGATTTGTCACAGATTCGCTTCCGCTCAGTTTCAATTATTTGCGCGTTCCACTTGGGAATTCGCGATATTAAATTCTGAAAGGTCATCAGGTACTTGTCCGTCTCCTTATTTTCCTTACACATCTTAATTGATTCATCTAAAATAGACTTATACCCATCTACAAGCAGGGGCGTTAAAATCGTAACTAAACGGGAACCCCATTCATTCTTCGATTCGTGAAGTGCGCTAACATTAAAATCATCCATTTACATAAAACTAATATTTTCTAAAGACAGTTCTGAACTTAAAAACACAAAATTTAGAATAAATAACATCAACAGTTTCTCATTCCTAAACTCCATTCGTACACGATTAAAACACACGAGAAGTTCATACCGCCGTTCAGTGGACATGTAATTTTCCAGGAATTTTGGGGTTTCCATTAACTTCATAATATCTAAACCACTATATGATCGTTCGTAGAGCTTCGTACACAACAAGAATAGGTCATCAAGCGACAATTTTTGAGTTACGTACTTTGATAATTCCCGTTTGAGCCAGTCTACCCGCTGCACCTTCACCGGGGCCATGTGAAACAATTCATTTAGATTATATTGATAGAGGTTCACGATCTTGTCATTTACGACTGGCTCGGGGACATATATTTCGCAGAAGCGAGAGAGAATTGGCTTCATCAAATTATATTTATCTTCGGCAACAATAAAGAACCGCGTATTGTGGCTAAATAACTCAATGCATCTACGTAGAGCAGATTGCGCATCCATTGTTAGCTTATCCGCATTTAAAAGAACAATGCTTTTAAAGGTATTTCCGCCGTTTGAATTTATGTGGGTTTTTGCAAAGAATTTCAGGTCGTCTCGTATAAATTTGATACCCTTTCCCTGCGAGCAGTTCACATACATGACAAAGGCCTTTATTTTCTCTCTGTCATTGTCGTAAATTTTGTTGATAAAATCATTGACAATTGTTCGCTTCCCACTTCCTGATGGGCCATGAAACAAGATATTGGGCGTTTTGTGTATTTCGTGAAAGTAATTTAATTTGTTTTTGATTGATTGATGGATTTGTAAGGACATTAGTTTATTATAGTTTACGACGTGTTTTTATATTTTATTAGTACGTAAATAATAAAATACAATCTTATTCCCAGGCCCCAAATTAAACTGAGCTGGTTAGCGAATGAGTGTAAGGGTTATTCTTGAATGCTGTCAATATATCGGGCTGTATGCGCTCGCACGAAGCGCATTCATTATAGTATTGCGGGGCTCTAATGGCACCATATGTCTGCACTGAGGGGGGGAGGCCAGTTAAACTGGAAAATGCGGGGTTTACTCTTCCGTCCAAGCGGTCAGAGTCGCTCTTGAGGGTAGTCAAATGCATCTGTTGGTTAAACAACTGAGTTCCGCCTTGGTTTGGTCTATTTGCAATGGTTGAAGACTTAATGTCATTATTATGCTGTCTATATGCTGAATCATAACTCCTGTCGCCGTATCCGGTGGCATAACCTCCCGCAGCGGTGTAATATTCGCAGCTGGTGCTGTCTCTCTGTGTTGGCGCTCCAGGCATTGCATTATTAACATATATACCCTCCTTTTGATTGCTAATATTAAAAGACGGCGAATACAATGTGGTCTCCTTGATTGTGGTAGCAGTTGCGTCCTGTGGGTTGTATACATATCCCTTGGAGATGGACGTCCCACCCTCGCCATAAATGCGAACATTATTGATGGTCTCATCCTTACGGGTCGGCTTTAAAATATCAAGCAACGGGGCTATAACGGCACCAATCGCGCCACTAAATCCGCTCCTCAATGTCTCGGGTTGCTTGACAGTGCTTCTGTTATTCTCATAATTTGTGTGGCTGCGCAAAAAGGCCTCGCCATCCGTATGAGGGCCATGGCCTGCGGCTCTGGAGTGATTTATGCCGCCTGCCACGACCTCGTGTCTCTTTGACGGTTCAAAATTCACGGGTGCAGTTGTGGCCTTAACATCGGTGGCACCGGCGGGTCCCATGTATTCAGTTTTGATGTCATTGCGCCTAACAACACCCATTTCCTGAATCGGTCTCAGGGTTTCGCCCTTCTCGGCGCCAGTGGTTGTTAACCATCGGTCTTGTGTATTGATAAAGAATGTGTCCGGCCGCTGCTTCTCAACCCGACCGATCATTTGAGCCGTAGGCGCGGTTTTGATATACGAGTTTGCAGGGCCTTCGTGGTTAATCAACTCATACTCAAGTTTAGGATTCGTATCAACTCTTAACTCGTCCACGGTTTTTGGCAACCACTTGTCGCGGGCCTCCATGCCAGAATTGTAGCCATTGCTTCCGTTAATTCCATATCCCTGATCAAGGCCTGGACCAACAGTAATGGAGTCAAATGGCTTCACGTTGTTGTTTTTCATCGCCGGGTTCACGCGCGATTGGTAAAAATCGCTCTGGTTTGGCATACCATAGGCCCATTGCATATTGCTTTCAGGCTTGAACAGAGGGGCCTGCTCTATTTTCTTGACTACCTGGGACCCGGATCCTATCATATTATCAAGAACCGTTTCCGTAATATTCACATCGTAAGTGCGACCCTTTACCTTGCCGCCATTAAACGGAACCATATTGTTGTGTTTAAACTGCTGAGAGTTCAAGTAATTACCAGTCAGCGAGTAAACCTCCTGTGGATTGCTTCCAACGGGAATATTATTTCGCACTCGTTGTTCGTATAAATTTTGATTGAAATATTTATCTGTCGCGGCATTTGGGTTGGGGTATTCTTGAACAGTATCAACCAACTGGTTTATATTTGACACAGGAAAATTTTGCGGAGGAATGTTTGTGTTGGGCAGATAGTTATCGGTTCTTACACCTAAATTGCTTCTAATTCCCATATTGGTAAAATTCTCCTTTCTTGTTTGTCTCATTTGTTTTTTAGTGCTATCTTCATTTGATTGATTTGACACAACATACATGCCACCCAATGCTAATAAGGGGATTGCTATTTCCATATTTATATATATAGAGTATTATATTTTATATAGAGTATTATAATTTATTCATAATAATCTAAAACCTAAACCTAAGACCCGGACCAACAGCCGAGGTTTACTTGCCAGAGGCACATGAGTTTGTTTGCTGACACGTTACAGGCCCGCCTACATACCCGCCCCGAATCAAATTGAAGCTTGTCGGCAGGTAATTTTTAGTTTCAGTGACGACACAATCTCTCTTTGGGGTATAATAATCCTTTTCTAAAATTCGCGTATTTAAATTAGCCTGAAAAGGCATACACGTATTTGCTTGTGGGTTCAGCGGAGGATACTGCCAATCAACTTGCTCCAAATCACGGTACCACCATGCCGGGTTAGTAGCCCGAGACTGCTCTGTAAATAAGTTATTGCATGTCGGATACTTGATAGCCTGGTTTGGAACATTATACTTTGTATATTCGTCTTTTCCTAAACAATCTCTGCTCAGATGCCTATTTACACCTCGCAAGTCACCTTCTAAATTAATAGTATTTGTTCTTAAATTTCCACCCCATTTTTGCACAATGATTTGAGGATCTTCCATATAGCAAGGATCGGCTCCATTTCCGGGAACATTTAAAATCCATCTTCCGGGATCAGTTGATTGTTGTAGGGCCTTTTTTGTTCTACAATCGTCATATTTAAATCGCGTATTAGCCATTATTATATTAATAATATATAATTATTTAATTATTTAGTCATTTAACAATATAAAAATTCAATTTTATAGTTATTCATGGAGCTCGTTTTAAATGCTAACAAATCAGCGACCTTATGTTTGAATATGATCGTAAAGAATGAGAGTAAAATTATCACAAGATTATTTGATTCAGTTCTCTCTACGATTGATTGCTATTGCATATGCGATACTGGTTCTACAGATAATACGATTGAATTAATTACCGAGTATTTTAGTAAAAAGAACATACCCGGCAAGGTTGTATCCGAACCCTTCAAAAATTTCTGTCACAATAGAAATTTTGCAATGCAGGCATGCGCAGGCATGTCCGATTTTATATTATTAATGGACGCCGATATGATACTTGAGGCGAAGCAGTTTGACAAACAAGCGCTAAATGCAAGCGATAGTTTTAATATTCTCCAAGGAAACGACTCATTTTATTATCAAAATACGCGAATTGTAAGAAATAATGGATTATATAAGTATATTGGTGTAACACATGAATATATTTCTACCCCACCTGGGAACCGGGTTGGCGGATTTGACAAACACGCATTATTCATTAGAGATTTCGGGGATGGCGGCTCTAAACATGATAAATTTGAACGAGATATCCGGTTGCTACTGGAAGGAATAAAGGAGGAACCGAAAAACGAAAGATATTTTTTCTATTTGGCAAATAGCTATCACGATTCGGGACAATTTGAAGAGGCCATTAATATTTATAAAAAACGCATTGAATTTGGCGGATGGATAGAGGAGGTATGGTACAGCCACTACAGAATTGGTCTGTGTTATAGAAATATGGGTAAAATGTCAGATGCAATACATTATTGGTTGGAAGGATATAATATTTACCCCGAGCGATTAGAGGGATTACATGAGATCCTTCACCATTACAGAATGACCTCTAAACATAATCTCGGAAGTATGATTTATAAAGAGGCCAGCAGGATCTTAGCTGCTAAAAAGGATCGGAATAACTACTTATTTCTGCACAATGATGTATACACAAGTAAAATTTACTATGAATATACTGTGTTTGCCGCATATACTGGCGTTAAAAATATAAATTTTGAGGTTGTAGAGGTGTTGAACAATTCTCCTGACGAATCTGCGATCAATAATATGTTGCAGAATTTGAAGTTTTATAAGGATGTTTTAATTCCAAAATCAAGGATCAATGCAAATGAAACGGGCGCGGCAAATATTAATAATGAGGAGGTGAAGTTATATTCTTCGTCAAGTTGCATGGTTCCAAATACAGATACTGGCGGGTATAAAATGAACGTCAGATATGTAAATTATTACATTAATGATGGTGGCGGATACTTGTATTGCGATAAACACATTATAACCGTTAACAAATACGTTGAATTAAACAGTGAATTTGTGCCTACATTTGAGAAGTGGTTCAATTTGACATTTGACAATAGACGATATATTGGAGTTGAAGATGTTAGGATGTTTTATGATGTGGAAACGAATAAGCCTATTTTTATTGGAACTGGCTTTCATAAGAACAATCAGATTGGAATAGTGGCTGGTGATTATGATTATCCATCAGGAAACTTAAATCATGTGGAAATCGCCCCAGACTTTACTAAGTCCTCCTGCGAAAAAAATTGGGTCTATGTTGACTATAAGAATTCTACTCACGTTATATACGAGTGGGCGCCGTTAAAAATTTGCAAAATTAATGACAAAGACGATGGCGGTAAAACCTTATCCTTAGTTGAGACCAGAGAAATGCCGCGCATATTTAAACGAATTAGGGGGTCTACGTGTGGATTTAAATATTCCAAACCATGCGGAGAGAATAGAAATGGGAATATTGCGATTCAGATTGTTGAAGATGAGATATGGTTTGTTACTCACATCGTGTCTTATGAACAACCGCGTCATTATTATCATGTGATTGTGGTTTTTGATGCAAATATGAAGTTGCTGCGTTACTCTGCGCCATTTAAATTTGAAGGCGAACCTATTGAGTATTGTCTCAGTATTGTCGTGGAAGACGAGCGAGTCCTTATTAATTATAGCACCTGGGATAGAACAACCAGAATCGGGGTTTACGATAAAAAATATATAGATTCAATCGTAAAATATACCTAACATAAAATATTAACTACTAAATATGAATAAGCTCTTTATTTTTATAATAGTCAATATTTACTTTATTATTCATTAATAGAGTATGTATTTGTTTTTTTTCATCCTCATTGTTAGATGCTAATTTTAAATTACATAATTTGATTACACCTTCAAGTAACAATTTATCATTGTTGTAATAATCAACAATTATATTTTGTTGTATAAAACAATGCAAAAACCTGCTATCTGGGTTATTTTCAAAATATATTAAACAATAACATAATATATTATATGCCTCCTTGGTCATATTACAATTAATATATTTTTGCGATCCAGTTAATATTAACTCTATGTTATGAATCGGAGAGGAATAATTTGAAATAATTCCATGGTAATCGCCATAATATAAATCAAACAAATCTGGATTTTCCTTATGCACCATGGTCATAACTGCTTCCTCTAATTGATACCAATTATCACGATAAATTTCTTCAGTTTTTTGTTTAAATAAATCACAATATTTTAATAAATTTTCAGCAGATCCTGAAAACAGACCGGCTGCCATATTATGATAGATAAATTTAAAATATTCTTTGTTTGGTATATTTTCTGTAAATGGATTAATGCATAGCTGTTTAATTTTATCGGGCACACATGAGATCCACTGATGTATATATTCTGTATTTTTCGCAACATGGTTTAAACCAAAATCCATCCAAATAAAATGGCTACTATTAAACGGATTTAATCTAATTGCAGACTCAATGAAATCAAATTTATTGTTAGTCAATGTTATATACATTGGCGTTTCATGTTCTAAATGACCATTTATTATGTGAAAACGTTGTTGCAAGTCCTTTAAAAGGTCTAAATGTTTATAATAATATATATCTTCAAATTTTTTTTTAAAGATGAATGTTTTATCCGTATTTTTATTATCATTCCTAATATCCGTCAGGCACTTTATTAACTCATCGTCATCAGTAAAAATCAGTAAATTGTATGGTAATCTTAGTATGAATTTTTTTGCAAACTCAATATATCTATTTACACTATGATTTAATAGCGAACCTGATACGTTTTTTTCTTTATCTCTAATATTATAAAACATAGTAACTATAGTTGGTCCTGTCATAGTTGGGTTTACATTATTTGTAGTCATGATAACCCTATCTTTTATGGGGTTTTTACACGTTCCCCAACAAATATTATTTGTGTTTTTTACTTCATTTTCATATATTTGTTTAATAACGGCGCTGCCATTTTTATTTTGAAACAAAATATTATTATTTATATCAGTAACATATTCAGTGCCATACCAAAATTTTAATAATTTAATATTTTGCAGCTCCCCTTCTTTCCCGACAAATGACGTTTCTTCTGGTAAATTTAAAAATGCGTTAGTTGATTTCCCCAATACACCCGGGCCAGAAAAATCTAAATTTGAAAAGGGAATGATGCCATTTTCAACATTATGCGCTATACGATTTATGCAATCTAAAAGAATAGGGTGTTTGGGTATTGAAGCAATAAAACAATTAAATAAATTATATGTTCCAAAGGATGGACAATTATTTAAATCGACAGGTGTCATAAATTCTACATCTTGATTTAAAAACAAATCAATGCTTTCCAAACAAAATGTGTCTATGTCTACATAAACGCCCCCATAAATATACAACACGCAATATCTCCACAGGTCAGCCTTAAACGCCCCAGGTATGATTCTACAATATGTGTTATAAATATTTTCATCAAAATTATTTTTTATAAACTCTTCGCACTCAGAATCGTCAAACAAAAAATAAGTGTAATGCGGGTTTTTTATTATCCACGAATCAGTTAAGCGTTTAAAACCATCAGATATATCTTTTGTTGACCAAGTTTGAAAAATATTTTGCGGAATTTTAAATGAGCTCATAAATATATTGTATATTTACATTTATATTCTTTTAAATATACAAATTGTATATTATATTTTATAACTATAATATATAATTTTGCAATCTTACATGCAATGCCTTTTGCAATTAAATGTATAAATATGGGCCATCTCCCTTAACATTTACGTCGGACTTGTTTGGCTCAACATTCACCTCCTGTCTGCTGCCATATACAACCCAATGGAACTTGGCATTTTCGCCGTATACCCTGAACGTATTATTTTCTACTTCACTTGAATTTAAGGTGACAATTTTATTGCTGTAGATAGGCGTAACCTGGACAGTAAACCCGTATGCAAGTTTTTCAACATAATGCGGCAACGCGACTTCTGCACTTTCGTTATTTGTAATTTCTCCCTTGCCTCTATAATACACACCCGCCTCCGGACCTTCAAGGCATACATGCACTAAATATTTATTTTCATCTGTAGGATGATTTATGATAAATGATTTGGAACCTGTAGGACCAGTAGGACCCCCAGCAGGACCAGTTGGACCGACAGCTCCAGTGACACCTCGTTGGCCTATAGATGCTGGCCCAGTAGGACCTTGCGGACCGACGGGTCCAGGCCCTCTTGAATCGCAACAACGTTGAGATCCTAAATATTGGCTATAATTGGGATAATAACTTGACATCTATAATATATATATACTTTTAAAAAAGTATAAATTTGTGCCGGGTGGTCAACAATTTAAATGTATAAATATGGCGTTTTTAACTAAAAGCACCGACCCCACCGCCGATAATAGACCAAAATGTATTAGTGGCGTCTCCTATAAATTGCTGTGAGACATCCCTCGTTGTTATGGTGTAAGTTCCGTAAGAAACATTATCATATTTGAATGAACCAGTAAAAGCACAAGAATGAGGTAGGGTTGTATGTGAGCGGACATATGCCCCACTATCTCCTATTACCTTCCAATCACCATTCCAATAATTAACACCAGTCAAACTACCGCCTTGACCTATTTGTCCCAACGAAGTCCATACTTGATAAGCACTACTGACGTATAATGTATAGTCAAACCCAATCAAAACATTTGACCCGTTATAAAATCCATATTTATAATATTGAGGATACCCTCCCGTGCTTTGAGTTGTATTATACCAATTTGTAGGGTTTGCTTCTTCTATATATGCGTTGTAATCTTGTGTCGCTCCAGCAATTGAAGTGAATGTTCCAGAAATTAATAAATTGCCGTTGAATGAAGGTTTAATATTATATACATATGAATTGAGATTACCACTCGCCACGGCACCTAAAATGTTCCAAATACCACTACCATTATCATAATAAGCACAATAAGGGGCGTATTGTGTTCCAAATGCTAAATTAACATTTTGGAACTCACCTCCTATAAAAGTCCAATTTAGATAAGCAGTAAAATATATCGTATAAACTGGATTATCTGTTCCACCAGCATACTCGCTGATTGCTTGATTTCCTTGCGGTGTGGAGGGATTATTTATTATACCCATATATCTAATAACGACTGAACCAATTTGGTCGTATGTAAAAGACCCACCACAGACCACATTACCATTTACCTCTTCTATACAATAAACTTGACTACCATATTGAAATCCTCTATTGTTGTTATTATAATCTTCAATAGGGTCAAATAAATAATTGGAAGTATTTACCCTCGCAATACTATATTGTGGCGTAGCATTTGAACCATTAGCATCTATCACAGTATCAAATTGTCCTCCAATCCATACATATCCAGTAGCACTTTTAATAACATTTATAGTTCCATTAAATCCACCAAAAGTTAGTTGTAATGTTGCGACGTGTGAGGTGATAGTATTGTTCCATATTTGTATATCCCCCGACCCATTTTGTGCCAACCACACATTTTGATTACCATCTATAAAAAAAGCGGAATACCCACCAGCAAAAACGCTATTCCCGTAATCGCTCCAACTATGCGTATTCGTCAAACCTAAATTGTTAAGAGTTAGACGCTGATAAGTCGTCTGTGGATTAAGGACGCTGACAGTATTACTATTATTATTATTGATATAAGTATCAGCATAATATTTCACATTATTAAGATTAGTAGAAAGGGTTGTTCCAGCATTTGCTGATTGCTGTATTTGAATGCCGTCCGCCACCGCACCGTTTCCAAAAAGCGATAAGGGAGCAACAGAAGACCCAATTGATAATGTTGAACCCCCTACTGTTTTGAGGATAGAGGTAGGGGTTATTGCGACTTTATTAGAAGAGGTTTCAATACTAATACTCGTATTGAATAAGTTTGCCTTTGTTGTAGGTGTTGCTTGAATGGACGAAGTAAACCCCAGATTTCCATTCATATTTGCTTGGTTTGTTCCACTTGAGAGGGTGATATTACTTGTTGAACCAGTAATGTTTTGAGTGCCGAGATTGAGTGTTGCAGTTAGGGGATTTTGAAGATTTACTATTGGAACAGTAGCAGTTCCAGTAATGCTGATATTCGTTCCTGCAGTTATAGAGGAGACGCCGTTAGTTCCCCAAAGTGTTTGCCCCCCTGTTCCTGCGGTTAGGACTTGTCCGCTTGTTCCAACAGCACCAGCACTATCCTTTATAGCAACTGCTCCCATATTCAAATCCTTATACAAGTCGGTAGTTCCAGCTAAACCATTTACACGCAGGTATTCGACAGGAGTAGGAGAGTTTTGACATGCGAAGAATGATATTGAACCGTTCTCGCTTCCTGCGGTAGTATCTCTTTGGTCTGCTTGGATACGAGCGTATTCTATCTTTGCTGGAGTTGAATTATTGGCGTTAAAGGATAACGCGCCTATTTCGTCAGCTAATAACGGAGTTGCTGAGTTTTTATATAACTCAACCTGTGTCGAGTTTGCGTTACCATTAGTGTTTTCCATTTTTAAAATAGGATCAGTAGCACCTCCAGTAGTACTTTGACTTATATAAATCTTTTCTGACCGTAAATAACCACTATTATCTACCCATAAAGGATTTGTAAATCCTATTGGTCCGCTTGCTTGTGGTGTCAATGCTAAATAAGTCGGGTCAATTCCACCTTCGACATATAACTTGCCAAAAACCATTACATCGCCGGTGTAGCCAAATCCGGTGTATCCAGTAATGCCAATTCCAAAACTCGTAGGCGTCCATGGAGTTCCGCCAGTAGGACCGGTTGCACCAATAGAACCTGTAGGTCCTGTAGAACCAGTAGAACCGGTTGCACCAATAGAACCTGTAGGTCCTGTAGAACCAGTAGAACCGGTTGCACCAATAGAACCTGTTGCTCCAGCAGATCCAGTTGCTCCAGCAGATCCAGTTGCTCCAGCAGAACCTGTTGGGCCAACTTCACCTGTAAACCCGGTTGCACCAATAGAACCAGTTGCACCTGTAAACCCGGTTGCACCAATAGAACCAGTTGCACCGGTAAAACCAGTTGCACCAGCAGGGCCTGGCTCACCAGTAGCACCGGTTACACCCATAGCGCCCGTAGGACCGCCAGGAGGACCAGGTTCGCCCGTAGGACCGGTAGGACCATCAGATCCAGTGACCCCTCGTTGGCCTATAGATGCTGGCCCAGTAGGACCTTGCGGACCGACAGGACCGGGTGTTTTTAAATTACAGCAACGTTGTGCGCCTAAATATTGACTATAATTTGGATAATAACCTGACATTTATAATATATATATATACTTTTAAAAAAGTATAGCAAACGGCAATATATGCGATAATATACAATTTGTCATTTACACATATTATGTAAAAGGACGTAAAGGATAAAGGATACCTATATATTATGAGAAAGCGCATAATTACTGTTGCAAATGCATGCTCATCTACAAGAGCTTTTAGTGGAACGGTCTCAACTCTGAAACAAAATGCTGTTGAAGAGAAGGACCGTCATCTTGATTTAGTAGCAAGCTCGTCTGGATATCTTGGAACCGGTAATATAAGCCCGTCTGTCAAGCCTGCGCAAGCGGCCCTAACCGATTCTGAGCGTTATCTTTGTTCGGTCTCAAAACTTGTGGTAGATTCTTATAATAAAAAGAATCCTTGAAACCACTAAACGATTGCAAAAATATTTTATTTGCTAAATAAGCAAGCAAATAAAATAAACGGTCTTTCAGGCAAAAATTTATGTATTTTTTAAATTCAACTAACAATTTGTAATAGTCGGCCCTTGTCTACATTATTGTAATCAAACAGATATTCGTCGCACCATTCCGTATTTTGATTTGTTGCAGATACGTACAACTTATCCTTTTTACAATCCTTCCCTATATGACCATTTGCTAATAACGCCTCTTCTGGAATTACATAAAATTTACCGTTTTTACAATTTAACCAATATAGATCATTGTCGCCCTCTTCATAACATTTATTTTTGCATTTTCCGTCAACTCTGCAATGATATTTAGTCAAGGTAAAAGAATATGAGTTATCGTTATTATGAGTTATTGTGCCCACTTTTTCTTGAACTTTTTTAGAACCAATCATAAAATCATATACTAATCCTTCCATATTATTATTCTTAAATTTTATAAAATTTATTTTTGTTTCTCTTATATTGCGATATTCTTGTTCTTGTTTTTGAGTTTTACTTGTTGGTGTATCCAATATTGTAAACTCGAACTTATTGATTAATTTGTAATAATTTGTTAATTTCTCAATCAAATTTTCCTTATTTACTTCGTATTTATTATATTTTGATTTGTTTGCGACCCCGATCGTTTTCAAACCCTTAACTTCTTCATATGGAATTAACCACATATTCTTGTCTTCATCACAAATACATAATAATAAACAATTGTCATATTCTCCATTATTTAATCTAAAATAATATTGTTCTCTTTCTGTTTTTTTATTAGTAGTTTTTACTTGAATTCCTAACCATAAATCATCAATTTCTTCAAATCTTTTAATAGCTATATCGGCCTTGCAACCATCAAACGATTTAATTGTCGTAAAATGGTCTCCTATTAACTCTTTAAAATAATTAATACCATTTAATTCCTGTAATAAATTATTTTTATTTTCACCGGTTCTCAGTTCTTTTAATTTTAAACCCGTATTTTTATTAACGCATTTTGGACAATTTATGCCCTGATTTAATGTAGTAAAGTTTTTATAACTTACACTATTTTCGTGTCCACAAGAAGCATTATAATTTATTTTGCAATTATTGTTCTTGTAATTTTGAATAAAATCTTCTTGCGTCATTGTTACCACGCAATTTTTGTCAGCAAATTTTTTAACAACATCTTCATATGTTGGTATTTCTAAAGCGCAATTTCTACATTTTAACCCAACTCCATTTCTAAATTCCTTAAAAATGACACAATTAGTATGTCCGCAAGAGGCTACATAATCTAATTTGCTAAGCTGATTCCCATAAGTTTCGCTTGTTAAGATACATTTATTTTGTGTAAATGTATCTTGCACTTGTTTATACGTGTATTTAGTAGGCATAACTTATATACACCAACTTCTTTATATTAGTTTAATAAAATAACATATTGTCAAATCAAATTTATTTTATTATATTTTTTGTTACTGAAAAAATGCATTATACCAAAAATATTTTATTTGTGACGATGTATGATAACAAACTTACGAAGAGGGCAATGGTGCGAGGCATAGTTTTATCTCCCCAAGACTGGCTACATTATACTTCACAACAAGCGGCAAATCGTTTTCCAAGTACACTTCAATTTGCTGGCACAAGTTGGTGCACTTAATGAAGTACCCAAGGTTCTTAAGTGAGAATTCGCCCTGAATGATCTTTGATGAATCCTGCTTAAGAATGAATCCCATGCTGCCATCCGATTCTGCGCGATGAATTTCGGCAGATGCAAACTGCCCTGAGCACTTAAAAATCAATTCATTGCCAACAGACTTGATTTCCAGTTTATCAGAAATACAGGACAAATCGCGAATAATCTTCTGGAAGTCGGCCGACGGCAAATTGATGATGGATGAGAAGGTCACATCAGGATACTGCAGCTCATCGGGCTCAGGCTCAATTAGGCGGAGCTTCTGGGTCTTACATTGCTTAATCTCTCCGTTCTCAAACTTCAGCGCCAAATGGGAGACAATTCCGTCAACATAGTCGGAGTTCTCAATGTAAATGGTCAATGTATCGTCGTTGTCAATTGAATTAATCAACTTAAATAAGTGGAACATGTTTACCCCAATAATAATTTTCTCCTTTTTGCATTCATAAAACTCAAAATTCTGTGCGGCCAAATACAGATGAGCCAAAATAGTGTGAGACTTGTCCATATTGATAATACGGATGCCGTCGGGTTCAAAAGTAATATTTGTTTCTAAAAGAATATCTTTGAGCGCGGTCATTAGCGTTCTAAAGGGTGCGATTTGGACCGTTTTAATAGTTAAAACATTGCCCGCGGTTGGTGTCGGTACCTGTTGTTTATGAGAAAATGTAGACATTATACAGTTGCTAAACTAAAATCTTTAAATACTTATGAATTTAAAATATTTAACGCACTAAATTATTCCGAGTAAAAGGGGATTGTTCTATCAAAGGACTCGCTATTAATTGAATGGAGAAACTGTAGACTGCATGAATGATAAATGCTAATTTCAATAATAAAATTATTTATTTTATACAATTTGCACAAAGGGATAAAGCGTGTTTCTACACGGGGGTTTACACCGATGAAGATTTAAATCCGCACAACCACCGAAGGTGGTTATACGTTTTAATTCATTTATCGGCAACGTTTCCTTTGAATGATATAAATAGCACGCCAAAGGCGTGCGGATTTAAATCTTCAAATGTGTAAAATAATTAACACTTGAAAATTACTTATAAAATTAAAATAATTATTTGTTATTATTTTAATTATAATTTTTTACAAAAATAATGATTTTTGCTGATAATACTTCTGAGTAGGTTATTTTAATTGGAGTTCGCAATAATCCATATCGAATACTTTGACAACCGCGCCTGCAGTACAAGTAATAAGACCGCCAATAAAATATTGAGTTGCAGTTGTGATTTTATTGCCT
>Ga0209086_10000104_pt1 | contig 75163 bp, 56 predicted proteins | sample M_130207_XF_Meta_FD_187312 | JGI IMG/M metagenome (GOLD analysis project Ga0209086, IMG submission 187312) | Freshwater microbial communities from Lake Montjoie, Canada to study carbon cycling - M_130207_XF_MetaG (SPAdes) (version 2) | ecosystem: Environmental > Aquatic > Freshwater > Lake... | reverse complement strand
GTGGGGGATCTACACGAGGATGGGGACGGGGGGACAGCACCGGGAGGCGATCACGACGCGACCGGCGTTGGCGGACGGGGTGGCCGAGCGGACCGAGCACGCGCGGGAAGTGAAGCTGGAGATGACAAGTTTGCATAGCAAGGCGAAGAAGATAGCCACGTTTTTGAGCGGGATAAGCGAGTATTTACATAAGTTTCTGGCAGTTGCGACGCAGTTGGACGAGAAGGAGCGCTGGCGCGCCCTGCTGCGGAGAATCTTCTGGTTCTTCTACCCGCAACCGCCCCCGTCGGGGAGCTCGGTCAGCTCCGCCAGCCCACTTCCGGCGGGTTAACCGCCGAATTTAGGTTGAGATGTTCGAGTTCTTCCAACCGTTCGGCGGCGGCGGTTTCCGCCAGAGCCAAGTGTTGACTTGAGGCTCCAAACTCCGTGGCCAACTTGGCCAGCTTTTCGCGAAGGAGATCCCCGGAGCTGCGCTCGGAGATAAGCAACTCCCGAATGTGTTGCAGCGCCTCGGCACGTTCGGCGGCCGCCGGCTCCATCACGGCCAATCGCTGTCCCACTAAACTCTGTTCACTTATCAGCTGCGCCGTCTGCTCGCGAAGTTCCTGATTTACCGCCTGTTCTTTGCCCAGGAGCTGATTCATCGATTGCAGCGCAATCAGACGCCCGGTCGCCGCGTTTTCGGCCCATTCCAACTGTCGTTGCGCCACCACCAACTCGGCCTCCAGTTCGGACACGGTGCATATGAGTTGCGCCCTTGTGGCCTGCTCCTGAAGTAACAGAAGGTTGCCGTGCATTAGCGCTTCCAGCCGCTCGGTGGCGGCTGTTTCCACCAGAGCCAGGTGTTGACTTGAAGCGGCAAACTCCTCGGCCGACTTGGCCAATCTCTCGCGGAGTAGATCCCCGGAGCTGCGCTCGGAGTTGAGCAGCTCTCGAATGTGTTGTAGCGCTTCGGTACGTTCAGCGGCCGCCGGCTGCATCACGGCCAATCGCTGACCCACCAAACTCTGTTCGCTTGTCAACTGCGCCGCCTGTTCACGAAGTTTCTGGTTTACGGTCTGTTCTTTCCTCAGTAGCTGATTCATCGATTGCAGCTCAATCAACCGCTCGGCCGCGGCATTTTCGGCCACATCTAGCTGTCGTTGCGCCGCGGCCAACTCGGCCGCCAGATCAGTCACCGTGCGCCTGAATTGCGCCCCCGTGGCCTGCTCCTGGATCAACAGACGGTTGCCGTGCACGAGAGCTGCCAACCGTTCGGCGGCGGCCGGCCCAACCAAACCGATGCGTTGGCTCGTTAGCGTGACACGGCTGATCAGTTGGACCGCTTCCTCGCGCAACTCCTCACACCGAGCCTGGTCACCGGCCAGCAGATAATTGATACACCGTAACGCCTCGAGCCTTTCGGCAGCCGCGGTTTCGAAACGGATGCGACGGGCGAAAACGGCAAGGTCCTCGGTGAGCAGCGCGATCTCCTGGCCGAGTAAACGGATCCGGCGCTGAAGCTCCGCGATCTCATGGACCGGTTCGTCTCCGCGAGCCTGCAGCCCTTCCAGTTGCACGGTTGCCACCGCCAACTCCCGACGGCGCGGCAGAACCGCACCCTCGCTCCCTCCATCGCTCATCATCTGGCGCTTGGCGATCCGAAGTAACGCCATAACGTACGGCTCAATTACAGCGCCTCGAACCTCGTACGTAAGTGGTGCGCCGTAGATTTCAAACCCCGTCTCGTAACAAAGATAGTCAATCTGCCTAAATCCGTGAAAATGAAAGAACAGCAGGGGAACGTCACCAGCCAGCGGCTGGTTATTACTTATCCGAAGATCCGAAGTTTCAACATTCCAAGCCGCTACATTCGCCCCCGGATGCTCCAAAACCGCCACTCCCTCGAACCGTTTAGGAAAGGAATTCAAATACTTCTGATCGGCGTATTTGCCATCCTCACTGCGCGCGAAACACCATTCCAGACATCGGTCCAGCCACCATCCCAAGCACTCCAATCCACGTTCGTCCCGGCGAAAGGATACCCAGCCGACGTTGTAAATCCCAAAGCGCTCCTCGGCAAGCGGGTTACACTTATGACGGATGATCGCGACCGATCGGTCACCCAACTCCGTAAAAAGCGGCTCCGGATTGGCATAGAAATGGAGGTCCGCATCCAGATAGGTGATCAAGTCAGTTGCCGGGTCGTTATCCAGGATGTACTTCGGCAAGGCGGGCGTGCAGGTAAAATAATACTCAACCAGGGAGCGCGTTTTCCGTGTCTCCACCAATCCAGGGGTTGCCCGTTCCAGCTCATCGATGCGGATCAACCGAACCTTGGGCAACCGCGCGTCCGTCATCCGGTTCCAGGTTTGTTCGTCCAGGCACAATACCCATAACGTAAAAACAGGATAGAGCCGATCCAACGACTCGTACAGGGCAATGCCGCGTTCAAAATAAGCCGAGTCGAAGTAAGTACAGAACTGGCGGGGCGGAGGCGCAACGGTAGACTCCGCCTCAATTGGAGCGGAGATCACGACATCCGTCGGAAGGGCCAACGCCCGGAAGATATAGCCTTTATAATAACCGCTCTCTCCCTCCGGCTGGTTCGTATCCAGCGCGGGAAAATCGGAGACTAACTCATAGCCCTCGTGGAAATGAGCGAGGAAACGCTCCTCGGACAAGAACCACGAAGGATAACTTGCCGGATAAATCCACTCCGGCACCCGCTCTACCGTCAGGCGGTCCACTCCCCGGCTGAGGAATGCGGTTCGGTCCACGATGACGGTGGAAAACCGATGGGTCAGCACCCCCGCCAGGAAACCATACGGATCGGCCAGGCAATGAATCACGCCGGAGAGCAGCAACACTTGGGGCGACTCGTTTTCGAGACACTCCTCGACCGTCCGGTAGAAGCGTAATCGCTCATCGGCGAATTCCCGTCGTCCGCATTCGACATAGGCCGGTTGTTCGACGATACTCCAACGCACCGACTTGAGCGAAGCCAGGAACGGTCGGCATTGGAAGTACGAGCTGCCGAGTGACCCGCCGAAATCGAGCACGCTCAGTTCGCCGTTATCGACAGCCTGGAGCAGCCCAGCTAAAAGCGCAAAGTTATGTTCGACTTTCGGAAACAGAACGGAATCTCGCTCGTGGACGGCGGTCCCGTTCTTGACTTGCAGCAACGCGGCGCGGGTCCGGTCGAAAACGATCGGGGCTCCGTATCCATCCGATTCCGAGAGTGCCTCCTCCCAAGAGGAATAATCGCCGAAGTAACCAATTGCATTTTTATCGATCACTCGGATCGCATCGATCAAACAGGCTAATTGGCGGTCGTCCCCGCCTCCACTCGGTTGCCATGCGGCGTCGCACTCCAAGGTGAGATGCGCGAAGTCTTTCCCGGCCAGGGCGTTGACGGAGAGGCGAAGCCGAAACGGCCCAGGAACCAACTCGTGGACACCCAAATCCAAGTCGTTCGCGAAAAGCTTTAGGTGCAGCGGAACGGTGTCAGAAGCGAGGTGCCGACCGTTGATCTGCAACTCCAACTCGATGCCCGTAGGCACGGCTAGGCTGACAGGGTAGACACGAGAGATCCATCCATCCGACCATCTGCCCTGAAATCCGACGGACGACGTTGGCCCGGAAGGGCAAAGAGACTTGGGAAACGCGGGAATCTTCGGTTCAGCCATCATTAAATAGGGAACAAGCGGGCGCGAGAAACCTACTCCTTAAAATCGAATCGAATGAGCGCAGTACGATTATCGTACGCTTTCGGCGGTTCGCGGTTTTGTGGGCCTGGTCGAGTTCGTATACTTGGTCGATATCAGATCGCTTCGCAGAGGCACCTTTGGATACAATTACCGTTCTTTTCCTCACTCTCTGCGTCATCGCCACGGCCCAGGACTTCCGCGCCACGGTCGCCGGGCAGATCCTGGACCCCACCGGCGCCGCGGTTGCCGGGGCCAAGATCCGGGCAACAAAGAAGAGCACGAATGAGGTAACTACGGCAGCCTCTAACGCCGAAGGGTTCTATTCCCTTCCCTATATGCAGCCGTCGACATACAGCGTGGAAGTCGAAGCCGCCGGCTTCCAGAAGATGCGACGGGAGAACGTCACGCTGATGATCGCCGAAAAGCTCGACTTACCGTTTCATCTGCAAGTCGGCGACGTCTCGCAGGAGGTTACCGTTACCGCGGAAGCCATCGAACTGATCCAGAACGGCGACGCCTCGGGCGGCATGAATTTCGACTCCCGCATGACGAGCGAGTTTGCCCTGAACGGCCGCCAAGTCTACATGCTGATGGACCTGGCGCCCGGCGTGCTCTTCACCCAGGAAGAGTTCGGTTCGACAGGCTTTTCCGGCACTCGCGGCTGGGACACGAATGGCAACTTCACCATGGGCGGCGGCAAAAGCGGCACCAATAGCTTCAGCCTGAATGGCGCGCCGATCAGCCTGACCGGCAGCTTTCAACTGGCACCCAACGTCGATGCGATCCAAGAGTTCAAGGTGATGACCAACACCTACGACGCCAGTCTGGGACGGACGGGCGGTGGGAGCGTCAATACCCAGCTGAAGTCCGGCACCAATAAGCTGAACGGAACGCTTTTCAACTTCATGCGGAATCAGATTCTCGACGCCAATCATACGCAGAACAACATGATCGGCGCTCCGCGCGGCAAACATATCACGAACCAGTTCGGCGGAACGGTCGGCGGGGCGGTGCGCAGGGATAAGGATTTTCTGTTCGGCAGCTTCGAGGGTTTCCGCGAACGGGTCCCGTTTCCGGCGGTCGCCGACACTCCCCCGCTCGACATGCGCGAAGGGCAGAACTTCTCGAAGTACAACATGAACATCTACGACCCGCTGACGGCCCATCCGTGCCGGAATCAGGTCGACGTCACCGGGACGTGTTCCAGCCCGACGATTCGCGATCCGTTTCCGGGCAACGTTCTGCCCCAAAGTCGGATCAGCTCGGTCGGTCGCAAGATTATCAGCTATTACCCGGCACCGAATACCGCGGGGGTAACCGATAACTTCGTGAACTCCGGCTCGGTCGGTCGCTACCGCTATGAGCAGTATATGGGGCGGTGGGATCGCGTGATCAATAGTTACAACCGCTTCAACGCGGTTTACACGTTTCAAGACGGGGGCGAGTGGCGCAACAGTACCGGCATCCCGGGCGCGGCCGCCAGCGGCAACATCAACTCGACCCGGCGTAACTTCAACGCGATTCTTAGTTACACGCGCATCCTGTCGCCCTCGGCGCTGTTCGACGTCCGTCTCTCCTTCGGGCGGTTCACCTCGAACTTCCCGAACGTCGACACCGCTTCCGGCCTCACCGCCGGCGACCTCGGCATAACCAACCCGGTCCAAGCGCCCACCGGCCGCCGTACGCTGCCGCCGCGCATCGCCGTCGATCTGTTCACTAACCTGTTCGGGAACAACGCCAATCTGGTGAACTGGCGCACCGACAACCAATGGAACTTGGTGCCGACGTTCACCATTACCCGCGGAAAAAAAACGATCCGCTTCGGGGTCGATTTGGTTTATGCTTCGCAAGGCTTCGATGCTTCCGGCTTATCTAACGGCTACTTGCAATTTACGCGCTGGGGCACCCAGCGCTATCCGCAGCGATCGGCGCTGAACGCCCAGGACGGCTCCGGACTCGCCGATCTGCTGTTAGGGATTTCGGGCGCTGGACAAGTGGATTGGAACGATACTTTTTATCGCAGTTGGCCTTATTTTGGATTCTTCGTCCAAACCGACTGGAAGATTCGCCGGAACCTGACGCTGAACCTTGGCCTGCGTTACGACGTGCAGATGCCTTGGGTGGAGCGGCACGACCGCGCCAACGCGGGCTTCTCGTACAACGAAATCAGTCCGCTCAGCGACCAGATCCTTGCGCGCTGGCGGCAATTGAAAACGACGTACGACGCGACCAACCCGCGCTTCCCCTATCCGCCCCCGCCGACGGCTATTTATGGCGGACGGACGTTCGTAGAACCGGGCGGCTCGCGACGCATCTACGATACTGACTGGCAGAACATTCAGCCCCGACTCGGCCTGGCGTGGCAGTTCCATAAATCCACAGTGCTCCGGACCGGGTTTGGGATCTTCCATCGCACGGCGACGCAGACCGGTCAATCGGATGGATTTAATCAGACGACGGCCTACACGCGGTCGCTGGACGGTGACGTAACACCCGCAGCGAGTCTAGCGGGCCGCTTCTCCCTCGAGAACCCGTTTCCGGACGGGATTCTGGCCCCGCAAGGCCGGGAGTACGGACTCCTGACCAGTATTGGGAACGTCATCACCTTTGACGCCCGCCAGCGGCCGATTCCGCGCACGTTCCAATACTCGTTCGGCTTCCAACACCGCACGCTGAAGAACGTCCTGCTCGATGTGAGTTACTCCGGCAGCATTACGTCGCGTGACTCGATGGCGATCAACACCGATTACTGGCAACTGGAGCGCAACGAGGAGTATCAAGCCTTGCCAGCGGCCGGGGATACGACCGTTCCGAACCCGTTCTTCGGCATCGTGCCGACCAACCGCACCCGCGGATCGAACAACGCCATCGCCCGTCGCGAACTCTTCCGCCAATTCCCCTTGTTTGCCAATATTACGAACAACACCCAGCCCTGGGCCTGGTATCGCTACGATGCGCTGCAACTGCGGGCGGACAAACGCTTCACCTCCGACCGCAACACTTTGGGCGGGCTGACGCTCGTGTTCTCTTACACCTTCTCGAAGAATCTGCAAAGTGCGAACTACCTCAATACGTGGAATTTCAGGAACGAGAGGCCCGTCAAGGAGCTTGTCTCCTATGACAAGCCGCAGAATATTTCGGTGAGCGGCGTGTGGGCCGTGCCGCTGGGCAAAGGGCGTCATTTTTTGACGAAAGCAAACCACCCGGTGTTGAATGGCATCGTCGGCGGTTGGACGCTCAACTGGGTCGTCCGTTTCACCTCGGGCAATCCGATCGCGGGCATCAACGCCATTAATACCTGCGGCGAACTGCTGGTGGCTGACCAGACGAACGACCGCTGGTGGAACAACGATAAGGGCTGTTGGCGGGGCAATGCGGCGTACCAACTACGAACGGTGGAAGATCGTTACGCGTGGCTGCGCCAGATGGACAACTTCACAGTAAATCTGGCGGCGGCGAAGACGTTTGCTTTGAACGAGCGCTGGCGGTTCCAGTTACGGGGAGAGGCATTTAACCTTGCCAACCGACCGATCTACCGCCCGGCACCGACCGCGTTTACTGATGTCCGGTTCGGGATGCTTTCGCGGGAACAGCAAAACTTCCCGCGGAATATCCAAGTGAGCGCCAAGCTGTTCTTCTAAAACGGCCTAGCGAAGCTTCACGCGACCGGGGAACTGCTTCTGCTCCAGCACCCGATAGCCCCACCGATGAGCAAGCCACAGCCCCCTTGGTCGGTAGCTCGCGCTGCGCCCGTTGGCGAAAGCCACCTGCTCCTCCGTTTCGTTGTCGGTGAAGAAGATGGCGGTTTGCGCTTCGTTCATGGGAACATTGCCGATCAAACCGGAGACACGGTCCAGATCGGGAATCTACTCGATCAGGCCACCGAATGTGTCCCCCCGTTTTGTTCGCTCAAGATGACGGAGGCTTGCCGCCAAACCCGCTGATCGGTCGACCACCCGGAAGCCGTTCGATTGCTGCATGGGCAGACGAAGCAGCGGAGAAGCCGAGGGACGCGATGGGTGAATCGCGACGGGCGATTGTAACCAAATAATTCTTTACACAAGCAGTCACGCAAATGTAACATTGATTCAGCCGTCCAATCGGGACAGAGTTTGCTTGACGTGCGCGTCTACGAAGCGGATGATCAAAGCTGGGAGGGTCTCACCATGACAAAATTTATCACTGCGGTATCGCTTGGAATTGTGATGTCTGTTGGCGCTCTGGCGCAGGTAGCCATCTCGGCGAAGTCGGGTCTGATCGCTCACGTTGAGGGTCGAGTGCTGCTCGGCGAGCAGGAAGTTGCCCTGAAAATGGGCGGTCGGCTCACCGAAATGAAGCCGGAGCAGGAGTTGAAGACGCAGGAAGGACGCGCCGAAGTGCTGCTGACCCCTGGCGTGATTCTCCGCATCGGCGAGAATTCATCCATCAAGTTGATCGCGAACCGCCTGGAAGACACCCGTGTTCAGCTCACCTCGGGTACCGCGGTTATCGAAGCGACGGAAATCGCGAAAGAACATGCGATCACGATTCTTGTCGGCGAAGCCGCCTTCGCGCTCCGCAAAATGGCTCTGATCACCTTCGATGCCACCACTGGGGCAAAAGTTTACAAAGGCGAAACGCAGGTCATTGCCGGCGGAAACGCGACGACTCTCCGCGAGGGCCGATTGATGGAAACCTCCGGTACATTCTCTGTCGCACGTTTTGATAAGAACGATACGGACCCGCTCTATCGCTGGGCTAATCGTCGCTCCGAAATGCTGGCGATGGCGAATATTGCGTCTGCCAAATCAGTCGAGCGCATGGGCAATGGCGGCATGGGCCTCGGCTATTCCCAGGGCGGATGGATGTACAATCCTTACTTCAATATGTACACCTACCTCCCCCTTTCCGGGATGCTCCAGAGCCCCTTCGGGTTTATGTACTATAGCCCGTCGCGGGTGAACCGATACTACAACCAGTACATCCAGGCAGCGATGCCCGTGCAGAATCCCGGCGCCAACGGCGGCGGCATCTCCGGCCCCCGGTTCGATAGTGCTGTCGGTTATAACGTCAACAGTCGGGCGGGCATGGCGGCTCCCGGTGGCGGTACTCCGGCCGGTGGTGGCGCGGCAGCGGCTCCGGCGGCTCCAGCCGGTCGAGGCGATGCTGGCGGTGGCGTTCGTGGCGGCGGCGGCGGGGGAACCAGCAAGTAAGCCTTACGGCTTTAAACTGCGTTCGAAAAAGCCCGTTGTAGTTTCGAGTAAATGGCGTCGCGCTGCCCCCGCGACGCCATGACTTTTTTGTTGGTAGAACATCAGTTCAAACTGCTTGTTGGCCTTCTGCAACGCATCGATCATGTGCTGGGCATTCTGAAACAGCACGTTGTCGTCCTGGAAGTTATGGACGATCATCAACTTGCCTTGCAACTTCGCGGCGTGGGTGACAGCAGAGCTCTGTTTATAACCATCCTCATTGCGGGACGGCAGGCCCATGTAGCGTTCGGTGTAGATGGTGTCATAGTGCCGCCAGTCGGTAACCGGTGCCCCCGAAACCCCGGCGGCAAAGGTCTCCGGCGCGTTGAACAGCGAGAAAAGCGTCATATAGCCGCCGTAGGACCAGCCGTAGATCCCCACCCGCTTCTCGTCTACGTATCCCTGACTCACCAGGTATTTCACGCCTGCCAGTTGATCGGCCAACTCTGTCTTTCCGAACTGGCGATGCAAAGGAGCTTCCCATGCGTGCCCACGCCCCCCCGCGCCGCGGTTGTCCATCCGCCAAACCACAAAGCCACGCGCCGCCAACGCCTGCTCCCAATTCAATCCCGCCCAGTTATCGCGTACCGTCTGCGCATGCGGCCCGCCATAAACCATCACGATCGCCGGGTACTTTTTTCCCGCAACAAACCCCACGGGCTTGATGATCTGCCCATAAAACTTATTCCCGTCGGCCTCGAACTGCACCGGCTCGACGGGCTGCAAGGCATATTCGGTCATCACGGACGTACTCGCCGGAGTCAACACCGCCAACTGCTCGCCAGAGCCGCGATGCAACGTACGCTGCGGCGGCGAGGTCAAGCTCGAGTGCGAATTCGTATAGTAGGCCGCTGTAGGGCTCATCGAAACCGAATTGGTCCCTGACGTTTTTGTCAGCCGAACGATCTCTCCGCCGGCCAGCGGCACGCGATACAAATGCCGTTCGAGCGGACTCTCCTTCGTTGCGGTGAAGTAAATGTTTTGGGCATCGACCCCATCCACCACGTTCACCTCCCAATCGCCGGAGGTCAATTGACGTTCCATCTGACCCTGCGCCGAATAGAGGTAGAGATGCCGAAACCCCGACCGTTCGCTAGCCCAGAGGAATCGGCCATCGGGCAGAAACCGGAGCACGTCATGCAGGTTCACCCACGCCGGGTCTTTTTCTTCGAGGAGAGTTTTCACCCGCCCATTGGCTCCGTCAGCCGTTAGCAGTTCCAACCGATCCTGCACCCGGCTGAAGCGCTGGACGGCCAACTGCTGGCTCGATGGGAGCCAAGCCACGCGCGCTAGGAGCGTATCTATCGTCGGCCCCAACCCCATCCAACGCGACTTACCGCCCCGCGCCGCCACCACGCCCAGCTTCACGCTCGCGTTCGGAGTCCCCGCCTTGGGAAAACGCTGCGGCTCCAGCACCGCTTGAATCGGCTGCGAATCCACGTGCGGGTGAATCATCTCCGTCCCCACGTCAAACTGCAAATAGGCGATCGATTTCGAGTCCGGTGACCACCACCACGCGCGACCCAGGTCCAACTCCTCTGGATACACCCAGTCGAGCTTCCCGTTCCAAACCGTCTCACTGCCACTGGTCGTCAGCCGATGTTCGCGTCGAGTGCTCACATCCATCACGTAGAGATCGTTCCCTCGCCGAAAGCCCACCATGCGACCGTCGGGCGACAAATGGGCGTCTTCTTCGGTATCGACGGTCGCCGTCAACTGCGTCCATTCTTTAGAAACGACCGCCAGGACGAACAGATCGCCGCCCGTCGAGACTAAAAGCCGTTGCCCGTCATTCGACCACTCCGGCCGACTCCCCGCCACGCGCCGGTTCTGCCATCCGAAGGGCTTATTGCTCGGCCGCTCTGTCGCCTTGCCCTCGATGTCATTCAAATTGGCCAACTCCGTCCGCTGCCCCGTCGCACAGTCGTACAACATCAGGGCCTTTTGATCGACGGCCAGAAAGCGGTCACCGGAAGGCGCCCAATTGGGGACCCCGTCCATATTGGGGTTCGTCCGCGCAACAACTTCCAAAGTCACGGGCTTCGGTTGGGCACAAAGTTCAACGGCTAAAAGGGAGGTTAACAGGAGGGAAAGAGTCTGCGCTATCACTCTTCCATCATCGTTTATTTCAAAACCGCTTCCGTTTGACCATGACGCCGTCGTGTGCGTAAACCGTCTGATAGGCAGGATCCGCCTCGATCTGCGCCTGCACCTGGAGGCGCTCGACCGCCGTAAGCAAAGGGTAGTAGTCGTATGGGGTAATTAGGATATAGTCGAGTCCCTCAGCCCGCGCGAATGCGGGCGCATTCCCGAAGAACCCGATCAACGCCACCCTCGAAAGCCGCGTCGAAGGATGCAGACTGAAGCCGTGGCGATGGGTCACGGTGTGCAACGTGGCATCGTCGCTCGCCAGGAAGCGGGCGCTGGCCGGGGTGTTGGCATCAATCCAAAAGTACACCTGACTACGCAACGGTTGAAATGCCCTGAAACGCTCCAGATCATCGTACGCCGCCCGCAGCGGAAGCCCGCTGCGACCGACGAGTACGACTACCGCCACCACCGTCGCCGCGATCGCAAAACGCGGTAAGGCTGCCAACCCCATCACGAAGCCTGCCAGCAACAACGGCAAGATGGGCAGCAACGCGCGAGCCTGCGGCAACTCCTGACTCAACAACATCGCCACCACGTAGGCTAGTCCAAACGCCGGATACACGCTCACGGACCGAATCCGATACCAACCATAAGCCGCCACTAAAGTCACCACCAGCAGTCCCGGCTCAGCCACGGCCCCGAGGTTCCCGGCGACAAACTCAAAGCTCGACTTCGACGGGGCGTTCAAATACCAGCTCGCCAATCCTTGCGCCGACGGGTCCGCATGCGCTTCAACAAACGACCGCCACCACCACGCCGTGCCGAGCAATCCCGCGGAAAAAATAGCGCCCTGGAGGTAGCGTCGGCGAATCAGTAACAACGGGATCATCGCCGACAAGGGGACCAACAGCGAGACCGCTGTCAGGTACGCAGCCGATGCCGCAATGGCCGCGAGTACCGCCGCCGCCCGGCTATCTTGTTCCAGGGCATAGACCGCCGCCAGCAGTAGCGCTAGAGTCAATAAGTCCGGCAGCAGGCTGGCACTCGCCAAGACGAAAGATACGTTCGATCCCAACAGCACACACAACAATGCCGCCTGCCAACGCTGCCATCCCCGTTGCCGGGCCCAGAAGAAGACGAGCGCCAGGGTAGTCGGTGCCAGCACCCAGAGCATCCAACTCAACAAGATGCGATTGTGCGAAAACGGGGCCAAATAAGCTGGAAACAGGGGGGGCACGCGGGTTTGCGCTGGTTCGCCCGGCACGCTGACCAACCGATAGCCTCGGCCATCGGCCAGCGAAAGTCCGGCGCTGCCATAGAGACTGTCCTCGGTCAAAGAGCCAAGTTGCGGCAATTCTCGAGCCGAAAATGCAAACCAAGCCGAAGGCAGCAAGGCGGTGAGCAACAATGCCCAGGGAAGCAAACGAAGCATGGGGGACAAATCAGAATACCAGTATCCATGCAGATTACTTTTCGCGGTGCTTGCCGCACGGTCACGGGTTCATCCCACGAGATCCAATTCGGCGGCAAGCGAGTCCTGCTTGACTGCGGATTCTTCCAAGGTAAACGCGCCGAGGCGAATGAAAAAAATCGTTGGTTTGCGTTTCCGCCTGCCGAAGTCGACGCGGTTATCCTCTTCCACGCTCACATCGACCACAGTGGCAAGCTGCCCAAACTCGCGCAAAAAGGTTTTTGCGGGCCTATCTACGCAACCGGCGCCACGGTCGACCTTTGCCAATCCATGCTGGCCGCCTCCAGCCCGATTGCCCAGACGGCGAAGTCGAACCCATCTACACCGTCGCCAACGCTACCTTCCCGCTGTTCCGCTCGATGCCGCGGCACATTCAGCCATCGTCACGGGCGACATCGGCTACACGGCCTACGAAGCCGACCAAATGTTCGGCTCGCCGTTCGTGAAGGTCGCCCCGCCTGCTCTTTTCCGGCGACATTGGCCGCAAGAACCTCCCCATCATTCGCGATCCCGAACCGCCCTACGCCGCCGACTTCCTCATCCTCGAAAGCACGTGCGGCGACCGTCTCCATCAACCGCTCGAGTAGGCCAAGGCCAAGCTTGCCGAAGCCATCAATCGCACCGCCCAGCGCGGCGGCAAAATCATCGCCCCCGCCTTCCCCGTGGGACGCACGCAGCAGATCGTGATGATGATCAACGCACTCGTCCTTGAACGGCAAATTCCTGATATCCCCGTCTTCGTCGATAGTCCCTTGCCTACGCATGTCACCGAAATCTTCCGCGAACACACCGCGTGCTACGACAGCGAACCGGCCCAGTTCCTGGCGGCCCACGACGACCCCTTCGGCTTCCGCCGCCTCCCTTACATCCGCGACGTCGAAGAATCCAAGGCCCTGAACTCACTGCGCAGGCCCTGCATCATGATCTCAGCTTCCGGCATGGCGGAGGCCGGAAGTGTCTCACACAACCTCGCGAACAACGTTCTCATCACCGGCTTCCAAGCCGCCAATTCGCTCGGCCGAAAACTCCTCAACGGCCAGAAGGAAGTGAATATCCTCGGCGAACCGTACCGCGTCCGCGCCGAAATCGTCAAGATCAACGAACTTTCCGGCCATGCCGGCCAAAGCAAGTTACTCGCCTGGATGGGGCCGATCTCCAAAGGGCTGAAGCTCGTCTTCCTCGTCCACGGGGAGCCAGCCCAACAGGAAGCCCTTGCCGCGCTCATCCGCAGCCGCTACGACCTGCCAGTCACCATTCCCGACACCATTCCCGACACCATTCCCGACAGCGCGACACCTTCGCCAGTAAATGATAGGATACCGGCTATGACTCGGCTCTGCTTTGGCTTCGGGTTCGCACTCGCGTTGTTCGCGCGGGAAGATGTTGCTACCCTGCTCGAACAAAAGTGCCTCCACTGCCACGGCGGAGCCCTCAAACTCGGCAAACTCGATCTTCGCACCCGCGCCGCCGTCCTCCGCGGCGGCGAACACGGGGCGACCGTAGTCCCCGGCGCCGCCGCCACCAGCAAGCTCATTCGTATGGTCAGCGGCCTCGATACGCCGCGCATGCCGCTTGGCGGCTCACTGACGGAAACAGAAATAAAGCTGCTCACCGATTGGATCAACGCCGGGGCCAAATACCCTGACCGCCCCCTCCTTGCCAAGCAGTCGGTGGTCGCCACAGAACCGCCTCTCCGCGACGCCGACAAGAAATGGTGGGCATTCCAACCCATCGCCCATCCGGCGGCCACCATTGACTCTCTCCTCCACGTCGGCCTCTCGAAGAAAGGCCTCAAACCCGCCCCCCGCGCCGACCGCGCCACCCTCGTCCGCCGTGCCTATCTGGATCTCATCGGCCTCCCCCCCACGCCCGCCGAAGTCGACGCCTTCGTCAGCAGCAAAGCCCCCGATGCCTGGCCCCGCCTGATCGACCACCTTCTCGCCTCGCCCCACTACGGCGAACGCTGGGGCCGCCATTGGCTGGACGTCGCCCGCTACGCCGACTCCAACGGCTACGAACACGACTTCGATCGCCCCAACGCCTGGCGCTATCGCGACTACGTGATCCGAGCCTTCAACGCCGATAAACCTTACGATGTCTTCTTAACCGAACAACTCGCCGGGGACGAAGTCGACCGTCCGACGTACGACTCTCTCACCGCCACAGGCTTCCTCCGCAGCTACGCCAAAGTCGGGTTTCGCGAAAAAGATAACCCGGAATTTCGCTACGAATATCTCGACGATATGATCGCCACGATTGGCCGCGGCGTGATGGGCTTAACCGTTCAGTGCGCCCGCTGCCACGATCATAAATTCGATCCCATCTCGCAGAAAGATTACTACCGCATGCAGGCGACGCTGTTTGGCTACGTCGAAGTCGACCAACCGCTGGTCCCCTCGGTCGAAGCCAAAGCTTGGCGCGAGGCCAACGCTCGCGTCGATGCCGCCATCGCCGAACTCCGCGACCGCATCCGCGTCCTCGAAGCACCCTACGCCGCACAGATCCTGCCCAACAAATACAAGCGCTTCCCCGCTAATGTGCAGGAAGCGATCGCCACCCCCGAGGCCCAACGCACTCCGGGCCAAACCCTCCTCGCCAACCAAGTCATCCGCACAACGCGCGCCTCGGCCACCGAGATCGACCGCATCTGCTCCCCGGCCGACCTCGCCGCCCGCCGTCAACTCAACGCCGACATCGCGGCCCTGGACAAAAAACGCCCCGCCGCGGTGCCCATGGCCATGGGCGTCACCGACGGCGATTACCGTTTCACCCCCGATGGCCCCGGCGATGAACCCGCCCCCGGCAAAGGCATCAAGGCTGAAGCCATCGCCGGGTCGTTCCTGCACGAAGGGCCCAATCGCTATAGTGCACCGCCGTCCTTCCTGCTCGTCCGCGGCGACCGGAATGCCAAGTCCGAACCGATGCGCCCCGGTTTTCTCCGCGTCGCCGATTGGGGCGGCCTGCCTGTCGAAGTCCCGACGGCCACCGGCCAGACCGCCGGCCGCCGCCTCGCTCTGGCCCGGTGGCTCACCGCCCCCGAAAACCCGCTCACGGCCCGCGTCATGGCCAACCGCCTTTGGCATCACCACTTCGGCCGTGGCATCGTGCCCTCGCTCGATAACTTCGGTCGTATGGGCGACAAGCCCTCCAACCCCGAACTCCTCGATCTCCTGGCGACCGAACTCGTCAACCGCCAATGGAGTCTGAAAGCCATGCACCGGCTTATCATGACCAGCGAGACTTATCAACAGACGTCGGCCTATGAAGACCCCGCCGCCCTCGCCGCGGACCCCACGAACAAACTCCTCTGGCGCTACCCCATTCGACGCCTGGAAGCCGAGATCGTCCGGGACCAAGTGCTTGCCGTCAGCGGCACCCTGAACGCAACCCAGTTCGGCCCCGCCATCTTCCCGCCCCTCCCCGCCGAACTCCTCGCCTCCAGCGCCAAAGGCATTTGGAACCAGCAGCCCGACGGCCCGGAAACGTGGCGTCGCAGCGTCTATGTTTATCGCAAACGCGGTCTGCCGTTCCCCATGTTCGAAACCTTCGACCTGCCGGATCAGAACATCGCCTGCGGGGCTCGCAACGTTTCAACGGCCCCCACGCAGGCCCTCTATCTGATGAACGATCCGTTCCTCCTCCGCCAGGCCCATCTGTTCGCTGAACGCATCCGCGAGGCCGGCGGAGACCCCGTGGCCACCGCCTTCCGACTCGCCCTGGCCCGCGCCCCCAAGCCCGCGGAGCGCGCAGCCGTTGCCAACCTCGATCTGGACGCCCTCGCCCAGGTCGTCCTTAACCTCAACGAATTTCTATACCTGAGATAACCATGCCATCCCGGCGCAAATTCCTACTCGAAGCCGGCGGCGGTCTCGGCGCTCTCGCCCTCACCTCGCTCGACGCCGCCACCCACCACGCCCCCCGGGCCAAGCGCGTCATCTCGCTGTTCATGAGCGGCGGCGTCAGCCACATGGACACCTTCGACCCCAAGCCCGCCCTCGCCCGCTACGCCGGTCAACCCTTGTCCGGTAAAGGCGACATTGTCGTGCGTCAAGGTCACCCGGGGCCCCTGATGCCTTCGCCCTTCAAGTTTCACCGCCACGGCCAGAGCGGCCTCGAAGTCAGCGAACTCTTCCCCAAGCTTGGCGCCCTGGCCGACGAATACGCTCTCATTCGCAGCGTCTTCTCGAAGTCGAACGATCACGTCCAGGCCCACTACGCCCTCTCCAGCGGCCAAATCCGCATGGGCTTCCCCTCGCTTGGTTCCTGGGTCACCTACGGCCTCGGCTCCGTGAACAAAGACCTGCCCGGCTACGTCGTGCTCTACGACCAACGCGGAGGCCCCTTCGGCGGACCCGCCAATTGGACCGCCGGCTTCATGCCCGCCGCCTACCAAGGCACCGTTTTCCGCGCCTCCGGCGACCCCATTCTCGATCTTAAGCCGCCTCCCGGCCTTTCGAACGACGAGCAACGCAAACGCCTCGCCGCCCTCGCCAAACTCAACGCGATCGACGCCGCCCAGACCCCCGCCAATACCGAACTCGCGGCCCGTCTCGAAAGCTACGAACTCGCCTACCGCATGCAAAGCGCCGCGCCCGAAGCCGTCGATCTGGCCAGCGAATCCGCCGCGACAAAAGCCCTCTACGGCCTCGACCAAAGCCATACTGAACCCTTCGGTCGCCAGTGCCTCATGGCCCGCCGCCTGGTCGAACGCGGCGTCCGCTTCGTCCAGCTTTATCACGGCGGGCTCGGCAACCAAAATCTTGATACCTGGGACGCTCACGAAGATGTCCGCTCGAATCACACCCGCCACGCCGCCGCCACCGACACCCCCATCGCCGGTCTGCTGACGGACCTGAAGGCTCGCGGCATGCTCGACGATACCCTCGTCATTTGGCATGGAGAGTTCGGCCGCATGCCGATCTCGCAGCGCGGCCTCGGCCGCGACCACAACCCCGGCGCGATGTCCATCTGGATGGCCGGCGCCAAGATTCGCGGCGGCCAAGTCATCGGCTCGACTGACGAGTTCGGCTATAAAGCCGAGGAACAACCTATCAGCGTCCACGATTTCCACGCGACGATTCTGCATTTGCTCGGGCTTGAGCACACAAAATTGACCTATCGGTTCAACGGCCGTGAGATGCGACTGACCGACGTGTACGGCACGCCCATCCCGCAAATCACATGATCAAAGCCTGGGCGCTCGTCGGTCTCCTCTGGGTCGCGTTTTGCCTCAACTACATCGACCGGCAGGTCGCTTTCTCCATCTTCCCTGCCCTTCGGCGCGAGATGGGTTTCACCGCCACGGAGCTTGGTTGGGTGGGAACCGTCTTCCTTTGGAGCTATTCGCTCGCGCTGCCCTTCGCCGGTCGCCTGGCGGATCGAACCGATAAGCGGCGATTGATCGCCGCCAGTATGCTTCTCTGGAGCCTTGCAATCTGGGGTTCCTCCACCGCCTCCGGAGTGGGTTCGTTTTTATTCTGGCGTGGCATAATGGGCATAACCGAAGCCCTCTACTTTCCCGCCGCCGCCGGCTTTATCGCCGGTATCCATCGCGGCGAGACACGCAGCCGCGCCCTCGGCCTTCATCAAAGCGCCCAACTCTTCGGCGGGGCACTCGGAGGCTGGTACGGCGGCTGGAGTGCGGACGGTCCCGGTTGGCGCACCGGATTCACAACTCTCGCCGCCGCCGGCATCGCCTACGCATTCGTCCTCTGGTTCGTCCTGCCCCGCACCGAACGAACCCACCGCGATGCCTCCAGCGCCGGCACCATTTGGTCCCCCGCCTTCTGCTGGCTCGTGGCGGCGTTTTTCGGCTACTGCGGCGTCCTTTGGATGCTCTACGCCTGGCTCCCCAGCCACCTCGGCGACCGCTTCGGCTTCTCGATGGCCGAAGCCGGTTGGCGCGGCACCGTCTTCCTGCAAGGCAGCTCGTTTGTGGGAATTCTCATCGGCGGGTATTGGGGCGATCGCACCGGCCGCCGCCTTTTCTTGGCCGCCCTCGGCATGTTACTCAGTCCCGTTTTCGGCTTCGCAGTCTTCGCCGCTCCCACGCTCGAGGGCTCCATCGCCGCCGCCATCGGCTTCGGACTCGGTGCCGGCCTCGTCATGGCTAACCTCTTCGCCGCCGCCTTCGCGCTCGTCGGTCCTGGCCGCCACGGCTGGGCGGCGGGCCTTCTGAACATGGCGGGAGGCATCTCCGGCGGCATTGGGATGTTACTCGCTGGCTATTCGAAAGACAGCGCCGCCTTCGTCGGGCTCTTCACGATCCTTGCCGCCTCGGGCTTGGTCGTTACGGTTCGGCGATCAACAGGTGCTGCCGCGTCTTGATGTTCGTCAATGACTGCCGCGCTCCACTCGGCCACTCTATCTCCACCTTCGCTACCGTCGCCTCTTTGCCCAAACCAAACGTAAGCGCCAAGTCCGATTGGCTGCAATAGCCGGTACCGCTGGTGACGGTTTGCCATTGCTTTCCAATCCGAACGACGGTTCCCAGCGCACTCCGATTGCTCTTCTTCCCCTGCAGCCGCAACGAAAGAAAGTTGTTTGCGTTCCCGCCTTCGTTCCGCAATAACACCGTCGGCCCATCGTTACTCGTTACCACCACGTCCAGGTCGCCGTCGCGATCATAGTCCGCATAAGCCGTCCCCCGCGCCACATATGCGTTCGTCAGCCCCGCACCCTTCGTCACGTCGGAAAACTTCCCCTTCCCGTCGTTGTGAAACAGCAGCGGCAATTGTTTGAACTGAATCTTCGGCTGCACCCGGCCAATCTCTTCGTCAATATGTCCGTTGGCGGCAAACAAATCCGCCCGCCCGTCCAAATCGTAGTCGAAGAAGAACAGACCAAACGTCAGGCTCAGCAAGCTCGACCGCCCCACCGTTGATCGCGGCGCTTCGTCCACAAACAGGCCATTGCCTTCGTTGTGATACAGCCCCAGCATCTGATTCGAAAAGTTGCCTACGGCTAAGTGCGCCCGACCGGACTCGTCATAGTCCGCCGCCGCCACGCCCATCGCGCCACGGGCCACCCCGTCTTCGCTAAAAGCCACTCCAGCCGAAACGGCTATGTCCGTAAAAGTGCCGTTCTTGTTGTTCCGATAAAGCCGGTTGGGCTGCGTATCGTTAGCGAGAAACACGTCCGGCCAGCCATCGCCATTGACATCGAACACCCCAATCCCCAGCGCCTTGCTGTTCGCCTCGGCGATCCCCGCTTTCTTCGAAACGTCCTCGAACGTACCGTTTCCGCGGTTTCGATAGAGCTTCGGCGGCACGCCCTTATAGGATTCCGGCGTGCAGTAAGACTTCGTATTCCCATCCATCGAGCAGAACAGATCGCCCTTAGCTGTCCACTGTACATAGTTCGCGACGAGCAAATCGGCGTTCCCATCCCGATCAAAATCGAGAAACGCCGCCGAAGTGCCAAAGTCCGCGTTGGCAATCCCGGACGCTTTCGTTACATCCTTGAACCGCCAGCCGCCTTCATTGTGGAACAGCCGGTCGCCCTCTAGCGCTGTGATGTAGACGTCCTCGCGCCCGTCGTTATCGTAATCCGCCACGGCCACGCCCATCCCGAACATCTCGACGTCGAGGCCGCTCGCCTTCGTCACGTCGGTGAAGGTGCCGTTCTTGTTGTTCCGATACAACGCGCTCAAACTGCGACGTCCTTTCGGCGTCCAATCTTTCGAGTTGATCAGCAGCAGGTCTGGCCAACCGTCGCCATCGGCGTCGAACCAGGCCGCACCCGAGCCCATCGTTTCAGGGAGCCAGCGTTTGCCTGCCCGACCGCTGTTGTGTAGGAAGTTGAGTCCGGCCGTTTTGGTCACGTCCAGAAATCGGACGGAGACCGGCTGTGCTATCAGCATCTTGGCGATGCACGTGACGAGGAGAAGACGATGGAGCATGGGGTAAAGATATCGATTCGTGTTCGTGGATCATCTGGCGCTCGTTATTATCTTCGGCGCTGCGTTGACGATGTTTTTGCGTAATGGACTGCGCGGATTCGTCCGCCTTGAACCGCCGGAACAACACTTCTTCGCGTTCTGCTTGGACCGCATCGCCCATCCCGCGATAGGCCAACATCAACGTATAGTGGCCTTGGACGTCCTCCGGGTCAATCGCCAAAACCTTCTGCAAGGCAACGATCGCCTCGCCATAGCGACGCTGCAGGAACAGCAAACGACCGATCTGATTCTGCGCCACCCGGTCCCGCGGATACTTCCCGACCACCGTCGCCAAACTCGCCAGAGCGCCTTCGTAATCGCCGTCGGCCTTTTGTACCAGCGCCTTAAAGAAGTGGATCCGCGCCAGCGAAGGGTCGATCTGCATCGCCTTGGCGAGATACGGTTTCGCCCCCTCCGTCTCGCCTTCCTGAATCAACGCCCGAGCAACGTTCAACCACCCATCGGCGTAACCCGGCTCAGCTTCGGTCACTTTCTTGAACGCATACTCGGCACCCTTCAAGTCACCCTGCAGGAGCAGCCCGATGCCCCAATCATTCCAACGTTCCCGATTCGCTTTCTCCGCCACCGGCTTCCACTGCGTCGGCGTCGAACCCACATTCAACACCGCCCGCGACGCCGCCAGCGTTACGATCGGCAACACCGGGATTTCACCCTTGATTTGGCCCGAAACATTTTTAGGAATATTTGTTTTATCGAAGCTGTACTCCCGACTGTCATGGTGGACGGTCGCCTCCCCCGCCCCGGCCTTGCCGGCAAACGCGTATTTGTTGTAATACTGGGAAAACTTGCGGTAGTTCAGCTTCGCCGTAAACGTCACCGGCCCCTTCGCCGTCGCCGGCAGCTTCACCCGATAATGCACCACATCGGCGGCGCCGGGCGGAATCGAGCGGACATAGAACGCGCTCCGCGCCTGCCACGCGTTGCGCTTGTTGATCGGGTTTCCTTCCCCGTCGAGCAAGAGCGACCGATAGACATGCGCCCCTGGCTCGACCGCGCCGTCTTCTTCCAGCGCGCCGGACCAATAGACGATGTTCCCCGCCGCGTCCGTACCTTGCAGGTCCAGCCAGATATCGAACGAGTCAATCGTGCCACCCGGAAAGAAATGGCCGATCTTCCGCGTCCGCACGACGACGTCGAGCCGCACCGTCTGCCCCGGCTGAAAGCTCACGCCCGCCTGGTCGATCGGCGCTGCCAACTCACCGACTTCGCGCAGCACCATCGCCCCGCCGCTTTCGGCCTCTTCGCCCACGCCGTTCAGCGAGTTCAGCGCCGGCGCTTCGCCCGTTTTCCGCTGCATCTGCATTGCGGCATCGGCCTTGATCGGCGACGCGGCGAAGATGTCGACGCTGATGAACCCGGACGTCAAAAACTTCTCGGTAATCGCGAGCTGTTCTTGATCCTTATTAACATGCGCCACGGCCATGTTTGCCCCCGGGAACCGGTGGTTATGAATCTTGCCGTCTCGATTGCCCGGGTCTTTCGAATCGACGAGTGGCATATGGCAGTCCGTACAGGTCGACGTCTTCGGCGGATAGTAGAAGCTGCGTGCCCCCTGCCCCGACACGCCCGATGCCTGCCAGTTGTCGTAGTCGTTGAAGCCCCGAATCCAGCGGTAGTTATTCACCGGCACATCCAAATGCACCTTGTGGCACGACGAACAATACTCCGCTGAATCCTGCTTCATGAAAGGCTTCATGAATGTCCGCCGGTGCGGCTCCGGGTCGAGATACGTCAGAAAATTATCGAACGCGCGAATGTAGCGATTCTTGCTCGAAGCCAACTCATGCAGCGGCGGATACTCAATCGTAAAGCCGCCATTGCCCATCGACCCTTCGACATGGGTAATCGAATGGCACGAAACACAGCCCAAACCGTTCTGCGCCTCCGGCGTATCAATCTGATCCTTCATCGGCTTGTCGAACCGGCCGTTGAAAAAAACCGCATGGTCATGGCAACTCGCACACCACTTGCTGCCCTGGGTCCCGCTCAGCTCCTGCATGTGCTCAATCGACTTCCGGTAGTACTGGTTATTGAAGCTGGCGAAATGGTGCACCGAACTATCCCACTGTTTGTAGGCGTCTTTATGGCACTCCCCGCACAACTTCGAATCCATAAAAAAGTCCGACGGAATGGTCCCGCCGACGTTGGTCTTGGCTGAGCTTGGCCAAAACGGGCTCTGCGGGCCACCGCCTTCGGACTGCATCGACACCGGCACGACTTTCGGATTCTGAATCCGCGTCGCGGATTCCGGCACGAACGGAGCCACGAGCAAAGCAACTGCCGGAGCTAAAGCCCACGGGGCCAGCGGCCGTCGGTAGACATACAGCCCCCCCATCACCGCCACCACGCCCACCGCCATATGCGCCCACAAAATCTTCTGATTCTCGGTCACCGCACCGGCCCAGATGAGCCAGGCCCCCGTGAGAAACACGGCCACCGCGAGCAGTTGCAACGGCCGCGGCAAGTAACGTAAGACGATCAAAAACACCGCGCTGCCCAACACCAAGTGCAGCAACACATTCGCCATGTAGAAGATCGTTGGCGAAGCAAAAGCGGCAATGTAGGCCGTATTCGCCAGCAGCGCAACGAACAGGATCGCGCTCAGTTTTTTCATCGGGATTGATCTAACGGACGCAGCAACCGCAGTGCCGGACGAGTATTGAACTCCCTTTTCCAGCCGCCCACCGGCCCTACTTCTCCATATTCTTTCATACTCCGAAACGGCAACGGCTCCACCGTCTGCGAATGCAGCGTGTTCGCATCCCGGTCCTTCGCCCAGCCTTGGACCTTCAGCAAGAAGTCCCGGCGCCATCCCGCCGCCGGCGGGGGCAAAGCCGGAAACCGCAGACGAATCTCATCGCCGGACCCCATCACGACCATGCGATCATCCGCTGTCTTGGTCAACTCGCCCACCGCGCCATAGCGCGTATACATCCCCGGCGTCGGATTCCACATCGAAGTGGCGCGCACGGGCTCATAGGCGAACAGCTCCGGCTGCCGCCGCTCCGGATGCACCGTCACGGGCGAGAACCCCCGGAACCGCAACTCCGCCGTAGCCGTCAACTGCTGCTGCCGAACCTCCGGCGCCGCCGTCTGCTCGCTGAGAAAAATCTCGTCCCAATAGAGGCACAAGCTCGAAACAACGCGTACTTCGCGGCTCGCGCTCAGCCACCTTCCGCTCAGATCCACGACGATCGTCTTCGGCTTGCCCGCTGGCATGCCCATATCTTCGATCACCGTCCGCCAATCGCCCTGCTTATCTTTCACCTGCAAATACGGCATCACCAGCCCCTGCCGCGACGCCTGCGCAGCTTGCAAAAACGTGCTCCCGTCCGCCCAGTCCACCCACCCGCTCATCACCAGGATTGCCCGACCGTCCGCGGCAACTTTGCCGAAATCAACCTCGACGTGCGACCGCTCGGCGATCCCGTCCATGCCGCGCCGAAAACCATCCACGTAAGCCCCGTCCCGCGCGATCAGCCGCCCCAACACGTCGGCGCCGCGATGATCCCGCGCCCGTATCGGTCGTACCGCCATCGTCACCCCGAACAAGCGAAACTCCGGAAACGGAGGCGCCTTAAACTTATCGTTCGTATAGAGCTCGCTGCCTATCCGATGGTCCACCGCGATCAACTTGATCTCATCGAGATAGGCCACCTCGCTCAACTCCTCGGTCAGTCGGACTTCGTACGCCCCGTCTCGCGCCTTGAGCGACGAACCGGGAATCTGCACGTATTCATCATGGTCCACCGGGAAGTAAGCCCCGTCCCCGGCCGCGGCCCCCAACGGTGCGACGCCCAGCACGTCCGTGATGTACTCGAACTCTTTGCCGTTCCAAGTCCAGATCATCGGACAGGAACCGGAAAGGCGCTGCGCCTCTTTGAACTCGTGCCCCTTGTTCGCCACCACTCGCGTCTCGTTCTGAATCAGCCCATTCGCCCAAGTGATCCGAACCGTGTCCGCCTCTTTATACTGCCGCAAATTGAACGTGATTGGCCGCCCATCGTACAGCCTTTTTTGATAGAGTCCGCCGGCCTTCACCTCCACCTCCGACCCCGGCGCAAGCTTCAAATTCTTCACCCCGGTCAACTGGATCCGGATCCAGTTCGCCTTCGGCACCGACCGATTTAGCGCCCGCACCCACCCGGTCTTCGTAGTCAACAGCAGATCCATCCGTCCATCGCCATCCAAGTCCGCGCTCGTCACCGCCGTTACATCCTCGGGCCATCCCGCGGGCGTCACGAGCGAGGCCCAGCGATAGTTGGCCTCGTTCCGCAAAATCCCGCGCGCCGTCACTAGGTCCAACATTCCGCGGCCTTCCAAGTCCGCCGCCGTCAACCCGCCCGGCCCCGGCATCGCCGTGAACTTGCCCAACGAATTTTTCAAAATTCCGCCTGCATGCAGCAGGTCCATCTCTGCCCGGTTCGCCAAATCAAACGCCTGCGGCAACCCTATCGGAGCCAACGGCTCCGCTGTATACTTGCCCGCCAACTGGTCTCGATACAGCACGGCGCCCTTGTTCGGATGGATCAGCACCAAGTCCATCCCCTTCGTCTCGTAAACGGCCCGAAACGTCATCCCCCCCGTCACCGCCGACTCGGCGAATGGAAAGTCGGCCGTTCGATCCACAAACCCCGCCTCGCCGTGGTTCCGCAGCAGCTTTACCTGCGGCCCAAGTACAAATTTGTCTAGGTCGTAGTCGTGGTCGTAATCGAGCCAAACCACGGCTTCGCTGGCCGGCGGCGTTGCTTTCTCATAAACGAACCTCAGCTCCACCGGGCTCGGCGAAGCAGGCACCGGTTCGGCATCATCCAAAATCTCGGAAAAGAAATTCCACTCCATATCTTCGGGAATTGCCGACCCTTCCTGCTCTTTTTTGATCCGCTGAAATGCCGCCAACTCCCGCGCCGAACTCTCCTTCTCGCCAGCCTGCCGATACAGGTTGAACATCTGGAAATGGGGGGCGAAGATATTCGGGTCGAGCGAAGCCGCCCGACGAAACGAAGCCAACGACTCCGCCGTCTGGCCGCTTTGCTTCTGCAGCACGCCCAGGTTGTAATGCCCACCCGCGTTCTCGGGCTCCAGAGCCGCGAACCGGGTCATCTGCCTGAGCGCCTTCTCCGTCTCGCCCAACCTTTTCCACTGGATGCCTAGGTTGTACCAGGTGTGCGGCAACCTCGGAGCCTGCTGCTGCACCTTTTCTAACTCCGCCATCGCCCGCTGCGTCTCACCCGTTCGCAGAAGCGCGAGCGCCATATTCAGCCGTTCCCGAGGCGAGTTCGGCGCCAACCGCAGCGCCTTCTCGAACTCTCCGACAGCCTCTTTGCCCGTCGTCGGGTTCTCGTAAAAAGCTTTGCCTAGATTACGGAACGTCGCAAGACGTTCCGCCATTTGGGGGGGGGGCGTTTGGGCTAGTAATGCGATTCCGAGTATTAGCCAGCTCCAAGAAGAGTTTCGCATTACTGCCATGATACCTACCGAACGGCGAGCGTTGTCACATTCGCTGTCGCCGAGCCAAGCCGTAACATCACCGGAACTGATCCCGGGGTCACGCCCACCGGAACGTTCGCCAACACGATGTAGATGCCTGGGTAGCCAGGAATCGTCGACGTGCCCAACACCGTCGCCGCGCGGCCGCCAATCGTCAACGATGCCGTAGCCGCCGCCACATTGGCTCCATCCGGAATCTGCCCGGTCGCCAACGCCGGAAGGGTCTGGCCCAATCCGGTCGTCACGAACGCCAATGTTTCGCCGGCCCTCGCCGCGCTCTCCGGACGAACGATCGAGAAATCCAGCGCCCGCACCGCGAACGCCCCGACCGCATCAAAGAACATTGCCGGAGCTACTGCCGCCACCGTCACTTTCCGGGCATTCGCAGCGCCATTCGCCGACCGCACCACTACGTCATGTTCGCCGGCCGGTGCTTCAAAAGGAACCTGTGCCACGATGTACCCCGACGGGTTGTTCTTCGGTTCATACCCAATCGCGATAATCGGTGCTGGGATGCCGCCAATCGTCACGGAGGTCCCATTCGCCGCCGTCGGCAGTTGCAGCCCTTCCAGGCCGCTGAGATCGGTCGCAATCTTGCTCAGGTCCTCACCGAAGATCGTGAACTGGCCACCCTGCGCTACAGTCTTCATGTTCAGGTCACTCACTGCGCTGATCACTTCTACCACCCGCGGCATGCGCGTGTTCGTCGTCGCCAGTTGCGCCCGCAAAACTCCGCCGGGGTTCACCGTCGAGTGAAGGTTCAGGTAGTGATTCTCAGGACTGCGGAGTAGCGCATTGAGCGACGTCAATGCCTGCCCGCCGGTCACGTTTACCGTCCGCCAAATATTGCCGAAACCGGCAGCCGAAACCACGCTCCGGTCGCCCGCCGCGACGCCGCTGTTGATCGACACGGGGCCGTTGACGCCGGCCGCCGCGTCATGGATATGAAGGCCCGTAAACGTCACCGGCCCCGGAAATCGGTGGTTCACATCGAAGGTCAACCGAGCCGCTGTCACGCTCCCCGTCCGATCCCGCAGAGCATTGATGTAAACATTGCCCGAAGCCGTTTCGCCCAGACTCGTGACTGGCGGAACCTCATTTGAAGTCAACATGGTAGTCCTGAACGCAATCGCCTCGGTAGCAGCAAGTTGCGAACGGATTAATCCGCCTGGAGATGTTGTCGTATGCAGGTTGAGATAGTAGTCGGACGGGCTGTCGAAAATACCTTCAAGCGCCGCCACCTGCGCTGGCACGCCCGCCCCCACCTCGACCCGGTAGAACAAATTCCCCGCCCCGGTCGAAGAAGCCGACACTGAGTTGGCGCCGGCTGCAATGCCCGTGTTGATGATCACCGGACCGTTCACCCCGGCCGCACCGTTGTGAATGTGCATGCCCGTAATGACAGCATCGCCCGGAACTTGGTAATCCACATCGAAAACCACAACACCCGCTGCCAGCCGACCGCCCTGATAGGACCGCACCGCTTCGATGGAGCCAACTCCGTTCGCCGTCACCGTCGTGATCGCCGGAACTTCCTTAGCCGTCGAAAGCCGCGCCAATTGCACTACCCGCTCAGCCGCCATCACTTGGCCGCGGATGATCCCGCCCGGGTAAGCCGACGTATGCATATTTACGTAATAGCCAGCCGGATTCGCAAACAAGCCCCGCAAAGAAGCCACCCCCGCCATATCTCCCGAGAGTACTTGCGCCTGCCGCACAATCTGGCCGCGGAATGGCGCAGCAAGGTCGGTCGACGCCGCACCCGCGGCGATACCAGTATTGATAGTGACCGGGGCGTTTACGCCCGCCGCACCCGAATGGATGTGCAAGCCTGTTATCGTCGCTTCTCCCGGAAACGTGTAAAGGACGACGAAATCTAACGATCCCGATACGATCTGGTCCTGCGCGTCCCGCTGCACGTGGGCGTACAGCAGAGCGGTACCCCGAGCGTCAAAGCCGACAATAGCCGGAACTTCATTCGCTGGAGAAAGGGCCGCGAGAAACGTCGCAGTCTCCACGCGCTGTGCTAGCGCGGAAACGGCAATCAAGGCAAACGCAGTAATTGTCTTTTTCATGGAACCGACACCTCTACGAGGACATTACCCGGAAAGATGCCCCGCTGCACGACATCGGACTAAGAATTAACAAGTGAGCGGAAACGTGTCTGGGCTACTGCGGCCTGCCAACCTGCCCACATCCCTTCCCGCTCCGACGCCAACATTGTCGGCTCAAAGCTGCGATCGGCTTGCCAGAACGCCTCCACCTCGGCCAGTGACTGCCAAAAGCCCACTGCCAGACCAGCCAGATAAGCTGCCCCCAACGCCGTCGTCTCGCTATCCTTCGGCCGCACAACGGGCCGCCCCAGGATATCGGCCTGAAACTGCATCAAAAAATTGTTCTGCGCCGCCCCGCCGTCCACCCGTAGCTCGGTCAACGGTGCCCCGCTATCGGCCTCCATCGCCGTCACTAGCTCCCGCGTCTGGTAAGCCATGCTTTCTAGCGTCGCCCGCACGATCTCGTTCCGACCCGTCGTTAGGGTCATCCCGGTTAAACTCGCCCGCGCCGAAGCGTCCCAATGCGGCGCGCCCAAGCCCACAAATGCCGGCACCAAATACACGCCCCCCGTGTTCGGAACCGACATCGCGATCTGCTCGGTATCCGGTGCAGACTCGATCAAACCCACCTTATCCCGCAGCCACTGCACCGCGGCGCCCGCGATAAATATGGAGCCTTCCACCGCGAACTTCGCCGTCGCGTCCAGCCCCGCCGCCCGCGTCGCCAGCAATCGGTTCTTCGACACCGGCATCTCCGTCCCAGTGTGCAACAGCGCGAAACAGCCCGTGCCGTAGGTGTTTTTTGACAGGCCTTTGCGGAAGCAAGCCTGGCCCGCCAGCGCCGCCTGCTGATCGCCCGCGATACCGGCAATCGGAATCTCCGCCCCCAACACCGTTGCCGCCGCCATCCCGCAAACCGCGCTCGAAGGCACAATCTGCGGCATCATGCTCCGCGGAATCCGAAACACCTGCAACAGCGCGTCATCCCATTCCCCACTCGCCAAATCCATCAACATCGTGCGCGATGCGTTCGTCGGGTCCGTCACATGCACCGTCCGACCCGACAAGTTCCAGATCAACCACGAGTCGATGTTCCCAAACAACAGATCCCCCGCCTCGGCCCGCTCCCGCGCCCCGGCCGTGTGATCTAAAATCCATTCCACCTTACTGCCCGAAAAATAGGCGTCAATCACTAGGCCCGTCTTCGCCGCCACCCAAGCCCCGTCGCTCGAAGCCGCCAACGCCTTGCACCGCTCGGCCGTCCGTCGGCACTGCCACACGATCGCCGGTGCCACTGGCACGCCCGTATGCCGATCCCACACCACGGTTGTCTCGCGCTGGTTCGTGACTCCAATTGCGGCAATCTCCAGGGGCTGCGCGCCTATCTCGGCCATCGTCCGCCGCACGGCATCAAGTTGCGCGGTCCAAATCTGGCTCGCGTCCTGCTCCACCCAACCCGATTCCGGGTACCGGCAAGGCGTCGGAATCGCCGCCATGGCGAGTCGTTTCCCCTCCCGGTCATAAAGAGCCGCTCGGGCCGTCGTCGTTCCTTCGTCAAGGGAGAGAATGTAGCGCACCCGCCGATTATAATGGAGAGACATGTTCTTCAAGCTCGCCCCCAAAAAAGTAACTACCTTCGCTGACCGCCTCGCCGCCGCCAAGGCCCAAGGTTTTGCCGCCGAAAGCTTCACCGGCGGGCATCTGCTCACCCGCAAAGGCTGCGCCGCCCTCGTCAAAGAGGTCGCCGATGGACAAGCCGAAATCGCCGAGCATGGCATTCTCAGCGGCAAGCAGGTCGCCCGCCTCATGCATGGCGGCTATCAAATGTTTTTCCTCACCCCCGACGGCCACCAACACCCTGCACTCGCCGAACATCTTAAAGCCGTCCATGCGTTTAAGGAAGATCTCACCGAAGCACTCGGCGCCATCAGCCTTTATAACACTTCACTCGGCAGCACCTGCAGCGGCCATGTTTATGACCGCGTGAAAGACCGCGATCAAGTCGTCGCCAAGCGCCCCTGGGAATAGCCACGGAACCTTTTTCGCCCCGGTGCCGAACCCTTCGGCATGACAAAGATTCTTCTTCTCGCCCTGACGGCCGCCAGCTTGTTCGGACAGTCCAAAGAACTCGGCCTGTAATCTGTTCCGGCCGACGCGCTCGGCAAAACGCCAATCTCGCTCTACGGGGCGAAGTCGAACTCCTCGCCTCGCCGCTCCGCATCGTCGAAACCAAAATGCCCACGGTCGACTGACGCTTGGACTCTCTGTTCCTAAAACCCGGCCTACGCCTGAAAATGCGCCCAGCCTCCCGCGTTTCCCGTTACTACTTCGTCGGCCGCTTCGGCTGCGCCCAATACCAATGCAGCAGACTGCTCCAGAACGCCCATCGCAAACCTCGCCACGACCGCCAGCACACCTACGGCTGCGACGTCTGCGGTGGCATCGACTTCCGCATCGTCAAGCAACTTTCCATCTGCGGCGAGGTCACATATCTCATGACCCCTTCGACGCGCTACAACACCCCGCTCACTGGCCAGCAACACAATGCACAAGCCAGTGTCGGCATCGTCTTTTTTTACCAGATAAGCTTCAACCCAAACTGCATCTGCCGCGGGTCGTTCGATTGGCTCGTTACCCGGCCAAAATTAGCCCCGCCCGTCACGCTCGTATTCGGGCTCCCAAAACGGACCCGGTTCATCGCGTTAAAAGCCTCGGCCCGGAACTGCAATTTCAACTTCTCAAGAATCTGAAACTGCTTGAACACCGACATGTCCACGTTGTTGATGTGATGGTTCCGCAGGTTGCTAATGAGCGGACTCATGTTCCCCAAAGTGAACGGCGCCGGCTGGCTGAACACGCTCGTGTCGAACCACCGGTCCAACCGCTGGTGGGCGTCCACGTGCAAGGTCGCGCTGGTCCCGTTGTTGTTCGCGCGAATCGCTTCGGTAAACAGCCCGGCCGTGTTGTTGGCGCCGATGCCCAACGCCGAACCCGATTGAATGTTCACGATGCCATTCAACTGCCAGCCGCCCACCAGCGCGTCCACCCACCGGGACATGCCGCTGCCAAACTGCCGGCCGCGACCCACGGGCAACTCATAAACGCCGCTAAAAATTAGCCGATGCGGCACATCGACACTCGATATCGCCCGACTTGCTTTGTAGTTCGTGCTGTCCTGATGGCTCGTGCCATCGTCCATCGCCTTGGCCCAAACGTAGCTGCCTTCAAACACCATTCCTTTCGCAAACCGCTTGCTGAAGGTCGTCTGCAGCGACGTATAGTCCGATGTCGCGCCCTGCGAGAACAGCGGATAAATTGCCCCAAACTGCGGATACGGCCGCAGCAGTTGCGCCCTGGAAACCTGCCGGTTCGCCAGCACGCCGCCGCCCTGGCCGAAGAACGGGTTGTCCACCAATTGGTTCAACTGGTTCCCCAGCGTCAGGAATCGCGGGTCGACTTGATTCAGCGTAAAGCCGCCCTCGCCGCCGCGCGATAGCTGCCGGCCTCGGTTGCCGACAAACGCGGCTTCCAGCAGCACCGCCCCGGGTAACTCCCGCTGCACGGTCAAGTTATACTGCAGCGTGTAGGGCGTATTCGTGTTGCTCAGCGGAGCGTCCAAGTTACTCCCAATCGCCGTCAACGCGCCCTGCGAGGAACCCGGCACCGGTTGGAAGCCGCCCGGAAACGGATTCTGCAACCGGTTCAATGGCGTGATCCCGTCGAGCGTCGCCACCCACGGCGTCTCCACGCGAAAGCCCTGCGGACCGACGGTTCCTTGCGCCGACAGCGTGCTCGGCCCAAACAGTTGCGCAAACGCGCCGCGAATCGCCGTCTTACTATCGACTTGATACGCGAAGCCCAACCGCGGAGCAATGTTGTTCCAATCGCCGTTAAACTGCGTCCGGTCGTTGCCGTCAACGCCGACAAATCGCAACCCGCCCGTCAGATTCGGAAACGCCGAAACGGTCTTCGCCAGCGGCGAAGCCAGCGTCGGATCGAACCAGCTTAAGCGGTCATAACGCTCCGTCCGCGGCGTATCGAAGTCATACCGAATGCCAATGTTCAGCGTTAGTTTCCGCGTAATCCGCCAATCGTCCTGGATGTAAAACGCTTGGTAGAAACTCTGCGAAGCGACGTTCTTCCAGTTCTGATAGAAGTTGCCGCTGGTACCAGTGCCGAGCAGAAACGAAGCCAATCCGCTACCCGCCGTAGCGCTCGCCGCCGTCGGGTTCGGCCCCTGCGTCATCAGCGTCGTGAAGCCGAACGTTCCCGCCGCCCGCGCCTCCCAAACGTTGATCCGCAGCATCCGCCCTTCATAGCCAAACTTCAACGAATGCTTACCCACCAGCTTACTCAAGCTCCCCGCCAGGCCGTAGTTATTGAAGCCGCTCTGGCGATGGTCGCTGCCCCCCAAAGAAGCCTGCCCCCCCACGTCAAAACGCGGAAACATAAACCGATCCACCGCCGAATCGAGCGCCCTCGGCAGCCCCAAACTCGACGGGACAAAACCCAGCCCCTGATTGTCGAAAAGGAACCGGTTCCGCGCAAACGAGAGACGTACGTTCAAAAGCGTCGTCGGGCTCAGCGTGTTCGTGTAATCCACCACCGCATTACGTCCGAAATCGTTGTTATTTACGCGGCCTTCGGCAATCCCTAGATCCCCCGGGAACAGCTGCGGAGGCCCGTTGAACGACCGCCGCGTCGAGAACCGTCCGAACAGCCGCTGCCGATCCGACAGGTTGTGGTCCACCCGAAAATCGAAGTTGTTCGTATCGATCTTGGCCGCCCCATTGTTGTAAAAATTGTTCCGAAACGTTCCCGGATCTCCGACTTGATTCGCCCGCGGGTAGTACGCCATCGCATTCCGCGCCACCGGGTCAAATCGGTTGACCGGAATCGCGTTGCCCGGAAACAGATCGCGAATCGACCCCGCCCCGGTCGGGTTCGGCCGCGTCGTCGAAGGATCGAAAATGTTGATCACCTGCGTCGCGCTAGCCCGCGTATTGGTAAAGTCGCCTGTCCGCTCCCGGTCGGTAGGCACTGTCGTCAATCGCTCGGCAAAACTCCGTTCGCGCAGCCCTTCAAACGAACCCATGAAAAATGTCTTGTTCTTGGTCACCGGCCCACTGGCCATCCCGCCAAACTGGTTTCGCTTAAAGCTACCCAGCGCCGCCCCCCGCGAGTTCGCAAAGAAGTTGTTCGAATCCAGCACGGAGTTCCGCAGAAACTCATACGCGCTGCCGTGGAACTGGTTCGTGCCTGATTTATAAACCAAATTCAGCACGCTCGTGATGCTCCGTCCGAACTCCGCGCTGAAGTTCTGCGCCTGCATCTTGAACTCCGCCACCGCGTCGACGGACGGAAACACCGACAACCCGGCAAACCCGTTCACGGTCGGAAACGCCGCGCTCGAACCATCGACGAGCACGTCAAAGGTCCCGCCTCGCGCTCCGTTCACGCTGTAGCCCACCGAGTTATGAGCATTGCCAATTCCACCCGTAACGCCCGGCGTCAGGTTAACGAGCCCATAAACGTTACGCGTGTTCAGCGGCAACTCCAAAATTCGTTTATTGTCCACCACCTTGCCGATCGACGAACTCGTCGCCTCCACGACGGCCGCGTCGCCCTGCACCGAAATCGACTCATTAAGCGCGCCCACCTGCAACACCACGTCCACGCGAGCCTGTTGTTGCACGCTCAGCCGGATCCCCGTCTGATTGAAACCCTTGAATCCCGCGGCGCTCACCCAAACTTCGTAAGCGCCCAGCGGCAGCAGCGGTGCCGTATAGTTTCCCGCCTCGTTCGTCACCATTTCCACTTTCAAGCTGGTGCCCACGTTGGTCACCGCCACCTTCGCCCCTGCCACGACGGCCCCACTACTATCGGTCACCGTACCGGTAATTGTCCCCGTGGCGGTCTGCGCCCAACCGGCAGCCGCCGTCAGCAAAATCATCAAGTAAGCCCGCATAGAACCTCTGCCCGAGCCTACCAAACCAAAGTTACGAAGAAGCTACAATCCCGCCTTCTTCCACATCTCCGCCACGCGCGCCTTCACCTCGGCCGGTAGTGTCAAAACGTCCGGCCACCGCCGCGTAAAGCCCTCCTCCGGCCATTTCCGCGTCGCGTCAATCCCCATCTTCGAACCCCAGTTCACCATCCGGCTCGAATGGTCCAGCGAGTCAATCGGCCCCAGCACAAACTCAATATCCCGCTGCGGATCGATGTTGTTCAGCGTTTTCCAAGCCACTTCACTATAGTTCTGCACGTCGCATTCTTCGTCCACAACAATAATGCATTTCGTGAACATCGCCTGGCCCAAACCCCACACCGCGTGCATCACCTTCCGCGCCTGCATCGGATAACTCTTCCGAATCTTCACAAGCATCAAATTGTGAAAAATGCCTTCCGCCGGCATGCACATGTCCAGAATTTCGGGAATCTGCATCTTCATCAGCGGCAGAAACGTCCGTTCAATCGCCTTGCCCATGTAGTAGTCTTCCATGGGCGGCGGGCCGACGATCGTCGTCGCATAAATCGGATTCTTGCGATGCGTCAGGCACGTCAAGTGAAACACAGGGTACTCGTCTTCCAGCGAATAATAGCCTGTATGGTCGCCAAACGGCCCTTCCGTCCGCTTCTCGCCCAACTCCACGTAGCCCTCGAGAATGAACTCGGCGTTGGCCGGCACGTCCAAATCCACCGTCAAACACTGCACCATCTCAACAGGCTTCTTGCGCAGAAAGCCCGCGATCATCATCTCGTCCAAGTCCGGCGGCAGCGGCAGAATCGCCGCGTACATCACGGTCGGATCCGCACCGATCGCCACCGCCACTTCCATCCGCGTCTCGCCCGCTTTGAACCGCCGCCGATAATGCTCCGCGCCCTGCTTATGCGTCTGCCAATGCATGCCGGTCGTCCGCTCATCGTACACCTGCATCCGATACATCCCACAGTTCCGCTTGCCCGTCTCCGGGTTCTTCGTAAACACCATCGGCAGCGTGATGTACGGTCCGCCGTCCTGCGGCCAACACGTCAACACCGGCAGCTTCCGCAGGTCGATCTGGTCGCCCCTTAGCACCACTTCCTGGCACGGCCCCGAACTCACCTTCTTCGGAAAAAACGAACCCATCTCCGCCAGCTTCGGCAGCATGGAAAGCTTGCCTAAAAGCCCTTGCGGCATCTGCATCTGCAAGTAGTCCGAAATCCGATCAGCGATGTCTTGGAACTTGTCCACCTGCAGCGCAATCTGCATCCGCCTCTCGCTCGCCAAGCTGTTGATCAGCACCGGCACGCTGGAGCCCTTCGGCTTTTCAAACAGCAGCGCCGGGCCTCCCGTCTTCACCGATCGGTCGGCGAACTCGGTCATCTCCAGCTTCGGGTCTACTTCGAAAGGAATGCGCTTGAGTTCGCCAGCCTTTTCGAGGGCCGCAATGAATTCGCGCAAATCGCTATATGCCATATGATAAGTCCATGGTAAATCGGAACGCTCTGATCACTGGAGGCAACCGCGGCATCGGCCGGGTTTGTGCCCTCCGCTTGGCCGCCGCCGGGGCGCGCGTGATCGTCGCAGCGAGAAATATTGAAAAATGCGAAGCCGTCGCCGCTGAAATTCGCGCCACCGGAAAAGAGGCGCTGGCGATTGCCGTCGACATGTCGTCTAAGACTTCGATTCAAGCCGCCTTCTCTCAAGCGGCAAAAGATTTTGGACCCATCAGCATCCTCGTCAACAACGCCGGGATCACGAAAGATGGCCTGGCTTTGCGTATGAAGGAGGACGACTGGAACAGCGTCCTGCAGACAAACCTAAGCGGCTCTTTCTTCGCGATGCAGGCCGTCATGCAGGGCATGATGAAGGAGCGCTGGGGACGGATGATCAACATCGTCTCCGTCGTCGGCGAAATGGGCAACGCGGGGCAGGCCAACTATGTGGCCTCCAAGGCGGGACTGATCGGCCTGACGAAATCGCTGGCCCGCGAACTGGCCAGCCGCAACATCACCGTGAACGCCGTCGCCCCCGGCTTCATTGAGACGGACATGACCGCCGTCCTCACCGACGACCAAAAAGCCGCCATGAAGGCCATCATTCCGCTCGCTCGCTTCGGCCAGTCCGAAGACATCGCCGCCGCCGTCGAGTTCCTGGCCGGCGACAACGCGAGCTATATTACCGGCCACGTTCTCGACGTCAACGGTGGGATGTATATGTAGAATTGAGGGATGCCTATCTCCTCTGACCAACGCTTCCGCGTTGGTCTCGTGCAGATGTCCTGCTCTAGTTCTCCTGACGAAAACCTCGAAAAAGCCGCTGTCAAGGTTCGCGAAGCCGCCGCCCGCGGCGGTCAGGTCATCTGCCTCCAGGAACTTTTTCGCTCCCAGTACTTCTGCCGCGAAGAGAAGGCGGACCTGTTCGATCTCGCCGAAACCATCCCCGGCCCCGCCACGAAAGTGATGGGCCAGTTGGCGAAGGAACTCGACGTCGCCATCATCAGCTCGCTTTTCGAAAAACGAGCGCAGGGTCTATATCACAACACCGCGACCGTCCACGACGCCGGTGGCGAATTGCTCGGCATGTTCCGGAAGATGCACATCCCGGACGACCCCCTCTTCTACGAAAAGTTTTACTTCACCCCCGGCGATCTTGGCTTCAAAAATTTCGATACGAAGTTCGCGCGCATCGGCGTTCTCGTCTGCTGGGATCAGTGGTATCCGGAGGCCGCCCGCCTCACCGCCCTCCAAGGCGCGAGCATTCTCTTCTACCCCACCGCCATCGGCTGGCACCCCGCCGAAAAAGAAGAGTACGGCCCCGCTCAACTCGACGCCTGGCAGACCATTCAACGCAGCCATGCCATTGCCAACGGCATCTACGTCGCCGCCGTCAACCGCATCGGTTTCGAGAAAGGACCCACCGACGCCGGCCTCGAATTCTGGGGCCACTCATTCTTAGCCGACCCTTTTGGCCGGGTCCTGACCGAGGCCTCCAGCGACCAGGAAGAGATCCTCGTCTACGAATGCGATCCTAAAGTCCAGGACGAAGTCCGCCGCAACTGGCCCTTCCTCCGCGACCGCCGCATCGACGCCTACGGCGACATCACGAAAAGGTTCCTCGACTAATGGCCGCCAACACAACCTGGAGAATGCCCGCCGAATGGGAGCCCCACGAAGGCACCTGGCTCGCCTGGCCCCATGAGAAATCGGATTGGCCCGGCAAGTTCGGACCCATCCCCCACTTCTACGGCAAGCTGATTGCCAAGCTCACGCGCCACGAAATCGTCCACCTCATCTGTGCCGATGAACGCGCCGCCAAGGCCGCTATCAAAGCCGCCCAGCAGGAACACGCCACCCTCGCCGCCCTGGATATCCATCTCGCCCGCACCGACCGTAGCTGGCTCCGCGACACAGCCCCCATCTTCGTAAAATCCAACACCGGAAAACTCAAAATCACCGACTGGCACTTCAACGGCTGGGCCAAATACGATAACTGGCAAAACGACGACGCCCTCCCCGGCTACATCGCCGCGAAGCTCAAGTTGCCGGTCATCGCTCCCACCGCCAAGCGCAAAAGCTTCGTCCTGGAAGGCGGCTCCATCGACGTCAACGGCCTTGGAACCCTTCTCACCACCGAAGAATGCCTCCTCAGCCCCATCCAAGCCCGCAACCCGCATCTCTCCCAATCCGAGATCGAAAAGGTCCTCTGCCAGCATCTCGGCCTGACGAAGATCCTGTGGCTCGATAAGGGCATCACCGGCGACGATACCCACGGCCACGTCGACGACCTCGCCCGCTTCACGGACGCCCGCACCATCGTCACCGTCATCGAACCCGACCCCGCCGATCCCAACCACGAACCGCTCGCCGACAACCTCCGTCGGCTTCAATCGATGACCGACCAAGACGACCAACCGCTCCGCATCGTCACCCTGCCGATGCCCGCGCCGGTTTACTTCAGCGGCCAACGGCTCCCGGCTAGCTACGCCAACTTCTACATCGCCAACCAGCAGGTGCTCGTCCCGACGTTCAACGATCCGCTGGACCGGGTCGCGCTCAACACGTTGGCCGAACTCTTTCCAGACCGCGCAGTCACCGGCATCGATTGCAGTGACCTCGTCCTCGGTCTCGGCACGCTTCATTGCATGACCCAGCAGCAGCCGCTACCAGGCTAGTTTTTCAGGGAAGAACTGGTTGATCAGGTCGTTGTAATAAGGCCGCAGCTCGCTCAGTTGCGGCTTCGCGTCGGACTTCGAATACAGGTCGAACGGATTAAAAGCCCGCACCGACTCCATCATCACCCTGTCGTGGTCGCTCATGAGGTATTCGTAGTCCCGTTCGCGATGCGCGCTGTACCAACTGTGGTACCGGATCATGTACTGCGCCTCTTCCGGCAGATAATCCTTCGTGACGTGGTACAGGTACTCGTCGTGGCCCCAGGACATCTTCAACTGGCCCAGCCCCGCCCCCGCCTTATAAACACCACACTGCGTCTGCAACTCCGGCTTGGCCGCATCCGGGTTCGCCGCAAAAAACTCGGGAAACACAATCCGATCACTCCACGCGCAACCGGTCGGAAAGGTATCGCCGACCACCGCCCATTGCGGCTCCCCCCACATCGTCAACACTTTTCCTAAATCGTGAATGAAGCCCGTCAGCTGGAACCACGCCGGATGCCCCGCCGCGCGAATTGCCTCAGCCGTCTGCAAATTGTGTTCAATTTGGCTCAGGTCGGTGTCCGGGTCGGAGTCGTCGACCAGTTCATTCAACCGATCCATTGCCTCCCAAACGCCCATCTTGGCCTTCTGCAATGGACCGTACTCAGCTAGCTTCTCTGCCGCAAACTCGTAGGTCTGAAACGCATGGTTCTGCCGGTAAAACTCCCGCACTACGGGCGGGGTCGAAGCGTCGTAAACCCGGAACTCTTCTTTTTTCCGGTCAGCGCGGTAGCGCCCCTTCACATGGTCGTCCCACTGTTCGAGCGACTCCAACGGACCGCTTTGTAACACGTGCATTAGAACCTCCAACGCCACAAATTAGCGCCGACCGTGTAGCCGGCTCCAACGGCAGCAAACACAACTAAATCTCCATTCTTCAGTCTACCTTGGGCCACCGCGTCCCTGGTCGCCAGCGGAATCGTCGCTGCGGTCGTATTCCCGTACTCGTGAATATTGATCAGAACTTTTTCCAACGGAATGCCCAACCGTTCGGCCACTGCCAGGATAATCCTTCGATTGGCCTGGTGCGGAACAAACAAATCGATGTCCTCCACCGAAAGCCCATTCCGTTCCAATAACACCCGCGAAGTCTCCGCCATCTTCGAAACGGCGTACTTGAACACGTGGTTGCCTTCCTGATGGACGCAGTGCAGTTTCTGATCCACCGTCGCGTGCGTAGCCGGCAACCGACTTCCGCCCGCCGGCATCTTCAGCGCATCGCCGCCGCTGCCATCAATTTCGTTCAGGTAGTCGATGAAGCCTTCCTGGCCTTCCTCGGCTGTCTCCACCAAAAACGCCCCCGCCCCGTCCCCGAACAGAATGCATGTCGACCGATCCTCGTAGTTCAGAATCCGCGACATCGTGTCCGCCCCGATCACGAGCACCTTCTTCGGCTCCCCGCTCGCCACCAGATGGGCCGCCGTCGTCAGGCCATAAACAAACCCGGAACAGGCCGCCACTAAGTCGAACCCAAACGCGCCCTTGGCTCCAATCCGATCCTGCACCAGACACGCCGTCGAAGGGAACATCATGTCCGGCGTCACCGTGCAGACGATGATCGCATGCAGGTCGGTCGCGGGAATCCCACGGGATTCCAGGGCAATCTTCGCCGCCTCCACCGCCATATCAGACGTCGCCATCTCTGGCGGAGCGATATGCCGCTGACTGATGCCGGTGCGGTCGACAATCCACTGATCGGACGTTTCGACCATTTTTTCGAGATCTTGATTTGTTAAGACTTGTGAGGGAGTAAAGCAACCGAGAGCAGTGATTTTGGCTTTACCCGTGAACGATTTTCCCAATGGACCCCCGTGGCGACGTGGAACGCGGCAAGAAAGACTATCCGCTATGTTACCTTCTGATATTAATGCAAGTCGAGAGCGCGCTCCTGTTTGAAAGTTTCGAGGAAATCTGCTCCCGGGTGTTTCGGACCATCCGACCGCAGACCCCGGTGCCGCCTGTGCGGGTCGTCTTCAAGAAATTCGCCAACGCCAACAGTCTCATCCGAATTCACGGCGGCGTCATCGAACTGAAGATCACCGACCTCCTGGCCGACGCGCCGTCCCCCATTTTCGAGGCGCTCGCCTACATTCTCATCTCCAAACTCTTCCGTAAACCCATTCCCGCCATCTACAACGACCGCTACCGGCTCTACCTCAATCGGATCGACGTTCGCGAAGAGATCACCGAAATTCGCCTCGCCCGCGGCCGCAAGCTCATCGATCCCCCCGCCGGTCAAGTCTACGACCTCTGCGATCTGTTCGACGCCATGAACACCCAGTTCTTCGCAGGCTCGATGGCCTGCCCCACCCTGGGCTGGAGCCGCCAAGCCTCGCGAACCATCCTCGGCCACTGCGATTCAGCTCACAATACGATCGTCCTATCGAAAATCCTCGACGAGCCGAATGTACCCCGCTTCGTCGCCGAGTACGTTATGTACCATGAGATGCTTCATTTGGTGCACCCGGTGGAAACTCGAGGTGCCAAACGAGCAATTCATCCGCCGGTGTTTCGGGCGGCTGAAAAGAAGTTCCCGCAAATCAAAGAAGCCAAGGCGGAGATTCGCAAGATATGTTCCCGATTGTGGCCGCGCTCGCGGTTGTTCTAGCTGATCCGGCCCAGCTCGAAGCCGTCCTGCAAAAGTACGTCCTCGAAGATGGGAAGGTCCGCTACGGAGCCTTGAAAGCCGGCTTGGCGCCCCTCACGGCGTACGTCGAAGGCATTGGTGCGACGAACCCGGACAGCCTCGCTTCCCCCCAAGCCAAGCTCGCCTTCTGGCTCAACACCTATAACGCGTTAGTGCTGCACTCCATGGCCGCCGAGTACCCGGAATCGAAGGGCCGTCTCGGAGGCTTCCTCGGCCGCGCCAGCTACTTCTACCGCCGAAAGTTTCGCGCCGGCGGCCAGATGCGATCGCTCGCCGACATCGAAAACAATACCATCCGCAAATTCGGCGAACCCCGGATCCATTTCGCCATCGTCTGCGCCTCGGTCGGCTGCCCGTGGCTGGCCCGCCGCGCCTTCACCGCCGAAAACTTGGAATCCCTGCTCGAAGACCGGGCCAAGCTCTACTTCAGCCAATCCCGCAGCTTCCGCCTCGAAGAACCCGCCACCGTCCGCCTCACCGCCATCTTCGACTGGTTCCGCGGCGACTTCCCGCCCGGCTTCGTCGAACGCTACCGCCCCGAAGCCGCCAGGCGCAAACGGAAGTACCTCGATTGGGATTGGAGCCTGAACGACGCGCCCTAGCTTAGCGCAGCATCCCGTTCGCCGCATGAGCGGCGCTCGCGATCTCCACCGCCGCCCGCACCGGAGCGTTCGGCTCCTTCCGCGAACGAATACAGCTCAGCCAATTCTCCAGGTGATCAATCGTTCCGTCCCGCCGAGCTTTTTCATGCAGAATCGGGTCCGGGTACGAAGCGCTCTCCTGCCGAATCACCCCCTCCGGATACACCGTCACCGCGTCGCGCGTAATTTTCATCATCGCCTTGCTCCCCCGCAACGTGAACCCGCCCCCTTCCAGCGACGCGATAATCGTACTCGAATACGTCACCTGCAACCCCGGATACAGCCACGAAGCATTGCAAGTGTCCGGGCATTCGAACTCGGTCAACTCCACCCGATCCCCCTGCGCAAACACCTTCGACGGCCGATGCAGCCCGAAATACCAGTGCAAGGTATCTCCCCAGTGGGAGTAAAGATCCGTCAGCGTCCCGCCCCCGTAGTCCCAGAACCACCGCCAGCGCGCATAGCGGATCAGCTCAAAGTCGCGCGCCGGGGCCGCGCCAAGCCAGGCTTTCCAATCCAGTTGGGCGGTATCGATCGGCTTGTAGACGCCCCGGCGAGCGAGATAGTTCTGATACCAATACGCCTGCGCCATCGTCACTTTGCCCAGCAGACCGCCGTCCAATGCCCGCTTGCCCGCTAAAAAAACGTCCGAACTCCGCTGCTGATAACCCACTTGCACGATCTGCTTGCTGGCCTCGACGAAACTGACGAGCGCCGCCCCATCATCCCGCGCATGCGTAATCGGCTTCTCGCAGTAAACGTCCTTCCCGGCGGCCACGGCGGCTCGGGTCATGGCCACATGCCAATGGTCCGGCGCCCCAATCACTACCGCGTCCACGTCTTTGTTTTCGAGCAGGCGCCGATAGTCCCCGTACTGCGCGACCGGATGAGAGACCACGATCGGTCGATCGCCCCACGCCAAGTTCCGCGCCGGAGCATACACATCCGCGGTGGCGACGATCCGCGCCTGTGGCATCGCGTTCAGCGATTGCAGCAAATAACGGCACCGCCCTCCCAACCCAATCGCGCCCAGCCGAATCGTATCGTTGGCCCCCAGAATCCGGGAATAGGAAGCGGCAGTCGAAGCAAGAAGGAGACGTCGGGTCATACTGCATCGCATGCTATCAAATCAAGGCTGAGCCAAGAGCGGTGCCTCGGCCCCACTTGTGTGGCGCCGAGCCTCACCTGTACTACACTTTATGGCATACATGTGTACTACACTTGTGGGCATACATGTGCGGAATTGCAGGCTATTTCGGGGTTCCCTCGCCTCACGCCGCGTCCAAGGTCCTGGCGATTCTACAAGCGCAGGAGCACCGGGGTCCGGACGGTGCCGGCCTCTCGGCTGGTTCGTGGGCGACGTATGGCCCGACGGTAAGCTCGCTCCAACGACCCGGCGACGCTCCCCAACCCTGCGTGCTCGGCCACAACTGGCTGGCCATCATGGACCCCGCGCCCGGTTCGCGGCAGCCCATGGTTCGCGGGCCACTCCAGCTGGTTTTTAATGGCGAAATCTACAACTACATCGAGTTACGCGAAGAGTTGATCGCCCAGGGGGAATCGTTCTCCACTGACGGAGATACCGAGGTGCTCCTGGCTCTCTGGCGCCGGATGGGTCCGGATTGCTTGTCCAAGCTGAGAGGAATGTTCGCTTTCGCCCTGCTCGATCAGCATGGGGAACTCTGGCTCGTGCGCGACCCGTTCGGCATCAAGCCACTCTATTGGGCGCGCAAGGACGACGGCATCTACTTCGCCAGTGAGATCCGCGGATTTCACGCCTCAGGACTGCTGCCGCGCCGACTCCGCGAAAGCGCTGTCATCTGCACCGCCTCGATCGGCATCAATAAATTTGGAGCCGACTATACCCTGTTTGAGGGTATCCACGAGCTTCCTCCCGGGGCGCTGATGCGGGTGAACGACAACCAGCGCGTTGAGCACTACATGAAGTGGCCGACCCTCACTTCGAACCTGCATGGCGACGAAGGAATCGCCGCGCTGAAGGCAGCCTTCGAAGAGTCGGTCTCGCTCCACCTCCGCAGTCGACGGCGCGTCGCCAGTTGCCTCAGCGGAGGCCTCGACTCGACCAATCTCGTGTGGGCCATCCAAAAACAGCTGGGAAAAGCCGACTCCGACTTCAGAGCCTACACTACGAATTCCGGCGGCGACGAGCACTCCGAATTCGCGATCGCACAGAACCTCTGCCGCCAGGCAGGCGTGAAACACGAGGTGCTCGACTTCGACGGCCCGGTGCCGCTGGGGGATATCGTGGACATGGTTATCGCCTACGAGTCTCCGGTACACGTGATCGGACCGATCAATCAATATCTGACGCTGCGGCGAATCGCCGCCAGCGGCGCATCCGTCGTCATCAACGGGCTGGGTGGCGATGAGATGGTGTCGGGCTACATCTGGTTCGTTCCACTTCTCTTGAAAGCGATCGAGGGGTTGGGCATCGATTCGAAGCCGTTCCGCAGCCGGATCAATGAAAGGGCGGTGCATTCGCCGTCTACCCAGCAGTTGTTTGAGTCGATCTTCCACAACATCCCGGACTGGGTGGCGGCCTTCTTAGGCGGCCCGGATTTCCTGGGAGTTCCGGCCGCCGAGATCGAAGCATTGCCGGAGACAGAGTGGTATCTGCGGTCAACCGGAGAGTTGGCGCATTTTCGCGATAAAGCGATCCGGCGGGCGGAATTGCAGACGACCCTCCGGCTCGAAGACCGCCTGGGGATGTGGTTCGGGTTGGAGTGCCGCGTTCCGTTTCTCGATGTGGAGTTCAACCGGGTGGCGGCGCAACTGCACCCGGCGCTGCTGGTTCATGATGGGTATCTGAAGTACCCCTATCGCATGATCCAGCCAGACCTTCCGACGGACGTCCGCTTCAATACAACGAAACGAGGGTTCTGGGAGACGCATCCGGACCGCTATCCCTGGATGGCGAAGCTGAGCCGGGATCTGTGCCTGGACAGCCCCACCCTGCGGCGCGCGTTTCCGAAATTGGAAGCGGGGCTGGATCAAGTGCCTTTCGATCAACGCTGGCGCCTCGTGCAGATAGCGCTGCTTGAACTCTGTACGACGAGGGAAGACGGCGTGGCACGCGTCGCTCGCTTAGCACGGCCCCAGATGCTTTCGTAGGGGACACCCGTTCGATTTTCGCGCTGCGTTACCTCACGGAAATTCTATACGTCTTTTCACAGTTCCCGACAGTCTGTTATAGTCAAAAACGACCGTTTGACTCCCTTAAAAGGAAGGTGTCCGTTGAGCTCTTCGAACGAAATACCGAAGGATCAGCTCCCGAAGTCCGCGTTCTCCCGCCGCTCGCTACTGCAGAGCGCGGGTGTATCGGGCGGGGTGCTGTCCACTGGCCTGCTGGCGGAAGACGCCCAGGCGCAAGGCGCTGTTGCCGTCATGTCAGGAGAGGTGGAAATCACCCTCGACATTAACGGAAAGAAACGCACCGTAAAGGTAGAGCCGCGGGTCACCCTGCTCGATGCCTTACGCAACCGACTCGACATGACCGGAGCCAAGCGGGTTTGCGACCGCGGCACCTGCGGCGCATGCACGATGATCGTCAGCGGAAAGGTCGTTTACGGCTGCTCCGTCCTCGCCGTCGACGCCGTCGGCAAACCGATTCAAACTATCGAAGGGCTGGCCCCGGAAGGCCAACTCCATCCAATTTCTAAGGCGTTTGTCAACCACGACGCCCAGCAGTGCGGCTACTGCACCCCCGGCTTCATTATGGCCACCAAGGGCTTCCTCGACCGCAATCCCGCCCCGACCGTCGAACAGATCGACAAGGGCTTGTCCGGCAACTTGTGCCGATGCGGCACCTACATGGGAATGAAGGCCGCCGTGCTCGAAGCAGCGAAGGAGATCAAGAATGGCTGAGTACAAATGGCCCCCGATGGAACAACGCAAGCTCATGGGCAAGCGCATTGCCCGGCTTGACGGTCCGATGAAATCCTCCGGTCGGGCGAAATATCCCTCCGACATGAACCAGCCCGGCCTCCTTTTCGCCGTGCTGTTGACCTCCCCCCACGCGCACGCCAAAGTCAAAAGCATTGACGTAGCGCCGGCCAAGGCCATCAAGGGAGTGACCGCCGTCCGCGTCATCTCCGGCCCCGGCACTGAAATCCAATGGGCCGGAACCGAAGTCGCCGCCGTTAGCGCGGTGACCGAAGAGATCGCCCGCGACGCCGCCAAGGCCATCTTAGTCGAGTACGAAGTGCTCACCCACCTCGTTAAGGAAGATAACCTCGCCAAAGTCGGCCCCCGCGCCAAAGCCGCCGGCGAGCAGATCACCGGCGATCCCGATAAGGCTTTCCAGGATTCCGAAGCCAAAATTTCCGGCGACTACGGCATCCCCGTCATCACCCACTGCTGCTTGGAACCACACGGTTCGGTCGTCGCCTGGGGCAACGACAAAATCGATTTCTGGCCCTCGACGCAAGCCGTTTCCACGGTTGGCGGCGATCTCGCCAAGTTGCTCGAACTGCCCGCCACGCAAGTCAAAGTTGACTGCCAATACATGGGCGGTGGCTTCGGTTCGAAATTCCCGGCTGACCGCTGGGGCGCTGAGGCGGCCCGCCTGTCGAAGGAGTCGGGTGGACGCCCGGTGAAACTCTTCCTCGACCGCGCTACGGAACTCACGATCGCCGGCGTTCGGCCGTCGCATTTCGCCAAAATCAAAGTCGCTGGTAAGAAAGACGGCACCATGACCGGTTGGCAGAGCGAATCCTGGGCCTCAGGCGGTATCGGTGGCGGCGGCATGGCGCCTCTGCCTTACGTCTTCACCAACATCCCGAACCGACGCATGAACCACACGCAAGTGTCGCTCAACGCCGGCCCGGCCCGCGCCTGGCGCGCCCCGAACCATCCGCAGGCCAGCTTCCTCACCTGCTCGGCCATCTCGGACTTTGCCGCTGAAATCGGCATGGATCCGTATGACGTGTTCCTGAAAAACCTCGACCTCACGCTGCGCGCCGATACCTATCGGAAGCAGTTGGTCAAGGGTGCCGAACTCATCGATTGGAAGAAGAAGTTCCAATTGGGCTCGGCCAAAACTGGCAACATCCGCCGCGGCTTAGGCATCGGAATCGCCACTTGGGGCGGCGCCGGACACGCTTCGAAGTGCCGGCTGACCATTCATCCGGATGGAACCGTGGAAGTCGAAATCGGCTCCCAGGACATCGGGACCGCCACCCGCACCTGCATCACCCAAGTCGCCGCCGAAACTCTCGGCCTGCCGATGTCGGCCGTCAAAGTGAAGTTGGGCAATAACAGCTATCCGCCTTCCGGTCCGTCGGGCGGTTCGACGACGATCGGCGGCGTAAGCTCCTCCACCCGGAAAGCGGCCGTCAACGCGCTCGAAAAACTGCTCGAGAAAGTGGCCCCGGGCATGGGCGTCCCGCCCGATCAACTCGAAGCTAACGACAGCCGTATCGTCGCCAAGGGCAACCCCAACAAGGCGATGAGTTGGAAACAGGCCTGCCAGAAGATGGGACCGACCGCCATCAGCGAAATGGGCGAGAATGAACCCCGTTCGGCGGCTCGCGAAGGTCTCAACACCCAAGGCGCCAGCGGCATTCAAATGGCCGAAGTCGAAGTGGATATGGAAACCGGTGTCGTGCGGATCGTCGAAGTGGTGGCCGTGCAGGATTGCGGCCTCGTCGTGAATCCGCGGACGGCCGAGAGCCAAGTGGCCGGTGCATTGATCATGAGCGTCTGTTCGGCGCTGATGGAAGAACGCATTATGGACCAGACCACGGGCCGAGTGTTGAACGCCGACATGGAGTTCTACAAACTCGCCGGCTTGCCCGACGTCGGCAAACTCACCGTGCACATGGATATCACCAAGGAACATGACTCCCGGGGCATCATCGGCCTCGGCGAGCCTTGCGCGATCGGCGGCGTGGCGGCCATCGCCAATGCGGCAGCCAATGCCTTGGGCGTCCGCGTGCCGATGGTACCCCTGACCCCTGAACGAGTGCTGGCCGCGCTGGCCAACCGGAGGAACGCGTAATGGTTAACTTTGAATACGCAAATCCAACCACCGTGAAGGAGGCCCTCAGCCTCCTCACGGCCGGGGCGGAGATTCTCGCTGGCGGCACCGACCTGCTCAGCCTGATCAAGGACGACGTCCACCAACCCAAGCGGCTCGTCAACATCAAGGGCATCAAAACCCTCGGCGGCATCTCCAAAATCGGAAACAACTTCCGCATTGGACCGACGGTCACCCTCGATGAGTTGGCCTCCAACCCGCTGATCCGCGGAGCCTTCCCGGCTCTCGTGCAGGCGTCGTTGGGCATCACCAGCCCGCAGATCCGCAACATGGGAACCGTCGGCGGTGACCTCTGCCAGCGGCCCCGTTGCTGGTACTTCCGCACCGGTAACGGACTGCTCGCCAAGGGCCTCGTCGAAAACGGCGAAAATAAATACCACGCCATCTTCGGCACCGGAGCGGCGCATTTTGTCAGTGCCTCCAGCCTCGGCCCGGCCTTGATGGCCCTCGGCGCGACGCTGAAAATCGCCAGCCCCGACGGCAAAACCAAAGACGTTCCCGTCGCGCAATTCTTCAAAGCGCCTTCTGCCGAAGGGGAACGCGAAATCGCGTTAGCCGCCAACGAGATCGTCACTGACATTCTCATTCCGACCCCGCCCACCAAAAACGCGACCTACGAAGTTCGTCATCGCCAAGCCGTCGATTGGCCCCTCGCCACCGCTTCGGTATCGCTCCGCATGTCCGGCACGAAAGTGACGGCTGCTTCGATCACCATGGGTCACGTCGGCCCCACCCCGATCCGTGCCATCGAAGCCGAAAAAATGCTCATCGGCCAAACCATCACTCCCGATTCGGCGGAGAAAGCCGGTGCCGCCGCAGTCCTCGGTGCCAAACCTCTTAGCCAGAATGCCTACAAAATGCAGTTGGCGAAAGTAGCAGTCAAACGAGCCCTTTTGACGGCGGCAGGCGTCAAAACAGTATGATCCGCGCCGGGTTAAGCCGGCCGGATGACGACCGTTGTACGAATCTGTGCTGGAAAGGCATGTATATCGACGCGATTTGGGACCCCTCCGTCCAGGCCTCTAATGACCGGCTATACTGGTGTCAGAAGACCCAGTTGCCGCTCGGGCCGGACGGCGTGGGTGTCGACGAGTATGAGTGTAACGAAGCACGTAAGTGCTTCAAGCTGCTTTAAGGAGTAGGAATGAAAACGATCCTCGCAACTTTGATGGCCGCCACGTTTGCGTTTGCCGGAACTGGAATCAAGGGCTTCTATATGGAAGCCCGCACTGCGGATGTTTATGTCGGCCCGTGTTTTGCTAACTCGGAAACCGAACTTAAGGGCGATTTGGCCGTGATGGGCTGGAAGATCAACTCCGGTTCCTACGACGGCGTGAAGCTCGACGGCCTCTCGGTGGTCGGCGTGGTGAAAGCCAGCGGAACCATCGGGAACACGTTCGCTGCCACCACCTTCCCCGTCAAAAGCGCTCTGATCATCGACGAAAAGGCAACTCCCACCCAGCGCTTGGCGCTGAAGAAGTTTGCCCAAGCGATGAGCAAGGACATGTTGATGGACGTGGTTCGCATCGACTATCGCGCGGTTTCGATCGAAGTCGAAAACAACGATGTCCACAAGGCGACCGCCAAGCTGCAAGCTGGCGAGTTGGCTGCTATTCAGACCCGTACGTTGACCGAAGGCGATAACCACTGCTCCCACGAGGACGTGTGGTATCCCCCGATGGTCGCCGTCGATCACGCAATGCCAGCTTATACGCTTGCTCATAACTACACCGGAAAGGACCTCGGCACTACCTGGTCCAGCCCGGAGAAGCGTAGCGCTTTCGTTGCTACGTTCCACTACAACGAATAGTCGTCCTTCCTGCAACTTCCCTTCCCCCGCAAGCATCTGAGGGGCAGTATGAAAACTTTCATCACTGCCCTTCTTATGACTACAGCAGCCTTCTCCGCCTCCAGCATCCACGAATTCACCATGAACAACATCGACGGGCAGGCTACGCCTCTCGCCTCGATGAAGGGCAAAGCCGTGCTTGTCGTCAATGTCGCCAGCCAGTGCGGCTACACCCCGCAGTACACCGGCTTGCAGGCCTTGTACGAGAAGTATAAGGGCCAAGGGCTCGTCATCATCGGCGTTCCGGCCAACAACTTCGGTGGCCAGGAACCGGGCACAAACGAGGACATCAAGCAGTTCTGTTCGCGCAAGTACAGCGTGACGTTTCCGATCATGGCCAAAGTCAGCGTCAAAGGCAGCGACCAGACTCCCCTTTATCAGTATCTGACTTCGACCTCCGGCGGCGAAGTGAAATGGAACTTCACCAAGTTCCTCGTCGGCAAGGACGGCAAGCCGGTACAGCGTTTTGAATCCGGCGTCAGCCCGGACAGCCCGGAACTCGCTGCCGCCATCGAGAAGGCGCTTCGCTAATCCGAGCAATCCTTTCCCGTTCCCAAGATCCCGCAGCGCCCCTGGAACCATTCCAGGGGCGTTTGCCGTTTACGGCTCGCGTTCGTGGTCGTTCCCTGATAGCTATGCGTTCTTCCATCGGGCCGAGTCCACGATCCAGCGCCGCAAACTCTCGTGCCAGTGATCTTCCGGAGGAGACTTGCGCAGCAACCCGGCAATCTTTCGCGAACGTCTCCAACAGCCTTCGGTGTCACCCCTCTATACTTCCCAAGGGCGCTCGCCGTTGAACGGCTAGATTTCGAACTCATCCCGCTATAGATGTGCCTTCTTCAATCGGCCCGCGTCCACGACCCAACGCCGCAAGATCTCGTAGCCCCGATCTTCCGGGTTGTAACGCCGCCCGCCCTGATGCCCGTCCTCCTTGCCCGACTGCACGTTCAGCGGCTTCCGCAGCAACTTGCTCTGCTCCACGCTCCCCTCACTCACCCGTTCCAGCAAAATCTTATAGTTGGCATACGTCGCCGCCGCCGAAAGGTATCCTCGGTTGTCCGCCGGGCGAAACTCCATCGAAGGAACCCGCCCCGCCACCCCGTGGCAGTTCATGCACGCCTGCTCATCGTCGCGATTCGGTCGCAGCAGCTCCGGGGCCAGCCAATCGCGGAAGTAGTTGTAATTCTGCCGCCACTCCGCCGACATCGCCTGAACCTCGGCCGGGTCGGCCTCGTAGACACCGGGCTGCACCGCCTGCAACGCCGCCTGCACCGTCGGATGACGGCGGACGGTGGAATCCGCAATCGCCAGCGACAGGGCGGCTCCACGGAGCCGACCATCCGCGCTCTTGTTCCGAATCGTCTTCGCGAGCAAACTCGCCGCCGCCTCACGCTGAGCCGCCAGCGGATCCGCCGCCGTCGGGGGCGGAACGACCGACGGAATCGGCGTGCCGTAGGTCAACAACCACTTCGCGCTCCCCACCCAAACCATCTCCTCCATCGGACTCCGATACACGCTCGGCATCTTCGCCAGCAGAGCCGCCGTATGCAGGTCCGGGTTATTGTGAATCACCTGCGCGGTTGACCTCGCCAGGAACCAATCCCGGCTATCTTTCTCCATCTGCGCCGGAGCCCGCTGATTCTCCGGCAGCTTAGCCTTCTCTTCTCCCAAGTCCGGGAGCAAAATCTTGAAAAAGATATTCTGCTGTTCTTCCGTCTTCGGAAGGTTCCACCGCGCCCGCGTAAACAGCTTCAGAATCGGGTTCACTAACTCCGCCCGACGCTCCGGCTCATTCGCCCCCCGGTTAATCTGCTCCATCAGCGGCTCCAGAAACTCCTGCGTTCCGTTTAAAGTGATGATCCGTGGGTCACTCAACGAAGTCGCCGCCAGCGTCCGATACTCCTCCGGCCCCGACGTCGAGTATTCCAGCAGCTTCTTCTGCAACGGATCGTAGGTCGCATTCGCCGCGGCTTCCAGCGCCAATCGGGTCTGCGTCTTATCGTTGGTCGCGTTCCAATACGAATACACCGCCTTGCCAACCATATCGGCGCTACCCGGGGTGACGTAGCCCATCTGGCCCGGCCCCCCGTCCCCGCCGGCTTGATTGTAGTAAGTACCGGCAATCTCCACCACCCGCCGAGCCAGCAGCGGATTTCCCAACTGCTTCGTAATCGCCGAAAACAGCGACTGTAACTCCGGATACTGATGCTCCTTACTCCCGTTGCTCCGATGGCCATTCACAATAAACAGCGCCTCGGTCTGATACCGCTTGGCCGTCTCGGTCAGCGAACTGGCTTCGGGAAGAGCCAGGCTCTTCAAAAACGCGCCGTTCAACGCCTCTCGAACCGGCGGATTCCAAATCCACCAGTTCCACGCCGCCCGGCTAGCCCAGGCCCGAACCGCCGGGCTCGCATCTTCATTCATCATCTTTCCCAACGCCGCCGTCAAACGAGCAAAGCCAGCGTTGGAATGCGTCATCGTCGCGTCGGCGCGCATGATCAGCGCCCCGGCCAAAGCCTCGCGCGAAAGGTCACTCATCGTCGGCAGAGCCGCGAAAACATGGTCCCAGCCTTTGTCATCCAGCAGCGTCTGCCGGAGCCCCCATCGCGAGGCCTCCCGCACCATCTTCACCGGATCGCCCAGGCCAGCGATTTGAGCGGTCACGCCCCGTTCATCATGCAGCCCACCGAGTGCGATCTGCGCCCAGTACCGGACCTGCGGGCTCGCATGCGTTACCCCGGGCAGCACGGTCGGCAGATACTGCGTATCCCCCGGCGAGAGCCCCAACTGAGCCAGCGCGCGAAACCGACCTACGGTATCCGCCAGCGACTCGTTGGCCACCGCGCCCAAGTTGCCAACCGGCTCCGCAACCACCGGATACAACCGCGACAACGCATGGATTGCGTAAGCCGTCGTCACCATCCCCGTCAGCGCGTGGTTGTTCCAACGACCGTAAGGATCCTGCACTCGCAGCAGCGCCGCCACCCCGCGCTTCACCTGCGGATCCTGGTCGGTAAAACCCATCGCCGAAAGCGCCGTCAACGCCAGCGCCGTCGGAGCCGGGTCAACATCTTTGTCGTCAACCTTCGCCGTCCATTTGAAGCCGTCGGAAGACGTGCCCGGGTCGAACTGCCACATTCCATCCGGACGCTGCAATTGACGCAGCCGGCGTAGATCGGCAAACGCCTGCGACTTCAGCCGCGCCGCCAGATTCTCATCGCGCGGGATGAAAATGTCGGTTGTGAACAGAATTCGGTTCGCCAGATCGTCGGCGTACTTGGGAGTCGTCGCCAGCAGCCTCTCCGCCTTCTCCTCCAAAGCCGCCATATACTTCTCGTTCCGCGTCTTCTTGTACGCCTCGGCCAGAATCTTTCCCGCGAATCGATAAACCACCGCCGGCCCCACGTTCGACCCCGGTCCGGCCGCATTGATTCCCGACGGATCCGCCGATTGCAACACATGGTTCGCCGCGCGGATCTGCTGCATGGAATGCAACCGCCGCGGCAACACAAAATCCTCCGCCGTCGAAGCGTTGAACCCCGCCGCGCGCGTCCCCGCCGGTCCGTCGCCTAAGTCGAGCGGCGCCAACGAAGTGTTATTCGCCGCCTCGGCCAACGTGTTCGTCGGACGCAGCGATTCATACATCGTATTTACTAAGTGCCGGTAGTTCACCACGTTCTCCGGCCGATAACCGTTCTGGAAGGCGACTGTCGGCCCCCACACGCCCGACTGCGTATGGCAGGACATGCAATGCGTGCCCATCAAGTTGCCCGTGTCCCGGATCCGCCGATCCACCGCCGCCCCGCGCGGACGGTTCATAATCCAAGCGTCCACCTGCCCCATATGGTCATAAATGGCCTGTTTCACGGCCAAACGCGGGTCCGTGTAGGGAGCCAAGGGGCGCAGCCGAAGCTCCACCTCATAACCGGGCGAATTCGCCTCGACCTTCAGGAAATACACCCCGCCCGGCTTCAATGTCCGCGTGATCGCCGTCCGATGCGACTCGGTCTGCTGATGCACCCGTTCGTTTGCGTTCGCCCCTTCGCGGTACTCTTTTCCATCCGCCGTATAAACCAGTAACTGCGCCACCACTAACGGATCCGGTAAGCCCAAGTTAGCCGTAAATAACTTCGGCGCAGTTCCCTTATACTCAATCCGAAAATAATCCAAGCCCGAAGAACCAATCAGACCATTATCAAAATACTCGGCGTCGTCCGCCCCGCCCGTAACCCGCACCGTATCCAGTGCCCCGAAATCAATCGGTTGCGCCGCCGCGATCGAGTCGTTCGGCTCCGCTTCCAGGAACATTCCCCGCACGGAAGCACCCGGCGTCACCTTCGTCAGTTGTGTCCGCAGCGCCACCTTGTGGCCACTCGGCCAAGGGGTCAACTTCGGAAACGGCGTCAGCTTTTCGATGCTGCCCGTCTCCCGCCAGCGCGGACGGTTGAAGATCGGCTCCTCATTCTCTACTTTCGTCAGTTTCAGCGCGTAAAGCCCAGCCTTAGGCGCCCGGTAGACCATGTAAAAATCCGGGTCCAGCGCGTGCAACACCTTGCGGTAGCCACCCCATTCCACCGCAATCCGCCCATTGGCCGGCAGTTGACTCGGCGTCGGCAGGCCAGCATAGACTTCGACCGTCTCGCCCGCGGCAAGTGGGATCGACTGCTGATGAATTCCGGTAAAATCGAGCGCGAAGGCAAGACGAGAAAACAGAAAAAAAAGGGCAAGACGCATAGCTAGGGCAAGAATATCAGATTAGCGACCGCCCTCAAGCAGAAACATCGCCGCCGATTCCGCCATCCGGCCACCAAATGGCCGCAACGTCATCATCATGAAAACATCCCCCTCGAAATCGGTTCGCAAAGCAGGCGTTTCCCCCTCTGCGCCCGTACGAGTAGCTCCGGAAAACCAGCCCCCGCCAACTGCGAAACCGGATATCCAACACCAAACCGCATATTGAACTCAATCAGAAACAGCTCCCCATCCCGGTCGATCACATCGACGTCGCAGGGCCCGACGATCGCCACCTTCTCTGCCGCCAACTTCTCTGCCAGCGTCAACCCCAGATCGAGCAAATCCTGCCGTCGCAGCGTCGCCGCCAATTCCGTCTCGCCGTTCCGCGAAATCAGCTTCCGCCAGTACGCCCCCCCCCCCCAACGGCCGACCCGCCAGATCGAAGCACAACTCCAGATTCACCTCTCTGCGGAGATTGTCGACCGCCGCGCCGGGCCCGCCGAGTTGGCCGAGGTTCGGCAGCGGTGGAAGCGGGTGAAGGTGGCGTTGCGTCAGTTGCCGGAACAGGAGCGCGCCGCGATTACATTGCGCGATATCGAAGGGTTGTCGACAGCGGAGGTCACGGCATTCTTCGGAACGACCGAGGGCGCCGTACGGAGTCAAATTGCGGCAGCGCGAATGAAGCTGCGGAGGTTGGTATGAGTTGCGAGAAGTGGGACGAGGAGATCGCCCTCTGGGCTGAAGGCGATGCCGTCGGGGACGAGTTTCTGGCGCATCTGAACGGCTGCCGCCGGTGCCGGACTGAACTCGCAGCGATGAAGGCTGCAATGGGGCAGTGGACGGATTGGACCCCGGCGGGGAAGCAGCGCCCGGTCCGTTGGTGGTGGGAAGTGCCCGCGGCGCTGATTCCGTTTCTAATTTGGGCCGCATGATCGAAGCCGGCGGCGTTGGAGCAGTTGACGTTGACGATGCCGGAGCCCCCGAGGGCACCCACCGTGGAACGTGCGGTGACCGTGCAGCCGACAATACGAGAAAGGGCTGTAACCGTGAAGATCTTCACGGATGAACCGGATGTTGTGATTCTATTACAAGGAGATGCGGAATGAAGTTACTACTGTTGGTTTTAATGACGGTAGCCCTTTGGGGGCAATCTTCGGCCAAGGTGATCATGCTCAAGCATATGAATGCCGATACAGCCAGCCTCATCGCCCAAGCGTTTGGCGACGGCAAAGTTAACCACCAGCGAGATCCGCGAACGCAGATGATCGTCCTCAGTGGCCCACCGGACTTGCTGACCGCGATCGAAAATGCCATTCAAAAAGCGGATGTCCCGGACAAACCCGCGCTGAATGTGGAGCTGACTTTTTACGTCCTCGTGGCCGGGGACGCGGCGGCGGCGACCGCGCTGCCGGAAGAATTGGCGGGCGTTGCCAGACAAGTAAAGGCCCTGTTTGGTTATCCCACGCTTCGCCTGCTCGATTCCATCCAGGTTAGGTCCCGTGATGGGAAGGGAGGAGAAGCATCCGGCATAATGGGCAAGACGCAAGGGAGCCTCCCCAATCAATACCAGCTGCGCTTCACCGAAGTGAACCTTCAAGGTGCCGAAAAAGCTCGCACCCTCAGGTTGAAGGCCCTTAAGTTCGGAACCAAAATCGCCATCGGCATCCCGACCGGCACCCAGTACCTGGACACCGGCATCAACACGGACATTGATTTCCGCGCAGGTCAAAAGATAGTGATCGGTAAATCGAGTCTGGACTCGTCGGGAACGCCTTTTTTCGTCGTAGTTACCGGTAAGGTCGTCGACTAAGAGAACTTAGCGCAGACATCGCGCAGCTTCTTGAACAAGGCAGGGGTCGACGTCAGAGCGTCGGGCTTTTCCTCGTATTCCAGGGCCAGATAGCCGCGATAATGATTGGCCACGAGCATCTTCGCCACACGGTTCCAGTCGGATTCCGCCCGGCCCTTCTCGTCCGTCACCATCGCCTTCACCTGCACGTTCACGGCATGCGGAGCAATCATCTCAATCTGCTCGTAAACTCGCGTCTTGAAGTTCGCCGTATCCAGATTGATCCCGACCCAGGGGCTGTTCACCTGCTTCACGATCTTGATGATGTTCTCGGCCTTATCCGTGATACCACCATGGTTTTCCAGGCCAAGAATCACCCCATGCTGCCCCGCGTACACCGCCGCCGGAGCCAGAATCTCCGCCACCCAATTGGAAGCATCGGCCTCGGAAGCGCCCTTCGGAACCGCCCCGCCGAACACGCGAATGTGGCCGGCGCCCAGCTTAGCCGCCACGTCGATCCACTTCATCAAATTCGCCGTCTGCTCGTCGCGCGCCGGACCGGCGGGCTTGGTGAGCTCACTGCGGATGGAGATGGAATAGATCTCAATCCCGGCTTTATATGCCGCCCGCTTCAGCGGAATCAAGAAGCTATTCTCCGTATTCGGAAACCAGTAGACCGTCATGTCAACGCCGTCGAGGTCGTTCTCGGCGGCGATCCGAATCAGGTCCTCATACTTCAACTTGCCGCTCTTCAGTTCCTCCCGAAACGAGTACGCGCAGAGCGCTGGACGAAGGCGAGGCTTCAAATTAGCGGCAAGCGCGACGGGCGCGACAGAGGCAAGAAGATGACGGCGTGTAATCATGGCTTCGTCAAAGCATATCGCGAGAAGATGCGCGTCGTCGAGCCGTCATACTCAGCAAACGCCTTAAAGTAGTCGCTCTGCGCCTTAATTTCGCGAAACTGGGCGTCCGCCGTCGCCAGTTCCCGCAGATTCACGAAAAACTGGGTCGAGTCGCCGAGGTCGAAGCGAGCCCGCTCGGCCTCCTCCAACTGCTTGGCAGTCAGCACTTCGTTCCGCACGACAGCAAGCGACTCAAACGCCGCCCGCACCGCGCTGACCGCATCCTGCACATCGGCCACCACCCGGTCCCGCGAGTACCGAAGCTCCGCTTCCAATTGGGCCAACTTGGCCGTCTGCTGCACATTCTTGCCAATCGCCTTCCGGCGCTGCGCTGGCAGTTCAAAAATCAAGCCCGACTCGACATTGTCCCCAACTTTGGTGCGCGATCCGCCGCCCGTGTCCTTCGAGTACTGGAAGAAGAAGTCCAACTGCGGCGCGATTTGATTGCCCGCGAAGCGGACCTCAACCTGCTGCTGTTGTCGCTTAAGAAGCAGGCCCCGAACCTCTGGCCGCTGCTGGATCGCAAACGCCAGATCCTCGCGAATCCGTGCCTCTTCCAGGTCGCCGGGCGGCTCCGGGATCGTCGGCAGTCGATCCGCCCCCACCCGCACCGGAGTCCCATCCGCCGCCCGCAGGAACAACGAAAGCTCGATGGCGCGGTTCTGAAGATTCCGTTCGGCACCGACCACGGCGCCGCGGCGACGAAGAATCGTTTGGCGATTATCGGTCAATTCAATCGGTGCCACGCTGCCCAAGCGAACCGTTTCCGCAATCTGCTCATTCCGCGCTTCGGCCAGGTCCAGCAGCGCCTTAGCCACCCGCAATTGTTGACCCGCGGCGACCCACTCCCAATAGTCCTTCAGCGCTTCCTTAAAGTAAGTGAGCCGCGTCTTGTCCACCGTCGTCTCTGCCACGTCGCGTTGAATCGCCGTCGTTTGCAGGCCCGTTCGACGAGCGTCAATCGCCCGATCCCGCAGTAAGTTCGTCCGCAGACCAGCCCGATACTCGCCCGCCGATAGAGTAATTGACTTATCCTCGGCCGGCGAGAATCTCCCGCGGCCGAGTTTGTAGCCACCATAAACGTCGGTCCCCCACGCCTGCAGCGGCTGTTCCACCAAAGCGTCGAAAGTCTCGTTGCGATAAAACCCAAACTGCTCCACGTCGCCCTTGGCTTTGATCTTGGTATCGAACTCGCCCTTGGCCGAAAGCTGACCGCCTTCGGCGATCCGGCGCTCTTCCAGCACGGCCAAAAGCAATGGAAAATTCTGATTCACAGAGCGAAGCACCTCTTCCGGGGTCAACGGATCGAGGGCCAGGAAAGCGAGCAAAGCGAAATTCATTTTTTATCTTTGGATGCGTCTTTCGCGCTGCCGGGTTCGGCCATGGAGATGATCGGCGGGAAGCCATTGAACTGGCGCCATAGTTCGAAACCGAGCGGGACCTGGTTGAGCAAAACCCAACCATTCGCCCGCACGCCCTGCCGAAGGTAAGTCTTCGTGGGCCATGGCTCGTCGTTCGGATCCGGCTTAATCAGCACCCGAAACTTACCCGCGCCGTTGTCGGTCGAATCGACCAGTTGAACGCGACCGCCAAACGTGCCGACGGCGATCGACGGCCAACCCGCAAACTGCAGCGCCGGCCAACCTTCAAACTGCAGCCGCACCGGGCGGCCCTCGCTGATCAACGGAACATCGTTGCCGTCCATCCAAAGCTCCACAACATCATGCGTCGTATTCGGCACCAAAATCGCGATCTGATCCCCAGCCTTGAGCAATTCGCCGTTCTGACGCGCGACCACGCGGAAGATTTTGCCGTCCACCGGCGCCATCACCCGTTGCGTGTTCTGCCGGGCCAGTCTAACTTCCACCTTCGTCACTTCCGCCCGCGACTTGGCCACGTCAGACTCAGCGGACGCATGTGCGCCCCACGCCTCATCGATCCGGGAACCCGCGTCCGCGTCCGTCCGCAACAGTTCGCTGTCCAGCGATAACTTCTCGCTTTTGGCCGCATTCAACGAGTTAGTTGCCCGCTCCACATCGGCAACCTTCTGCGTATAATCCAGCTCAGCGAGTTCCACGTTGCGGGTCGAAGTCAGTCCCTTCTTCGCCAAACTCGACTGCCGCTCCTGCTGCATCCTTGCCGTCGTCAACGCGGCCTTCGCCGCTTCCAGAGACTGCTGCGCCGCACCAATCCGATCGATCGACATCTGCACCCGAGCCTTCGCCGCCGAAACCCCGGTCTTCTGGCTCAGCTCAAGCGCCCGGATCCGATCCTCGATCGTCTTCACCCGGCGCACCGCCGCAACTTCGGTGCTCGTCATCTGATCCCGCTCCTGCGTGAGCCGCTCAATGATCGCCGGGTCGTTGTCGGTAAGTTCCACAATCGGGTCGCCCTTCTTCACCGACGACCCCTCCACAACGTGCCAGCGCGCGATCCGGCCATCCACCGGCGCCTCAATATTCTGCTGACGCTCTTCCGGCGAAAAGGCCATCACTCGACCAGAGCCACCAACGTTCTGCTGCCAAGGGGTGATCGTCAGCGCCACGGCGACCACGATGATCAGCACAACCAGAATTCCCGCCAGGACTCGGGTCGCGCGCGGCGCGTGGACCGCGTGAATCGCCAAATAGCTGGGTAAAGATTGAGACGGCATTCTCATATGTGGACCTCCCGAAGACTAGAATTGCGAAGATCACCGTTTTCCAACACCGCGAGCCGCTTGCAGCGTGCGAGCAGGTCAGGGCGCTCGGTGATGCAAATCAGCGTCCAGGAAGCGGCAGGGTCAAACAGAATCCGGCAGACCTCTTCCCGCTCCTGCGCGCGGTCGATCTGCTCGAGGGCGTCATCGAGAATCAGCAGCCGCGGGTTCCCCGCAATCGCGCGAGCGATCATTAGGCGGCTGGCCTGCACACGCGATAGCGGCCGCCCACTAGGGTGCAGTTCCGTGCTGAGACCTTGCGGCAACAACTGAATTTCATCCAGCAGCCCAACCCGGCGCAGAAGTTCACGGACCTGTTCATGAGAAAGATCCTGCCCCAGCCGAACGTTGTCCAGCAATGTACCCGGGAAGATCTCGATCTCCCGAACCAGGGAAACATTCCGGCGAAGTTCCGAAAGTGGAACGTCGCGAACGTCGACCCCATTCATCGTGATCGCTCCCGAATCCGGTTCCCGCAGCCCGTACAGCAAATCCGCAACCGTGGATTTCCCGCAGCCATTGTGTCCCACCAAACCCAAACTTTGGCCAGTCTCGAGATCGAAGCTGGCAATATTCAGTTGCCGATACTTCAGTCGCCGAAACTGCAAACTCAAGGGGCCGTGACCGACGAGACTCTCTTCCCCGCCCTGCCTTTCGAGCGGCAGATCCACCACGTTGCCAAGCTTATCGAGCGCGGCCAGCAGGTCATAATAAACCTCCAAATGCTTGCCAAACTTTGTAAAGCCACTGACCATCAGAGTCACAACCAGTTCGGCCGCCACCAACTGACCAAGCGTCAATTGCCGCGAAATCACGAGGTAACCGCCGATCCCTAGAAGAATCGAACTCGCGATCGCCTGCAGTGCAAACGAGCCCACAATCTGGCGCAAAAGCAGAAAAAAATGCTTCTCGCGGTATTCCAAATAGTGTTCCAGCAGGTGGCGAGATTGCTCAATCGCATACGAAGTCCCTCCCGGAGATTTGAACGCAATCAAGTGCGCGGCAATCTGCTCGAGCCAAGCTTCCATCGCGTACTTCGCCTTTGATTCCTTGATCGCGGTGTAGACAGCGCCCCGACCAAGCACGAATATGATGAACAGCATCGAGACAATCAGGAGGAAGTCGTAAGCCAACAGGATCGGATGATAAAGCGCCACCAGCACCATCCCGATGACGGTTTGCATGAATATCGTCAGGCCGTCGATCAAAAGTGTCGCCGCCGCCTTCTGCACCGTCACCACGTCGAAAAATCGATTGACGATCTCGGGGCCATGATAGCGATCGAACGCCTCCGCATTCACGCAGAGCAGCCGATGCGTAAAATCTTGGGACACCCGCGCAAAGACACTCCGCTGCAGCAGTTCAACCACATAAGCCCGCAGCCCGTTCATCGCGGCCGAAAAACCCAGCGCCAAAAACACAAACAGCGTCAAAACTACGATCGGCTGCAAGACCGAGCCAAAAGCAACTGTGTTGACAAGAGACTGCACCGCCACCGGCACAACCAGCGAAAGTAACCCAATCACAATCGAGTAAATGATCGCGACCCAAAGCGTCGAACGCTCAGCGCGCAGGAGAGCCTTCAAACGCTGATACGGCGTGAGGGTATGGTCGGCCAGCGACTTCAGCTCCTCTAGCGGGGCCGGCGGCAGAGGCACCAGCCAATCCACTTCGGCCGAAGAGTTCGGCACACCGAGCGCTTCAACCAGGCTCGTCACCGGTATCCACTTCGTGGGGCTGGAGGCCGACCCGTAACGAACGAGAGCTTTGCCAGGCTTAGCGTTAAAAATTGTGATGAGTTCGTGATCGCCGGAACAGACGGCGGTCCAAGGTAGGGCGGGTTCTACTGCGCGAAGTACCGCGCGGAGGGGGCGTCGGACGGAGAGTTGGGACTGCTGTGAGGACGAAGAAGAGTGATCCGACATAGGGCGATAAATGCAAACATTCAAATGTATGCATGCTTTAAGAATAGAGCTTGGCACCTCTTCCGTCAAGGACATTGACAAATAGATTAATATGTATGAATATTTGAACAGTTACCATGCCCGTACGCAACATTGCATCCAGAGAATTGGCCAAGCTGTTTGCCGTTTTTGCGCATCCGGATCGAGTGCGTATCATTGAGGAGTTGGGGGGCGGCGAAAAAGACGTGAATTCCATCCAGGCCGTGCTCGGGATCAGCCATTCGAGGACCTCCCAGAATCTAGCCATTTTGCGTACAAACCGCGTCGTAATTGAGCGTAGGGATGGTAGACGCGTCTTTTATCGGCTAGCGCAGCCGGAGCTGGCCAAGTGGGCTCTGGATGGGTTGCGATTCATTGTCGGCGAAGCCGAGGCCTCTGGAGTGCGGCTAACCGCCATCGAAGAGGCCCGGCAGATTTGGGAAGGCGAGCACTCCGGAGAGTTACTTCTTGCCAATCGCGATTAGCTGGTTGCGATTGACGATGTAAATCGACCCGTTGGCCGGCGACGGCGTCGAGTAGATCGAGCTACCAAGGTTCGTTTCAAACAGCAGCTTTTTCGTGCGACCGGCCTGCATCACCACCACATCGCCGTCTTCATCGCCCAGGTAAACTTTACCGTCGATGATGATCGGCGATCCCCAAACCGCGGCCAGCATATCATGCACCCAAACTTGGGCTCCGGTCTTGGCATCAACGCAGTGCAGGAAGCCACTAAAGTCCGAGTAGTACAGCAGCCCATCCAGATAGGCCCCGGTCGAAATTGACCGGCGAATTTTGTCGTAATGCCAAAACGCGCCGGTCTTGGTGATGTCGCCCCGCTTGGTCCCATCGATCGCGTATAGGTGGCCAACGCCTTCTCCGTGCTCCGGATCCTGCCCGTTGGCGATGTAGATAATCCCACCGACAATAATCGGCGTCGAGATTACCTCATTCCGTGTTTTAGGCCAAACTGACTCTTTGGGATTCATGTCGAACTCCCACAGTTTCTTCCCCGATGCCGCGTCGTAGCCCCGTAGCCACCCGTCGCCTTGGCCGATCACGGCTTGCATCACCCCACCAATGGTTCCCACCGCTGCCGAAGACCATTGCCCGTGAAGAATCCGGTCACCCACCGAGTTATCCTCCCAGACCAACTTGCCAGTCTTCTTGTGAATCGCAATGATCGCCGGCGTTTTCGGCGAAGGTACATTGACGTGGCTTTCGTCCTGACCGTTCGAGGTCGACAGGATGATCAGATCACCGATGATCACCGGCGACGAGTTCGACATGTTGTGCGGCTGGTTGCCCAACTCCTCCATCATGTCGTAGCGCCATAGGATATCGCCATCCTTCGATCCGGTGAACTTCTCATCCTTGACGCCGTCGTTCCCATTGGCCATGCCCTTAATGTCGGCTGCAATCAGTTCGCTGCGATTCGACACGTAATAGATAATGCCGTTTTCGACGACCGGCGAAGAGCAGACGCCCTGGTAAGGCCAGTCGTTCACACGGCCCGCCGCCAGTTTTTCGTGCGTAATCTGCCAAAGGAACTCGCCGTCCGATTCGCGGAACGCCATCAGCACCCCACGGTCGCCCGCCTGCTTCGGGTCCCGCAACCCTTCGTTGTTGGTGCCCACCAACACAACACCATCGGCAACCACCGGATTCCCATAACTCTGCGAACCCAGCGAGGACATCCAGCGGATGTTCTCTTTCTTTGCGTAGTCAAACTTATCCGGGACCCCCTTCATGGTAGAGACCATGTTACGATTGGCGGCCCCGCCCCACATGGCCCATTCTTTGTCATCGGCAAAGAGCGAGAAGACGCCTGCTACGAACAGAGAGAGAAGAATTTTCGTACGCATATTAGTTCTTAGTTACCTTGATATTGTCGAGGGCGACTTCAACGGGGGCATCGGCATATAAGCCAGCGGCCCCTTCCAGATTGGCAAGCGCCGGAGGATCGACGCGCTCGACGGTCCATTCCGTCGGCTCTGTTTCGCCCCGCAGCCACACTTTGCCCTGCACCTTCACGCTCTTATCGGCCAGAGTCTCCACCCGCAGCTTCAGGGTGTACCAAATGTCCCACTTCCAAGGGTATTTCTTGCTCACAGTGCGGGCGGTTTCCGGCTGCCAGCTTTGCAGTTCCACCTTCTCGGCGTTGCCGAACAGAATCAGGTTGTACCGCTGCGCCACCAGACCCACATCGCCCATCTGCCGCCGCTTCTGGGTCGAACGGACATCACCTTGCACCGTGTAATTCGCTATGTTCGTATCGCCGAAGAAGACCCGCGCGCGCTTGGTGGCCGGATTATCGGCGAGCTTCACCAGGATGCGTCCCTGCCCTTCTTCCTGCCGTACCTCAAACTTCGTATTGCAGTTCACCCACTCCATCGGCACCTTGCCGACGTCGACCTTTTCAAAATCCCACGCCCAGTTGAGCGGAGGAACAATCCGCGCCCGCGCCGTGCCCGTCACCGAACCCACCGTGGCCTTGATCAAACCCGCTTGGGCCACCAAGTCAGACGCAGCCACCAGCTTTCCGGTATCCGAGATCAACCCCTTCAGCCCCTCCGCCATCCACGTCGCCTTCTCTTCCCGAATGAAGTTCCCATTGGCGTCAAAACTACGTGCCCGAAAGTTGGCCGTCTGCCCCGGTACCAGAACGAGTTCGGCCGGCACCACCTGCACAAAAGAAACCGCCGCGCCCGCCGGAGCGTTCTTCGGCGTCGGCAGCGGAACCGCCGGGCCTACCTGTTTTGTCCCGATCGCGTACGTGGCTTTGGTCGTAACCAGAAACACGCGTCCTTGGCTCACCGCCACCGAACCCAGCACCTTCTCACTGTCGTCCTCGTTCTCACCGGGCTTAGCGAACGAAACCTCGCTCAATTTCTCGAGCCGATCATTGTGCGGTTTCAAGATATAAAACTTGCCGTTCTCGGTGCCAACGTACATCTTTCCGTCCGCCAACACTGGCGAGGCCCGTTGAATCGTTCCAATATTCTGCTTCCAAATTTGGCGACCCGTGATCACGTCAAACGCAAACACGTTCGAGCCGTTGTCGATCTGAATCAGCCGATCTCCATCGATGATCGGCGAAGAAAACCCCAGCTGAAGCCCAGGGAAATAAAACTTCGCCTGCTCCTTCTTGATCGGCCCCTTCATCGTCGCATCCACGGCCGAAAACAGGCCCATTTCACTCGTATCCAAATTTTCTTCGCTGTGCGTAATGTAGGCCGTCGTCCCGTTCATGACCACACCGGTATTGATACCCCGCTTAGATACTTCATAGCGCCACGCCGGAACTCCCGTCTGCGGTTGAATCGCGTGCGCGTTCCCGTCGCCGCCGCCGGCAATCAGCAGCCGGACTCCGTTCACTTCGGCGATGTTGGTAGGCGAATAGGTCGTGTCGTACGGGCGACCGCCGGGAGCGCTGATGTAAACCAACTCCCCGTTCTTGCGATCGAATGCGAAAAATCGATGGCCCGCCCGCGAATATTGGCCCCAACCGGTCGACACACCCGAGATGATCACCAGATCCCCGTCCACGGCCGGAGACACGGTACGTCCCCCATGCGTCGTCACAAAACCAAACTGTTCGGCCAACGGGCGCTCCCAAATCTTTTTGCCATCGCGGGAAAAGGCCGCCAGCGTGCCATGCACGCTCAGTACGTAAACGTTGCCCGAGACCGGATCCACCGCCGGCGAAGACCAAGCCACCCGGTGCGGCGGAACGTCGCTAGAATAAAGATTGATCGGCCGCTGCCACAGGGTCTTCCCCGTGTCGGCGTTCAAACAGACGAGCAGTTCCTGCAGCGTCTTAGCCTTACCCAGACTCGTCAAAATGTAGATGTGGTCGCCCTGCACGACCGGTGCTGAACGTCCCGAGACGTCCGCCTTCCAGGCCAGGTTTTCGCCCGCTGGCGACCACGTCGAAGGAAGGTTCTTTTCCGTGCTGGTGCCGTCCCGTTTCGGTCCGCGCCAATCCAGCCAATCCGCAGCGAAGAGGGTCGCCGCTAGGCCAAGCCCAAGCAGTAAACGATGCATAGTCAACTCCAATTCTATCCCTATCGGATCACTTCCCACGCAAGGTGTTCCAACTCGGGTGCGATCAGCTTATTCCATGCCAACTGAACGGCGTTCGGGGAACCTGGCGTCGAGATAATCAGCTTCTTTCGATAAACACCCGCCGTGGCCCGAGACAGCATCGCCGCCGGACCAACCACCTCGTAGCTCAGCATCCGAAATAGCTCCCCGAAGCCCGGAAGCGTCTTTTCGATCTTGCGGCTCAGCACGTCATAAGTGGTATCCCGCGGCGAAATCCCCGTCCCGCCGTTCCACAGCAGGATCCGCGCTTCTGAAGCCGCTAATTCATCCAATACAGCCGCCACTTGGTCCGGCTCGTCCTTGATCAACCGATACGCCACCGTCTCGTGCCCGGCCGCCGCGATCTCCCCGCGCAGCCAGTGCGCGTTCGCGTCGGTCTCCTCAGTACGGGTATCGCTGACCGTAATCAGCGCAATTTTAACCGGCCCATTGGCGTGGGCCTTCTCACGGTGCTCGTTGGTGCTTGCCGAAGCGGTGCTCATAGTATCAGGATAGCTGGGAGGACGACGATGCAACTTTTTCGCTTGGATGGACGACGAGCTCTGGTCACCGGAGGTTCCCGGGGCCTCGGCGCCGAGATCGCCGAGGGGTTGGCCGAAGCCGGCTGCGCGGTGCGACTCCTCGCCCGCCGCGAGCAATGGCTGACCCCCACTCTCGAAGACTTTCGGGCCAAAGGCTACGACTGCGACGGCGGCCTCTGCGACGTCAGTGACCCCGACCAAGTCGACGCCGCCGTCGAACGCTTCGGACCCGTCGACATCCTGATCAATAACGCCGGCGTCTCCTGGGGGCAGCCCGCCGAAGAGGTCTCAATCGAAAAATGGCGTATGGTGATCGACACTAATCTCACCGGGGCCTTCCTCTTCGCCCAAGCCGCCGGGCGCCAAATGATTGCCCGGCGGAAAGGAGTCATCTTGAACATCGCCTCCATCGCCGGCATGCGGGGCTCCATGCCCCGCGGCATCCACGCCGCGGCTTACACCGCCAGCAAGGGAGGCTTAATCGCCCTCACCAAAGAGCTGGCCGCCAAATGGGCCGTCTACGGCATCCGCGTCAACGCCTTGGCGCCCGGCTACTTCCCTTCCCGCATGACCGAGCGAATCCTGCCCCAAATGGAAGCCGACCTCCGCGAACATGTCCCCCTTGGACGCGCCGGACGAACCGGGGAACTCAAAGGCGCCGCCATCTTCCTCGTCTCCGACGCCTCGAGCTACATCACCGGGCAGACGCTTGCCGTCGACGGTGGAGCCACCGCCGTAGGACTCTAGCCTTTTAGTTTGGGCGCGCCCATCGCCAATCGTTGCAGCGCCCCCCCGGCCAAGTCAAAGTACAGTCGACCCGACTCGCGCACCGCGCCGAGACGGTCGTAAAACTGAATCGCCGGAGTGTTCCAGTCCAGGACGCTCCAATGCATCGCGCCGTAATGATGCTGCATCGCGTAGTTCGCGGTGAACGCCATCAATACCTTCCCCAGCCCCTGGCCACGACTCCGCGCCCGCACAAACACGTCCTCTACGTAAATTACGGGAGTACCACTGTAGCTCGAAAAACGGTGCTGCAGCATCAAGTAAGCCACCGGTTCGTCTTCCCAAAAACCCAGAAACACTTCCGCAATCGAATCTTCGCCGAACACGTAACGTTCCATCGCCGCCGGGGTGATCCTCACCGCATCGGCCTTCCGCTCCGCCGTCGCCATCTCCCGAATCATCTGCAAGACTAGGTTCATGTCCGCCGTCGTCGCGCGTCGCACCGTGAATTGTTCTGCCATAAGGATACATCTAGAGTACTATGCACACCCGTTACTTTAGATCGTACGACCCTGGTACAAAAACTCTAGAGCATCATTGCGAATAAAGTCGGCCGAACGCTAATATGACCGTGTTCCTACCCATGCCATTTTTGAGACTTCCCATCGCCCTCCTACTCGCAACCTCGGCGACGGCCTCGGCCGAGGCCCCGACCGGAGCAATATCCGCCCAGCCCAACAACGCCCTGCTGCTGGCCATCGTCGGCCTACTCGGGCTCGCCGCTGCCGGGTTGGGTTGGGTGGTATGGGATACCCGTCGCAAGCTTGCCCAAGCCAATCAACAGCCCGCAGTGCCAAGCCGCGACGTACTCAGTTCCGCCATCGTGAGGGACTCCTCAGACTCCATATTTACCATCGACCCCCCCGGGTTAGTGCAAAGCATGAACCCGGCGGCCATTAAACAGTTTGGGTATACCCTCGATGAACTCAGCGGCAAGAATATCTCCTCCCTCATTCCGCCTCCCGCCCGCGGTCGCCAACGGTCCAATTATATGACCAACCCCGGTACGCGAGAACTCTTCGGCGTCCGCCGCGATGGCACTCGCTTTCCCGTCGACGTCAAGCTCGACGAGTTGAACTTTTCCAACTGGAAACTGATGGGCCTCACCGTCCGCGACATCTCCGTTCGCCGCGCCGCCGAAAAAGAGTTGGAGCATCGCCTCGCCACCGCCGACAGCATCGTCAACCAAACCGGAGCGCTCGTGTTTGTGCTCAATTGCGACGGCAAAATCGAACGCATGAACCGGGCCTGTGAAGCCCTTCTCGGCTTCTCGGGGGGCGAAGCTAAAGGACAGTGTTTGTGGGAAATCGTAGCCCTTCCCGTCCGTATGAGTGCCTTACGGGCCCAGGTGGAAGCCTATCTCCGCGGCCCCTTTCCGGCTCGCGCGGAATTGACCTTCGCCGCCCGCGACGGCCACGAATACACCATGAGCTGCGTCTTCACCGCCACGCTAAATGAACTCAGCAGCATCGAATCCGTCATCGTTACAGCACACGACATTAGCGCCCAAAAAGCGTTCGAGCAAACCCATCTTCGGACCGAGCGCTTGGCCGCAGTCAGCCGATTGGCCGGCGGCGTCGCCCACGATTTCAACAACCTCCTCACCGCCATCACCGGCTACAGCGGCTTGGCCCTGCTGAGTCTCGATAGCGAAAACCCCCTCCGCAAGGACATCGAACAGATCAAACAGGCCGGAGACCGCGGGGCGGCCTTAACCCGCCAGTTGCTCGCCCTCAGTGGGCGGCACCCGCGCCAACCTCGGCTCATGAGCTTGAACGAGAGCTTGAAAAGCGCCGAACGCATACTTCGGCTTCTCGCTGGCGAACCCGTCCAACTCCAAATTTATCAGGACCCCGAACTGCCGCCCATCCAAACTGACTTGGCCCAAACCGAGGAGGTGATTCTCCATCTGGCGGCCTTTCTGCGGGAGCAGATGCCCCAGGGCGGAAGGCTGTCCCTGCGGACGTCAACCGAACTCATCGACAACACCAACTCCGAAGCCGAACCCCCACTCCAACCCGGCTCGTATGCAGTTCTCACCCTCACCGACAGTAGCTCCGGCCTCAGCCCAGATGCGCTCGCCCATTTGTTCGAGCCTTTTTTCCCGGCCAAGGAAACGACTCGCGCCAACGGATTGGGTCTCGCGATGGTCGCCGGACTCATCAAACATAATGGCGGATCTATTATCGTCATCGCCACGCCCGGTTCCGGCAACACCGTGAAAGTCTACTGGCCCCAAGCCGCGCAACCGGAGCTCGTCACCCCCGAGCGCCCAAAACACCTTTTCGTGGTGCCCAAAAAACAGGATAATACAGGCTCAGAGACGGTGTTAGTGGCCATCGAGCGCGACCAAGATCGGGCGCAGATCCGGGCATTCCTAGAGCCCGCCGGATACACCGTCCTCGAAGCGCGAAGCGGGTTGCAGGCTATGGAAATCTCCCACAAACATTTTGGAGACATCGGCCTGCTCTTGACCGACGTCGTTCTACCGCGCATGTCCGGCCCCGAGTTGGTGCTCGGAGTGCGCGTCGCCCGACCCGGCCTTCGCACCCTGTTTGTCACCCGTCGATCGACCGCCGAAGTACTTGCCCAAGGCTTGGCACCCACCGGAGTAGTGCACCTTGACGCGGATCTTCAATCCGAGGCGTTTGTGGCTCGCGTGCGCGAAGCCCTCGATGCAAAATCGATGTCCATGGGCCAGTAAGTCGTCCGGAACGGCACAAAACATCCCTTTTTGTGGGCTTTTCCTCGGCGATCCCATCGAAAGTGACCACCTCTACTCGAATAGCCTCGACGCCGCCATGAACTGATTGTTCTACTTGGTGTGGCGTCGGGCGCCAGCTTCCTCAGCCGCGCCGCAGACCCGCAAGTCGCAAATTAGGAGAGCCGCTTGGAGGAGTCTAACGGCGGAAGCGGCCAGACTCGCCGGAGAGGCGACAGAACGCGCGGGAGAGGATCGAGCCAGCGCGGAGAAGCCATTCCGCAAAATCCGCTTTCATGACCTCAGGCATACCGCTGTGACCCTAATGGCGAGCGCCGGGGTGAGCGCTGCCGCTATTATGTCCATCTCGGGGCACCTATCCAAACGAATGGTCGAGCCCTACACCCACATTGGTCTGGCGGCGAAGAAGGAAGCCGGTGGCCCATCTCCCTTCGAGGATCTTCGCCCAGGAGGAGAAGCCCGAACGCGAGTTCGGCTCTCAGCTCCAATGAGCTTACGCCACAAAACCCGTACCATTCGAGCAGCGGGACTAAGCAGATTGGCCTCATCTGCTGGATTCTCATGGTGGGCGCGCAGGGGCTCGAACCCCGGACCTCCTGCGTGTGAAGCAGGCGCTCTAACCAACTGAGCTACGCGCCCAAACCTCTCTAAGTTACCACATCCACTTCATTCTTGGCGCGCCGCCAGCATCAACGAAAGTCCCAACGCACACAAAATCCACCCCACCACCGGACTCAAACTCAACCACCCCGCCCCCCCATTCGCCGGGTACGCCAGACCCTGCGACGCTAGCGTACCCATCCCCACAATCACCAAAATCAATCCCAACCCGAAACTGGACCGCATCACCTCTCCGTAAGTAAATCCCTTCACGCCGCCTCCGGCATCGAAATCCCCCGCAAGCCCAGCGCCGTCCGCAAGCCCTGCTTAATCCGCATCAATCGCACCCGTACCGACACTGGGCTAATCCCCAGCCGCGGCGCAATCTCATTGCTCGACCAACCTTCCAAATAATGCTGCTGCAACAACTCCCGATCCACCGGCGAACACATCGCCAAAATCTCACCCACCGCGCTCCCGGCGTAATCCGGCTGAATCACTGCCGAATTCTCACTCAACTCCTCGGTCGTCTTCTTCCGCCGATAGTCCACCCGCACCAAGTTCTTCGCAATCGTATTCACCCACACCCCCACCGCCCCCTGGCTCTTCAACTGCGCCCGGCACTCCCAACCCCGCGCCCATGCCGCCTGCGCAATCTCCTCCGCTAAGTCACAACGCACCCCGGTCGACAACAAAAACCGAACCGTGCGCGGATAGCCTTTACTGTAAGCGGCCTCGTACTGCTTCTCGGTCAGCACATCGGCACAAAGTTCAGAAGTGTTCAGGGTCAGCATGCCCCAACTACTGCAAAACACGTACCAAACGCTAACCCTTTTATTTCTGTAAGCCTTACCCAGCCCACCGGCAAATCGTGCCCAACAACCAAACACTCTGTACGTTTTTTATACTCCCCCCGCCCCCCTCACCTCCCGCAGCATCAACTCCATCTCCGCCGCCGCCCGCCGAATATTCGCGATGTACCGCTCCCGCGTTGCCGGGTCCGTCTCCTCCTCCAACATCTCCGCGTACCCTGCAATCGCACTCAACGGATTTCGTAAATCATGCACCATCCGCCCCACCAACGCCACCATCTCCAACTCCGTCACTGCTCCCTCCCCGTCACCTGCGCAATCACTCCCAGCAACTTCTCGAAATCCACCGGCTTCGTCTCAAACGCCGCGCAACCCGCCTCCAGCGCCCGCTCCTGCTCGTTCCCCAATGCATGGGCCGTCAACGCAATCACCGGAATCTTCTCCGTACGCGCGCTCTGCCGCAACAGCCGCGTCGCCTCCCATCCATCCAACACCGGTAAACTCATATCCATCAAAATCACGTCCGGCTGCTGCTGCGCCGCCGTGATTATCGCCTGCTGTCCATCCTCCGCCAGCAACACCGTAAACCCTCGCTTCATCAGCCGTCGAGACAACATATCCCGATTTAACTCATGATCCTCCACCAGCAAGATCTTCAACGCCTCGCTCATACAATCCCCCGATTTGTCTTCCCCGCCTCGGATAGCACCACCACCGGCACCGTCCGCCCGTCCGTCCGCAGCCTCAACTGCCGTACAAACTCCAACCCATCCATCCCCACCATCTCCAAGTCCGCCACCACCAGCCCTGGTCGCTCGGCGCCAAACTGAACAAGGCCATCCAAACCCTCCGCCGCCTCCACCGTCCGCCACCCCAGCCGCCCAATCGCCCCGGCCACCGTCGAACTCTCCCCGCCCACTACCAAGATCACCTCCGACGGATCCCCCGCCCAATGCCGCGATATCGCCGCCCTTAATATCTCATCGCTCACCGGCTTCATCAACATCTCCTCCCCCACCCCCGGCGCCACCGCCAGACTCCTCCCCGCCTGTTCCAAACCCTTACTCGAAAAATACCCCGGCGTCACCTCCACCGGCAACTGCATCGTAAACGTCGAGCCTTTCCCCACCGCCGTCTCCACCACCACGTCCCCTCCCAACAACCGACACAAACGCCGCGTAATCGCCAAACCCAATCCCGTCCCCTCCTGCCGCCCCACCTGCTTCGGACGCTGCTCGTCCACCTGCGAAAACGGTTCAAATAGCCGCGCCAAGTCGTCTTTCCGTATCCCCGGCCCCGTATCCGTCACCGCAAAATCAATCCAATCCCGGTTCTGCCGCCACACCCGGCTCACCCGCAACGTAATCGTCCCCTTGGCAGTAAACTTCGCCGCGTTGCTCGTCAAATTCAACAATCCCTGCTTAATCCGCGTCGCGTCGCTGAACATTCGTCCCGCTCCCGGACCCAGTTCCACCGTCAACCCGTTCTCCTGCCGCTTCGCCAGCGGCTCCACTAACCCCGTCACCTCGCGCACTAACTCCTCCACTACAAATTCCGTCGGGATAACGTCTAACCGCCCCGCCTCAATCTTCGACAATTCCAGCACCTCGTTTATCAAAACCAGTAAGTGCTTTGCGGCCGACTCAATCCGCTTCAAGTCCACTAAGTCGCCAGCCCGGCTCGCCTCCTCCGCCTCCTCCTGCTGCATCTGTGCATACCCGATGATTACGTTTAACGGCGTTCGCAGCTCATGACTCATACTCGCCAAAAACGCCCCCTTCACCTCGCTCGCTTTCTCCGCCGCCAACTTCCGATTCGTCACCCGCCGGTTCTCAATCGCAAACAAAGCAAAAAGCGCGAGACAGCAAATCACCGTCAATGCCGCCGACCGCCGCATTTGCTCCTGTAACTCCGCGCTAAATTCCTCCTCGGAAACGAATACCCGCTTCTCTAACTCCGTCAACTTCCCCACCAGCTGGTCCATCGTCTGCTTGCCAAAGTTACTCCGCACCAGTAACTCCGCCGCCGCCAAATCTCCCTCCTTCAACAGCTCCACCGCCGTCTGCAACTCCCCCATCTTCGCCCGCGCCAACCGGCCAATCTCCCGCACCCGCTCTCGCACCGCCGGCTGCTGCTGCGCCAATAAGTTCAACCGCTCCAAAATCTTCGGCAACTGCTCAGCCGCCTCTTCATATGGAACCAAGTACCCCTTCTCCTCTGTCAACAGAAAACCCCGCTGCCCCGCCTCCCCCCGGTACAACATTACAAGCAACTGCCGAATCGTCCCCACCGACTGCCTCGTCTGCGACGCCTGCAAACTCGTCCGCTGCGCCTGCTGCCAATTCAGATAGATCGCACCCGTCCCCAGCATCAACGCCAAGGCGCCAATCAGCACGTACCCAACTTCGTCAACCGGGCGACCCCGCCATTGCAACATCACTCTATGCTACGGCTTGTTAACCTATATGGGTTGACCCCTCCCCTTTCCATCCTCGCCGTCGACGACGATCCGTTCTCGCTCGAACTCCTCACCGACGCCCTCGCCCCCTTCGGCACCCGCATCCTCACGGCCCCCGATGGCGACCACGCCATGCGCCTCGTCCACACCGAACGCCCCCAAATCGTCATCCTCGATCTCGTCCTCCCCGGCCGCTCCGGCCTCCAACTTACCGAAGATATCCTCCGCTTCGCCCCCTCGACCGACATTCTCCTCCTCACCGGCCACTACACCCCTGAATCCGCCGTCGAAGCCGTCCGCCGCGGTGCCTGCGACTACCTCACCAAACCACTCAACGTTGCCAACCTCCGCACCCGCATCCGCCAACTCCTCGACGAGTCCCAAAATCGCCTCGAAGCCGCCCGCCTCGAAGCTGCCCTCGTCCACGCCCATCGCTTCGAAGGCATGGTCGGATACTCCCCCCAAATGCTCGAAATGTTCGCCATGATCCGCCGCGTCGGCCCCCACTACCGCGTCGCCCTCGTCCGCGGACCCACCGGCACCGGCAAAGAACTCGCCGCCGCCGCCCTCCATCGCCAAAGCCCCGTCCACGCCGGGCCCTTCGTCGTTTGTAACTGCTCCGCCATCACCGAAACCCTCTTTGAAAGTGAGATGTTCGGCCATATCAAGGGCTCCTTCACCGGTGCCACCCACGACAAAAAAGGCATGTTCGAAGCCGCCGACGGCGGCACCCTCTTCCTCGATGAACTCGGCGACCTCCCCTTCGCCATGCAGTCCAAACTCCTCCGCGCTATCCAGCAGCAGGAAATCAAACCCGTCGGGGCCAACTCCCCCAAAAAGGTCACCCTCCGCGTCATCGCCGCAACCAACCGCAATCTCGAAACCATGATGACCGCCGGCGAGTTCCGCGAAGATCTCTACTACCGACTCTCTATGGTCGAACTCCACCTGCCTCCCCTCTCTGAGCGCATGGAAGACTTCCCCTACCTCGTCCGCTCCTTCATCGAACGCTACGCCACCGAATACTCAAAGACCATCCGCGGCATCACCCCCCGCGCCCACTCCGTCCTCGCCCGCCACTCCTGGCCCGGTAATATCCGCGAACTCGAAAACGTCATCGGCAGCGCATGCATGATGGCCGAAAACGAACTCGTCGATACCCGCGACCTCCCGCCGTTTTTCCAGCGCATCGCTGTAACAAATCCTCCAGAACTCCTATCAAAAAAGGAAATGCTGCCCCTCGCTGAAGTGGAACGGCGCCACACCCGCTGGGTCCTCGATCAACTCCAAGGCAACAAGAGCAAAGCCGCCGAAACCCTCGGCATCACCCGCAGCACCCTCTACCGCATCCTCGGAGAATCCGAATAGAGCGGTCGCGGTAGGGACGGTCATTTCTGACCGCCCCCCGCACAGATCCGTACGTGCAGAGTTACCGCATACGGCTCCTGTCTAAGGTCGTGACGCGACGAAGCGTTCCGCGGGATACGGATGCAGAACGCGGCATGGCGGCACGTACTTACGGGTGAGGCGATTGAAACGGGCCCAGTTGAGCCGGTGCCGTTGACTTCTACGTCGTAAAGCATGCAGCCAGGCGCGGCAGACTTCGGCGCGAAAGCCAGTCAATCGCAACAGGTTCGTCGGAACTGCGTGGTACTGGAAGTAGCCATTCAGCACCCGGTGAAGCCATGCACCAACCACCGGCACGGGTTCG